>Ga0206847_10360_pt1 | contig 12001 bp, 12 predicted proteins | sample Alteio_BWOrgCont_17_FD_152880 | JGI IMG/M metagenome (GOLD analysis project Ga0206847, IMG submission 152880) | Enriched cells from forest soil in Barre Woods Harvard Forest LTER site, Petersham, Massachusetts, United States -... | ecosystem: Environmental > Terrestrial > Soil > Temperate forest >... | reverse complement strand
TTTTGTGTCACACTTCTACCCATGGGAAGCAAAGACAAAGGCAAGAAGGAAGTCAAGAAGGCGCCGAAGCCCAAACCCAAACCAGAACCCGGCCGCAAGCGCGAAGGGTTCACTCCAGCCCCGCCCAAGTAAGCGCGGCATCGGCTGCCACGCTCTCGGTCACGTCCCGCATCAGGGATGCACAAAAGCCCTCCAATCTCTGGAGGGCTTTTGTGCATCCGGACCCTCTTCTTTACCGAACCTCGCGCCCCGCGCAGACCGTCGAGTCCAATTCCCGTGGACCCAGCCCGCTCGCATCCATCAGCAACTGCACGCTTTGCCAAACTCCAGGCAGTCGCAGTATCGCCCCGGCAAACGCCCAACCGAAGTTCAGATGCTCGAGCGCCCTGCCCATAGCTCTCACGCCATCCACCGTCGCAGTCCCATCTCCAGGGTCGTACCGCATCCTATTGATCGACCCGGCCGGCAGTGTCTCAGCATCCACGATTAGCAATCCAACCGGCCGTCGCGCCTCAATCCATCGCCGCACCTCGCTGCAAGGTCCGCAACTGGCTGCAATATAGATAGTTGCCTCCGGCCCCGCATGATAAGGCCGCCACCGCACCCGCCAATCCCGCACACTCATGCGGTACAGTTTCCACGCATCCCCAAACCGCTCAGCCAGATCAAGGCCCTCATCCCACCGCGCCACGCCCGCGCTATAGATAGCGGACATCAAGGCCGCGTAAACCAGCCACTGATTACGAAGCATCGCCGCCCAAATCAGCATCACCAGCGCACACGACATCTGCATCGGGTTCGCGCAATAGCGATACATCCCGCTGGTCACCAGCCGCTGCGGCGGGTCATAAGGAATAGGCGTCCCTAGGCCAGGCTCAGCGAACTCCATCACAGCCGACACTCCCGGAACAGCAAGCAGCAACAGCACTTGAACGCCAATCTGCCTCCGCCAGCTAGCTTCCTCAAGCAGCGGCGCCCAGCCTGATCCGGTCCGCAGCGCAAAGACAATCTCCGGCAGCAAAAACAGAAACACCATGCCCGAAGTAGCCACCTGCATTGCCGCCCGCACGCGCAAGTGCGTGTTGTCATAAGTCCATCGCGCAATGCAAAGTGCCGGCGCAAGAACCACAACCACCGCAACCGCCTCACCCACCAGCCATTGCGACCCTAGCCTCACCACACTCCCGCAAAGCGGCATGAAAACAAGATCTGCATCGATCATGATCGCTGCAACCCACACAATTCCCAACCGCGGAAACGCAAGCTGCGGCACCAACCCCCAAAGCACAGCCCAGCCAACAAGGCACCCAATCGGCATTCCGTGAATTCCGAACGCACCAATCGGATAGCTCCACCAACCCGCGGACGCATTGACGATCTGCACCGCCAGCAACGCCGGAACCGACCACAGAAAACTAAGCAGGCAAGCCGCAAATTGTCGCGGCCTCGGCCCATGCACCACGCGCGCAATCACCGCCGCACTTAGCGGAAGATAGACCTGCGCCGCGCTCACCATGTCCGCATCATGCATCCAGTCCGGGCCCATTCAGTCGCCCAACTTCCCAGTCGCATCAGGCGTTGCATTCGCCTCAATCAGATACCTCGCCGCCTCATGCACAGCGGCGCGTTCCAGCGGTGCAAAGTACCAAGCAGGATCAAGCTGCCTCTCGAAATGCACACGCCACGTCACATTCGTGTGCCGCTCATCTACACGCTTCCACTCGACTTCAGAGCTGTCCCACGCAATCCACTGCGTCAATTTGCTGCTGTCGCTCACCGTCTCAAAGCGCACATAACCAGGCCCGCGCGCCGCCACGCGCATAGCAAGATCGCCCGGCGGATCGCCTTCCGCGCCGGCAAAGTGAATCGTTCGCAAATCACCGATCTTCAGCCCCTGCCCCCAAGCATTCAGGGGCCGCGGAAACCCGATGCGCAGCGCTCGCGGCAGCGCCTTCGCGATCTCCGGACTTTGCGAAAGCTGCTGCTCGACCTTATCTCCTGGAGCATCCACAATCCGACTCACCTCCACGGTTTGCGCACGATTGAATGACAGTCCCGGCACCACGCCCTCGAGCGACATGGGAAGCAGAATCAACGCCAGACAACTCAGCCTCACGGCCTTGTTCTTGCGATTCTCATCAATTACCACGCCCACCACGATTCCCACAAGATAGAACAGCGGCGAGGCCATTAGTATGCAGAGGTATCCCTCGCCCAGCAGGGGAGCAACGATAAGAAGCGCAAGCGTGATGCCTTTCAGAATTCCGCCTGTGGCCGTCTTCGCTTTCGGCGTAAGCGCCAGCAGAATCGCCATGAGCACCGGTATACCCACAAACATCGCCGCAGTGTGTCCAAGCCGTTCATGCATCAACTCGCGATACAGCAACGCTCCAACCGCGAAAACCACAATCAGCGCAACCAACTGCCATTGCGCCGGACTTAGCTTGTTTGTCTTCGCATTCGCAGAGGGAAGTTGAGCTTCCAGGTTTTTCGTTCGAGTCTCAATCAATTTCAGCGCGAAAACTACGACCGTGTATAGAACGGGCGAAGCGATAATTAGCAGCAAATAGTAACCGCCCAGCAACGGGGCGAAAATGAGAACTGTCACGGCAGTTGCTTTTAACGTCGTGCCCGATTGTGAGTTCGCTTTCGGAGTTAAGGTGATAAGAAAAGCTATAAGCCCCGGAGCCGCAACAAAGATTGCTGGAATATAGAGTATTGGAATATACCAGTCGCTCCCACGCATCAAGGGAGAAAGAGTCCTCGCCCACTCTATCGCCCAGACCGCGACTACAGCGCCCCCCACGATGAGCCTAAGTTGAGTAGGTCCCATCCTTCTGATTTTTTCGAATGTCTCGGATAACATTGGTGCTCCGTTCTAGCTGTTGCGCTCGATTAGTTCTCCGGCAAAAGCTCCGCATCCCTCAGCAGTGCAAGAATCTTTGCCCGCACCGGCTTCAGCACTGGCAGCTTCGCCAGCACCAGTAGCTTCAACGTCAGATCAAGCGCGCCGTCCGCCAGCCTTCGAGTCCTGCGCTGCTCTTCAGAGTTGTCATAGAGAAACATCACCAGCAGCCCCATCTGCAACGCCCACAGGGCAATCGGCAGCAGAATCTCAAGATCCTTCGGCAGCTTTTCCCCGGCAATCGCCTCGCGAAAAACGTCTGTTGCCCGCCCGCGGATCTTCGCCGTTCCCGTCCCCAGGCATGACAGTGGATGGTCAGGCTCACCGGTATATCGGAACACCACACCGAGAAGTTTCCGGTCATTTTTTGCCAGGTCAAATTTTGTATGCATCGCCGATTGAAGCCGCGTCTTCAGATTCTTGCCGGAGGAGAATACTTCCGCGCAGATCCGCTCCTGTTCCGCCTGAACCACTTCGTAGTAAGCCTGAATAATCGCTTCCTTGCTGGGGAAGTAATAATAGGCTGCACCCTTGGCGACCTCGGCGCGCGTTGCCACGTCCTGCATGGTTGTCGCGTCAAATCCCTTTTCGCGAAACAAGTCCAGCGCGGAAAGGAAAATCTGCCTTCGTGTCTGCTCACCCTTGTCCGTTGCCGGTTCATTTTTGACCATGGTCAAATATTGGAACGAAAACTGACCAAAGTCAAGTATTTTTGACTGTGGTCAGTTTTCATTGAAAATTTCTCTCCCTGCCAAAACGCACGCTTTCGGGTTGACATCCGACCCAAGGAGGGTGTCTACTTGGGTCGGATGGCTACCCAGGAAAACAACGACGACCGCATTGCCTTGTTGCAGGGAACTCTCGACCTGCTCATACTCAAAACCCTCGCTCTCGGCTCATGTCATGGGCAGGGTGTAGCGCGGCTGATTCAGCGCCAGTCCGAAGAAGTATTCTTCGTCGACCACGGCTCTCTCTACCTCGCCCTGCAGCGCCTTGAAGACAAGAAATGGATCTCCGCCAAATGGGGCCTGAGCGAGAACAACCGCAAAGCGCGCTTTTACTCATTAACCGCGAAAGGCCGTGACCAGCTTGTCGAAAAGCAGAGCGAATGGCGCCGCCTGTCGCGTGCCATGGGATTGATTCTCGACAGCAGCATGGGCCCAACCGGCGAGGAGGCATAGCAATGTTGAAGCGCAAACGCAGTCCACAGGATTTCGCCGAAGAGATCAAGGCCCATCTTGAACTCGAAGCCGACGAGCTCAAGTCCGAAGGCCTGGGCGATGACGAAGCCCGCTGGAAGGCGCGCCGCGAATTCGGCAACGTGCGTCTGACCCAGGAGCGTTTCTATCTGAAAGGCAGATGGGAAGCTCTCGACAAGCTGTTCCGCGATCTGCGCTTTGGCGTGCGTTCGCTGCTGCAGAGCCCGGGCTTCGCTACCACCGCAATTCTGACCCTCGCCCTCGGCATCGGCGCCAACACCGCGGTGTTCAGTGTCATGAATGCGGTGCTGCTCAAGTCGCTGCCAGTATCCGATCCAGACCGCCTTGTCTATTTGCGAACCTCGAATCCGCCCCGCATGACCGGCACCATCGATAGCAATGAGACGTTCTCTTACTCTGTGTATGACGCGCTCCGAAAGCAGTCCGGCGGCCTCTCACCAGTGATCGCGTATGTCCCCCTGTCGGGCAGCAAAGTTGCCGTTCGCTATGGAGCGCTGCCTGAGGAGGCAGAAGGCGACATGGTGAGTGGCACCTTCTTTTCAGGACTCGGCGTGACCCTGCCGCGCGGTCGTGGTTTCAGCGAACAAGACGAGACGAATCACGCGCCCGTTGCCGTAATCAGCTATAACTACTGGACGCGCAGGTTCGGCCGAAATCCAGATGTGTTGGGAACTACCTTCTATGTGAACGGTGTACCGTTGACAATCATCGGAGTCGCCGCTGAAGGCTTCGAAGGCGTGGAAGCAGGCGGTTCGACTGATTTCTGGATTCCAATGCAGAGTCGCCCGGAACTCAATGCATACGGCAATCCTTTGGACGATGGCAAGACGTATATCACAAACCCCACATGGTGGTGTCTGCGGCTCGTTGGCCGCATCGCTCCCGGCGTCACCAGGACGCAAGCCGTGGCTCAGTTGCAACCCATCTTTCAGAACGCGGCCTATGTCGGGCTGGGCTCCCCGATGGAAGGGGAAAAGCGGCCGGTTCTGAGTCTCATGGATGCCAAAAACTTCCCCGGCTACGACGAGATGTATGGCAGCCCACTCCGCATTTTGATGGCGATGGTGGCCTCGGTTCTGCTGATCGCGTTGACCAATGTAGTCATGCTGCTGATGGCTCGCAACTCCACCCGCCAGCGGGAATTCTCGTTGCGCCTCGCGCTCGGTGCCGGCCGCATCGAGTTGCTGCGCCAGTTGCTCATCGAGAGTTTTCTGCTCGTCACCGCAGGCGGCGCGCTTGCATGGGGCTTCGCCGAAATGGCCACGAGGCTGTTAGGCAGATGGGCACAAATCGAGTCGAGCCTCGCACCGGACAAGACAGTATTGCTCTTCACTCTCGCAGTGCTCGTGTTGGCTGCGCTCCTGTTTGGCCTGGCGCCTCTGCGCGTTGCTCTCGCCGGCGGAACAGGACTCGCGCTCAAGACTTCCGCCGCTGTCTCCAATGCCGACGCCGGCAAATCGCGCACCGGAAGAATTGTCGTCGTTGTGCAGATGGCCTTGTGCGTGGTGTTGCTTGTTGGCGGTGGTTTGCTGATTCGCACCCTTCGCAATCTCGAAAACACCCCACTGGGAATGCGCGTCGATGGCCTGGTTGTCTTCGGAGTCAAGCCAAACATCACAGCGATTCCAGAAGGCGTCGCCTTCTACCAGAATCTGATGAGCAAATTACGCGTTCTACCTGGCGTTGAATCCGTAACCATCATGGAGGAGCGGCTTGGAGCAGGGTGGTCCGACAACAGCGACATGATGGTGGACGGCAAGTTGCCCAATGTGGCCAACGGCGCATCGCGAACAGTCCGCAGCAATGTTGCGGGACCCGACTTTTTCAGCACCTTGGGAGTGCCTGTGTTAGCAGGCCGCGACTTCGCCGATTCCGACACCGCATCATCGCCCCATGTGGGCATCATCAACGAACAGTTTGCAGAACGCTTCCTGCCAAATCTGAATCCTCTAGGCCACACCATAGGAACCGACGATGGACGGTTTACGATGACCGTCGTCGGCGTTGTCAAAGATCACAAATACCGCAGCATCGACGAAACGCCAATTCCCATGGCCTGGTACATGTACGCGCAAATTCCGATGACCGGCCCTATGCAAGTGGAAATTCGCGTCCACGGCGACCCGCTCGCTATCCTGCCTGCTGCCCGCAAGGTCGTACAGCAGATAGATCCAAACCTGCCCCTCATTCAGCCCATGACGCAGCGCGCGCAATACGATACAACCATCTCCCACCAGGTAATGTTTGCGCGCCTCGCCGGCTTCTTCGGTTTCCTCGCGGTCGTGCTCGTAGCCACAGGCCTCTATGGCACGCTGTCGTATCGCGTTAACACACGCACAGCGGAGATTGGTGTGCGCATGGCCGTAGGCGCCCGTCGCAGCCAGGTTGTGTGGATGATCCTGAAAGACAGCTTGGTACTCACAGCGGCCGGCGTCATCTTCGGCATCCCGTTGGCGATGCTCGTAGGCCACACGCTAGCGTCATCGCTTTATGGCATCAAGCCGCTTGACGCAATCAGCTATATGGTTGCAGTCGTTGGAGTAGCAGTAGTCGCATTAGCCGCGAGCGCCGTACCCGCGGGCCGGGCCGCAAGTATCGATCCAATGCGGGCCCTTCGCACGGAATAAAGCTTCAAACACGGAAAAGCCTCTCCACTGTGGCGAGGCTTTTCTGTATTCAATTTCCAATACTGAAAACTAAGCGACCACTTCGATCCCCATCGATCGCGCTGTCCCCTTGATGCTCTTGATCGCCGTCTCAACTGATGCCGCATTCAAATCCGGCATCTTCTGCGTGGCAATCTCGCGCACCTGGGCCTCAGTCACCTTGCCGATTTTTTCCTTGTTCGGCGTGCCTGAACCCTTGGCGATGCCCGCTGCCTTCTTTAGCAGAACGGCCGCCGGCGGCGTCTTGGTGATGAAAGTGAAGCTCCGGTCCGCGAAGACGGAGATGACTACCGGAATGACCAGTCCTTCCATCTCCTTGTTGGAGGTGCGCGCGTTGAACTGCTTGCAGAACTCCATGATGTTGACCTGCGCCTGGCCAAGAGCGGGGCCTACCGGGGGCGCCGGTGTGGCTTTGCCAGCCACGATCTGCAACTTCACATAACCCGTAATTTTCTTCGGAGGTGCCATGATTTTATTCCTTTGAGACCAGCCTTCAGCTCCTGGCTTTGAGCTTTCAGCTGGATACGTTCCCTGTTCAAATTTTGGTGTTGGCGCCGCAGCGTTCGCTCGCAACCGGAGTCCGCCAGGTGGACCATCCGGCTAGAAGCTGAAAGCTAGTTGCTGGCAGCTAAGAACCAACTACTCAATCTTTTCGACTTTGCCAAACTCCAGTTCGACTGGGGTGGAGCGCCCGAAGATGGTCACCATGACCTTCATTGTCTCGCGATCTTCGTTGATCTCATCCACTACGCCGTTGAAGTTGGCAAACGGGCCGTCCGTAATCCGGACCTGCTCGTTCTTTTCAAACTTGATCTTCATCCGCGGCTTGTCTTTGGCTGTCTCGCTGCGGAACAGGATTGAACTGACTTCTTCCTCGCTCAAAGCCACCGGCTTGTCGCCTGTGCCGAGGAAGCCGGTAACCTTTGGTGTGTCCTTCAACACATGCCAAAGATGGTTATCCAGTTCCATCTCAACCAGCACGTAGCCGGGCAGGAAAACCCGCTCAACCGTGCGCTTTTTGCCGTTGACAATCTCCGTGACAGGCTCGGTCGGAATCATCACCCGACCCACTCTGTCCTTCAAACCAAAAGCCTGCACACGGCTCTCGATGGACTCCCGCACCTTGCGCTCAAAGCCCGAGTAGGCGTGCAGAATGTACCACTTGAAGCGCTCGTTGCGCTCCGGTTGGGGCTCTGGCTGCTCGGCGTTTTGCTCTAACTCATCTGCCATCATGCTCTCGTTTCCAGGCCTTTAATTATTGCGACAATCCGCCCAGTTGTTTCAGCAACCGGTCAAGACCGTAGGAAAAAACACTGTCCACAACGAAGAAGAATAAGCCAAAGATGAAGACCGCCACGATGACTACGGTCGTCGTCGCCTCCACTTCCTTGCGCGAGGGAGTTACCACCTTGCGCATTTCCCCGCGGACGTCGCCTAGAAAGTGCGTGAATTCCTTCCACGCGCCCACCGCTTTATCCAGCATGTTCGGCTCCGCATTCGGCCCTTGACGCTTGCTCGGCGTTAGCTTCCCTGCGCCCGGCCGTTCCTCACCATTTACGAGTGCTGCTTTCGTTGCCATGCTTCTCTGTCCTTCGCGTCCGGCGTCTGGCCGGGCGCACCCAGGCTTTGTCTGGGCTTAATCTGGCAGGGGCGGAGGGATTCGAACCCCCAAGTTCGGTTTTGGAGACCGACAGTTTAGCCGTTGAGCTTACGCCCCTAAGAACAGATTTCAGGTTGCAGATGACAGTTTCCAGTGCCCGAACGGTGGGCATTTGACTGTAACCTGTCATCTGCAATCTGTCATCTGCCCTTACTTCGTTTCCTTGTGCGCCTGGTGCTTGCGGCAGCGGTTACAGAACTTCTTGAACTCGAGACGGCCGGTGGTCGTCTTCTTGTTCTTCGTCGTCGAGTAATTCCGTTCCTTGCACTCAGTGCACTGCAATGTCACAATTTCCCGCATCTCAAATCCTCTCAGTTGTCAGTTCTCAGTAATCAGTCGTCAGTTCTGAACACTGACAACTGACAACTGAAAACTTACTTCGTAATCTCAGCCACCGTACCCGCGCCCACCGTGCGTCCGCCTTCGCGGATCGCGAACCGAAGGCCCTTTTCGAGCGCCACCGGCGTGATCAACTCAATCGCCAATTCCACGTTGTCGCCAGGCATCACCATTTCAACGCCCGCCGGAAGTTCAGCTACACCCGTCACGTCCGTTGTGCGGAAGTAGAACTGCGGCCGATAGCCCTTGAAGAACGGCGTATGACGGCCGCCCTCTTCCTTGCTCAGTACGTACACGGTGCCCTTGAAGTTGGTGTGAGGCGTGATTGATCCGGTCTTGGCCAGAACCATTCCGCGCTCCACATCTTCCTTCGGAATGCCGCGCAGAAGAAGTCCGGCGTTGTCTCCCGCCATACCCTCGTCCAGCTGCTTCTTGAACATTTCAACGCCCGTGACAACCGTCTTGCGCGTCTCGCGGAAGCCCACAATCTCAGCTTCCTCGCCCACCTTAACCTTGCCGCGCTCGATACGGCCCGTCACAACAGTGCCGCGTCCCGAGATCGAGAAGATATCTTCGATCGGCATCAGGAACGGCAGATCAACCGCACGTGTCGGGAGCGGAACATACGTGTCCACCGCTTCCATGAGCGCGTCGACCTGTGCTTCCCACTTGGGCTCGCCGTTAAGCGCGCCGAGGGCCGATCCGCGAATTACAGGTACATCGTCACCGGGGAACTGATACTTCGACAGAAGCTCACGCACTTCCATCTCAACCAATTCGATCAGCTCTTCGTCTTCAACCGCGTCGCACTTGTTCAGGAACACAACCATGCAGGGAACGCCAACCTGGCGCGCCAGCAGAACGTGCTCCTTGGTCTGCGGCATAGGCCCGTCCGTGGCCGCAACCACCAGGATCGCTCCGTCCATCTGCGCCGCGCCGGTGATCATGTTCTTGATGTAATCGGCGTGCCCAGGGCAGTCAACGTGCGCGTAGTGGCGATTCTTGGTCTCGTATTCCACGTGCGCCGTAGCAATGGTGATGCCGCGCTCGCGCTCTTCAGGTGCGTTATCGATCGAGTCGAACGAGCGGAACGTGTTCTTCGGGTTGTGCTTCTGCAATACCTTGGTGATCGCCGCCGTCAGGGTCGTCTTGCCATGATCGATGTGACCAATGGTCCCGACATTGACGTGCGGCTTTGAACGATCAAATTTTTCCTTCGCCATAAAAGTCCCAAATCCCTTTCGTAGCTTGTACTGCCCGTTTCAACCAGGGGCGCCGGCCATCCGGCTCCAGCCCCAAAATTTTTCCAAGTTCTCAGTAATCAGTTCTCAGTCTCATTCTGCACGCCGATGCTGCATTGCTCATCCGCCACGGCACCAACTGACAACTGATCACTGACAACTCACCTCAGTAGTACGCGTAAATCCTGAAATACCTCTGCCGCAACTCCAGCGGAACCGCTTCCACCAGCCGCAAATACCGCTCCCGCGTCAGGCCTTGATCGGAGATCGGCAGTCCTTCGTAAAAGCCAACAGCTTCCTTGCCGAGAAAACCACGCCGCAGAACGCTTTCGTAATCCCGAATCCGCAACTTGGACTTCGTGACCCTGGTCAGGAAAACTTCCACGTCCCGTGAGTCAAAGGCGGCATCGATGAGGCTATGAAGCTTCGTATATACCAGCTCGTCCTGAACCGCGATTCCTGCCTGCTCAAACATTCCCTGTCACCCTTGCCTCAGCCCTGCATTGTTTCCAATTTTGGAGCGGGAGACGAGGATCGAACTCGCGACCAACAGCTTGGAAGGCTGTGACTCTACCACTGAGTTACTCCCGCAAAACTAGTTGTCGGTTTTCAGTGGTCAGTTTTCAGTCTGGTTCCAAGCCGCAAAGAGCCTCAAAGGCCCATCGCGTCAACGCATTACTGAAAACTGACTACTGAACACTGACAACTGAAATTCTGGAGCTGATGACCAGGATTGAACTGGTGACCTCTCCCTTACCAAGGGAGTGCTCTACCAACTGAGCTACATCAGCCCTTCTTACAAACTTTTGCTGCCACTACCCTTCCCATCTTCGCGACGAATCCTGTCCGCCTGACGGGCCAAAACCGTTCTCAACGCCAAACCGCCAATCACAATCAGCGGAATCAACCGCAAATCTACCGGCCTGCCCTGAACGAGAACTTTTTCCTCGCCCATCGTGAACCAGACCAGCAAACCCAAAACCACATACAACGCCAGGGCTATTGGAAATCGCCTTTCCAGATCCGAATTCGCGCCCTCAAGTCCCTTGCGCTCATCCGGCTGCGGCTCAATCCCCATTCCAGCCCCTCAAAATCGTGGTGCACAGGGGAGGATTCGAACCTCCGTAACTCGTTGAGTGGCAGATTTACAGTCTGCTGCCATTAACCACTCGGCCACCTGTGCCCAAACACCCAAATGACCAACTACCGTCATTGGGAACCCAAACCCAAAAACTGCCTCTGGCAACCCACGCGCCCAAGTATCAGAACGCCTATTCCAACGCATCGACTCCCGTCCGGAAAATCTCCGGCCTCTCGGAGCATGCACCTCTGTGGAATCACCGCGGAGGAGAGGTCCGACGCTCAAAAAATGGTGCGCCGGCCAATTTTTTACCGTCTCCTGGCTTCCCTTATGTGGAGCTGACGGAGGGATTTGAACCCCCGACCCTCTGATTACAAATCAGATGCTCTACCAGCTGAGCTACGCCAGCCCTTCTCAACCGGAAACCAGCCCATACCAGCCCGGAAACCCAAGAAAACTGTACCTGCTTTCCGTACGGACACACTCCCGCTCCGCACGTTCAACGGCACAGAAATCAAGGTTAGCACACCCCCGTCACTGGAGCAAACGGAAATGGCCTTTCCGCAACAGTAGCCATTGCCAAACCGGGAAAATATATGATGCCTTCTCGCCAAAATCCGGCTCGCCAATACAGATTTACCTTGACAGAACTCAACCGCTCAGTGAACGCTTGTCTGGTCTATCTTCTTCGTAAAAAGGACGACCCATGAATCTGAAGAAAGCTGTTCCCATCCTGGCCATTGCCCTGGCTATCGTCGCCGGGGATCTATCGCAAAAGGCAATCGCCCAAGGCGCCAAACGCAGACCCCGCATCGCCGTCTTGGATTTCGACTATGCCACGGTGCAAAGCTACAGTTCAGCCATGTTCGGCAGCAACGTGGATGTGGGC
>Ga0206847_10359_pt1 | contig 12076 bp, 13 predicted proteins | sample Alteio_BWOrgCont_17_FD_152880 | JGI IMG/M metagenome (GOLD analysis project Ga0206847, IMG submission 152880) | Enriched cells from forest soil in Barre Woods Harvard Forest LTER site, Petersham, Massachusetts, United States -... | ecosystem: Environmental > Terrestrial > Soil > Temperate forest >... | reverse complement strand
CGGCGGCGATCAACGCGCCGAACACGGCGCCGAGCAGCATGGCGACGATGGTCACCGCCAAAGTGCCGACGACGCCCCACAACAGGTAGACGCCCCAGCCGGTCCCCAGAAGATTGAAGATCGACGTGATCTGGTCGATCAGCCCGTTGAAAAAATCCATCTAATATGTCCCCCCTCTCGACATATCCAGATCGTGCCTGCCGTACCGATGGCGGTGAACCGTGGTTCCGATGAAGGCCTCATTGTCATCCCGGGCTTGACCCGGGATCCAGGGCCCCGCGCTAATCTTGTAAGATAAGCCTGCGGCGCAGCGCTAACGATGATTCATTATGGTCGGCAACCCTGGATCCCGGGTCAAGCCCGGGATGACAAGGAGGCCTTGTTTTTCGTCAGCGCTAACGCGTCTTGAGATCCTTCTCCCACGGTTTGCCGTGGGAGAAGGGAGTTCCCTCACTTACCCGTCGGGGTAATGTCCATTTTGAACCACTTCTCGCTGTATTTCTTCACCGAGCCGTCATCCAACGCCGCCTTCAGGCCCTTGTTGTAGATGTCCTGTAGGTCCTTATCTTCCTTGCGGAAGCCGGCACCGATGCCGGGGCCGAGGATCGGGCCGCCTTGGAATTGCGGGCCGACGATCATCAGGTCTTTCGAATCCGGCTTCGCGAGCGTGCCAACATCATAGGTCGTATCGGCGAGCGTCGCGTCGATGCGGCCGGCAAGCAGATCGGTGTCGTGCTCGTCGGTGGTCTTGTATTCACGCACGTTCGTGCAGCTCTTCAGATATTTGTCGGCGAAGGTCGCCTCGGTGGTCGAGACCTGCAGACCGACATTCTTGCCCTTCAGGTCGGCGCATAATTTGTCGAGCGCATCCTTGGAGGCGGCATCGTCCTTGGAGAGGTCGATGGTCTTGCCGGCATTCTGCATCTTGGCGAGCGGGCCGGTCTTGGTGCCGAGGAAGGCGATCGGCGAGCGGGCGTAGGGGATCGAGAAATCGATCGTCTTCTCGCGCTCGTCGGTGATCGACATGCCGTCCATAACGATATCGAATTTGCCGGCGGTGAGGCCGGGAATAACGCCATCCCAATCCTGGGCGACGACGTTGCAGGTGATCTTGGCGCGGGCGCACACGTCATTGAGGATGTCGACTTCGAAACCGACGATCTTGCCGCTTGGATCGGTGAGATTCCACGGATCGTAAGACCCTTCCATCGCCACCGTGACGGTCTTCCAATCCTTGGCCATCGCGGGCGACGCGCACAGCAATGCGGCAGCTGCAACCCCCAGCCAACGTGATAATTTCATTGGTATCTCCTCCAAATCTGCAATAAGCGCAGACCCCCACCCTAGTCATTTAGGATGCGTTAGCCTAGAGCAGTTTTACGCGAAGGTGCTGCCGTTGTTGCCGTTCGTTTTGATGGTAAATGCTGCGAGGGGCGGCGGGGGCGGCAATTTCCGCTGCGGGCTTGACGAGACAGCTGCGATGTCCTCCCGGGTCGAGCCCGGGATGACAGCGGGGCCTTCATCGAGAGCCCGGCGAACAATTGTCGCAGCGCCATTTCACTTCCCCGAGGGGGTGATATCGATCTTGAACCATTTCAAACTATATTTCTTGACCGAGCCATCGTCGAGAGCGGCCTGCAGAGCCTTGTTGTAGATCTCCTGCAGGTCTTTATCCTCCTTGCGAAAGCCCGCGGCGATGCCGGGTCCGAGGATGGCACCACCCTCAAATCGCGGGCCGACGAATTGCAGATCCTTGGAATCTGGCTTGGCGAGCGTGCCAAGATCATAGCTCGTCTGGGCGAGGGTCACGTCGATACGGCCAGCGAGCAGGTCGGCATCATGCTCGTCGGTCGTCTTGTATTCCTTCACATTGGCGACGTCCTTGAGATATTTGTCAGCAAAGGTGGCGAAGATCGTCGAAACCTGCAAACCGATGTTCTTGCCTTTCAGATCGGCGCGCAATTTCGCGATGGCATCCTTGGTGTCGTCGTCGTCCTTGGACAAATCGATGGTCTTGCCCTCGTTCTGCATATGGCTCAGTGGCCCGTTCTTGAGGGCGAGAAGGGACGTCGAGGACTGGGCATAGGGAATCGAGAAATCAATTCTCTTTTGGCGCTCCGGGGTGATCGACATGCCATCCATAAACATGTCGTATTTGCCGGCGTTGAGGCCGGGAATCACACCGTCCCAATCGGTCTGAATGACCGTGCAGGTGATTTTCGCCCGAGCGCATACGTCGTTCAGAATATCGACCTCGAAACCGACGACCTTGCCGCTCGGATCAGTGAAGTTCCACGGCTCATAAGACCCTTCCATGGCCACGGCCACCGTCTTCCAATCCTTGGCCATGGCCGGTGACGCGCCGATCAGCGCAATCGTGGCGATACCTAACCAGCGAGCTAAATTCATGTCGTTCCTCCCTGGCACTGCACTCGTGCGGTCACCCGCTTTTGGACGTGCCAAGCGTGAGGGTAGCCGATCGGCTCCCCAAAGTATTGCCATTGTACATCGCTGTTTCGGCGGGAAATGCTGCGCGGGGTAGTGCAAGCGGCAATTTCCGCTGCGGGCGGGAATCCCTTCTCCCCGCCCGCAAACCGGGTGCACCCCGTTTGCGCACTGTTAATGCCGAACTCGGCAACAGCCGAGTTCAGTTCGGGGAGAAGGGAGCGTCGCAACGTTATTTCACTTCTCCGATGAGGCGATGTCAGCTTGAACTATTTTTCGCTGTATTTTCTCGCCGGTTCATCCTCAAGCTTGTGCAATGGCGCAACCGTAATAGGTTAGGCATGGGGACCTTAAGGTCAGGACAGCCTTGCTGCATGGCCGCTAAAAAGAACAGAGGTGGAGATGCGGGACGACGAAGGCGCTGCGAAACTCGACCAGATCGACATGCGGATCGTCAACCGGCTGCAGAGCGACGGGCGGATGACCAACCAGGAGCTCGCCGATGCGGTCGGCCTTTCGGCGAGCCCGTGTCTGCAGCGGGTGAAACGGCTGGAAAAGGCCGGAATCATTTCGAGCTATCACGCTTACATCGACCTCAACAAAGTGTGCCGGCATGTCGACGTGATTGCCGCCGTGACCCTCAACCATCACGGGCTCGACGATTTCCTCACCTTCGAGAAAATGGTGCTTGGCATGCGCTATGTGGTGGAATGCACCAAGGTCAGCGGGCCGATCGATTATTTGGTGCGTTTTGTGTGCCCGGATATTTCATCCTACCAGATGCTCTCGGATGAATTGCTGCGGCTCGGGCCGAAGGTGAGCAATCTGTCGAGCTATATCGTGCTGAAGACGACGAAACGGTATACGGGCGTGGCGCTCGATGACCTGGTGGCGCCGGTGACGCGCGCCAATATGGCGAGATAGGAACCCCGGGACGGAAGTTGGCGGCGAGCGGCCCGCACCCGACTTTCGCGCCGGACCCCCGGTGTTACCCCGCTTCCTTCATGATACGCATGCGTCGTTTCGATATGCCGAGCCAGAAAAGGTCAGCCGCAATGAAGTGCCTGCGCATCTATGCGACCGCGGACGGTGAATCGCATTTCGGCGAAGTCGAATTGCCGACGACAAAGAGGTCGGTGCACCCCGATGCCATGCCGTTCGAGATTTCGGCCAGTTATCCGGCATCCGCGTCCGCGTCACCCGCATCCCAGCGGGCATGCGCGAGGTTTCTTGGCATACGGTCCCAGAGTCGAACCTTTGCGTTAGGCTGGACGGCTCGGTCGAATACGAGACGAGCGACGGAGAGGTGCGCCACGTTCCAGCGGGGAGTTTTGTGCTCGTCGAGGATACACACGGCAGGGGCCACCTGTCGCGCCATTCCGCCGAGGCGCAGACCGTCATCTGGATCTCGCTGCCGAACGGCCTCGATTTGCCGCCCGCATAGTCCGTCTGGGCAAGCTGCCGAGAGTCTGCTCTCCCCCCAATTTGGCCATTCATGCTTTAGGAGGTTAGGCCGGAGCGCTCGCCCCTTCAGCCAATTGACGCCGGATGCACCCGCAGCTTAGCCTCATACGAAACAACGAGGGGAACCAGCCATGCGACGGGTCGCTTTAGGACTCATTGCGGCGTTTGCGCTTTGCCTGCCGGCGGCGCACGCCGACGATGCCGCCCATCTTGCCTTGGCGCGCGACGTGATCGCCGCCATGCACACTGCCGACCAGATGCGCCTCGCGCTGCCGGCAATGGCGAAACAGGCGCGTCCCGTCCTGTTCGTGCAGGCAGGCGGCGACGACAAGGGCATCGACGATTTTCTCGCCCGCTACGATTCCAATGCCGACGCGTTGATTACGCAGGTCACCGACAAGATCGCCGAGATCTATGCGCAGAATCTGACCGATGCGGATTTGAAAGGACTGCTCGCCTTCTACAAAAGCCCGGCCGGCCTCGATTTCATCGGCAAGGAAAACGTCATCACCGCCGCCACCCAACAGCTCGGCGTGCAATGGGGCCAAGCCTATATGCGCGACGCAGTGCAGAAATATAAGGCGGAACGCGGCGTGAATTGAGGCGTGCGCTTCCTCCGCGCGCGCAGTTAAGAGGACAGGGCCGGGCATGATCTCGCCTCGCGCTATACGGCACCCATATCGACAAGGTCGCCACGGAGATTATTTCTCAAAAAACCGAGTCTGAATTTTCTCCGCAAAATTCGCGATCTGTGTGATCGCGTACTCAGCTCGCTCAAGTCTGATCAGTTAGCCTGTGTCATCGATCAGCAAGCGTAGGCGCTCGTTGGTCATGTCGAGAACGGTGGTGAAGCGAAGGGCACGAACCGATCGAGATACGCGTAGGGTTCAGTGGCGGATCGGTTAGAAAAAACGCGCGTGAAATAAGATTGATAGGGAAACCAAACGATACCGCGTTTCGTTGCAGTCTGGTCGATGTTCGGCAGGGAGGTCGCTATGACGTACTTACAACGGCCTTTGAATTTCATACGCAGGCATCCGCTTTGGGTCACGACAGGTATCGCGTGCCTAGGAGTTTTGGCCGCGACCTATCCATTGATTTCCGACTTCTTCGGAGGGAGTTGGCCCTACCACATTACCCCAACACAGCGAGAGCTGCGGATAGGAAACACGGCAACTCTAAATCTCGTCAGGGAATATGCGGCGAACGCCAACAGAAGCGATGTCCCAGTCATCGATTATGAATGCGCATGGTCCTTTTCTCCCCCTTTGAAGATGATGGGGGCCGGTACATCATGCCAGGGCGTCCAAGTACAAGCCAGCGCGTCGGATTTCGGCAAACCCGACGATAAAAAAATCGACTTGGCAGTGTCGGTGCGAGTTTACCGATCTGGCAAACGACCTGATCTCACCGCGAATCCGGATGCAACGACCCATCTGTGGCTCCTGAACGAATTCAATCCAGGGGTGCGTGCGGAATCTTCGGTCGTCTATCAGGGTGGAAGCACGCAGGTTAATGTGTCTTTCCCGGACGGCAATACGCCTTCACCCTTACAATGCCGTTGGACTGCAGAGGGTCTTTCCGCCTCCACGCAACAGATCTTCAAGGATCCGGAATCGTGCGACACAATTGTCACTGTGCCCCGAGATGCGATCGGCCAAGTGAAATTTAATGTCACTATAACAACTGGCAACGACAGGCCACCGATCTCCCGGACCGTCACGTTGCAAGTCGAGAGGCCGCCGGGAAGGTACTTTCTCCTGGTCCTCGATTACACGTCGAGGATGGGGCGTAAATGGGTTGGGAATAGGACCCAGTTCCAGGATATGCTCGACTCGGCGGCGCACGCGCTGAGCTACATAGACGAAACGTCCGGCGGGTTTGCTGGCGTGACATCGTTTGGCGGGACACCTGGAGAGCCGGAGGCGAGAAACCTGCCAACGCCTGCGTCTCAGGCCTTGACGAACGCTCCCGACGATTGCGCAAACGTACGGGCTCTGTATCCGTTCGGGCCGCTCGTGCGAACTGACGCAACCAAGTCGCTGTCGACGCTCCATATGGCGGGCGAGAAAGCCCCTCTGGCCCAAGCCATTCTTGCTGCCTATCGGAGCTATGGGCCCTTCAAGGAAGATAACAAGGATAGACGCCTTGATCGATTCCTGGTGACGGTCATCACGGGCGGAGGGGATACGTGCGGCGCCCGCGATTTGGTTGGATTGCTTCAGGACACCATGAGCGCCTCGGAACTCAAGGAGCTCTTTGTTTCCAACAAGCTGCTCACAGTGGCCTTGGCAATCGCAAATCCGGAAGACGTGCAATTTGTCGACCGAATGATCTCAGATAGTTACAATCAGGACCCGGAGCGCAACGCAGTGATTGTTAGAATATCGGACAGGGAAACTCTAAACTCAGCCCTGGAGTCGCTGGGTAAAATGGCGTCGCGTAGCCCCGGTCAGGCCAAGGATGGGTGCAGACAGTTCATGAATCTGCTTGATAGAGGCCCGGGAGACAAAAGGGGGCTTGCCACGGTTCAAGCATATTGCCGCAATCTCTGAAAAGCTTTGGGAGGGCTGAAGCGCGGCCAGGGCCTTTTAGTAAAATCGTGGCGACAATCATTCAACCGTCGCCATCAGTGTATGGGAAGACCGGGCCCCTGGCATCCGAGCGCCCTTCAACCAAAATTACCTCATATTATCAAAATATACTAACTTATCCTAACCTCCCTTGAAAAATCCCATTGGTTTTTCACCCATCTTACGCTAAATTATCAAAATTCCTTAACTTATCCTAAGATCCCTCGATATGGACCCTCGCCGCAATCCCTATTCGCCCGGTGCGGGCAGCCAGCCGTTGGAGCTCGCCGGGCGGGCCGAGCTGATCGAGCGGGCAGCTGTCGCGCTCGATCGCATTCGCGCGGGCCGCGCCGCGCGCAGCTTCATTCTCTATGGCTTGCGCGGGGTGGGCAAGACCGTGCTGCTCAACCGCATCCGCCTTGATGCCGAAGCGCGCGGGCTCGCCAGCGTCGCGGTCGAGGCGCCGGAAGGGCGCTCGCTGCCTGCCGTGCTCATTCCAAATTTGCGCGCCGCGCTGGTACGCCTCAGCGCGCTGCAGCACGGCCGCAGCGCCTTTGCCGGCGCGCTGAAGGCGCTCGCCGGTTTTGCCCGCGCCCTGAAGGTGAAGTTCAACGACATCGAAGTCTCGATGGATATTGCGCCGAGCGTCGGTGTTGCCGACAGCGGCGATCTCGATTTCGATCTTGCCGCGCTGTTCAAAACCATCGGCGAGGCGGCGAAAAAACGCGAGCTCGCGCTCGTGCTCTATCTCGACGAATTGCAATACGTCGCCGAGCCGCAACTCGCCGCGCTGATCACCGCTTTGCACAGCGTGGCGCAGGATCAATTGCCGGTGACCATGGTGGCCGCCGGTCTGCCGCAGCTCGCCGGCCAGATGGGTCGCGCCAAATCCTATGCCGAGCGCCTGTTCGAGTTTCACGAACTCGGCCCGCTCGACGATTCTGCCGCGCGCGATGCGCTGATCGTGCCGGCGCGCCAGGAGGATGCGGCCTTCGAGGACGCGGCGCTCGTTGAGATTCTCGCTCAGACGCAGGGCTATCCGTACTTTCTGCAGGAATGGGGCAAGCATGCTTGGGACCTCGCGCCGCAATCGCCGATCCGCGAGAAGGACGCAAAACTCGCGACCATTACGGCGCTCGCCGAACTCGACGCCAGCTTCTTTCGCGTGCGCTTCGACCGTTTGACGCCGACCGAAAAGCAATATCTCTATGCGATGGCGCAGCTCGGTCCCGGTGCGCATCGCTCTGGCGACATTGCCGAGAAACTTGGCAAGAAAGTCTCCACCGTCGCACCGATCCGCGCGACCTTGATCGCCAAAGGCATGGCCTACAGCCCTGCCCACGGCGACACCGCGTTTACGGTGCCGTTGTTCGACGGGTTCATGAAGAGGATCATGGGTGGGTGAGGGCATTGGCTGCAAGGCGGATGAAGGCCTCCATGTCATCCCGGGCTTGACCCGGGATCCAGAGCCGCGTGAACTAGGAATCATCATTGGTGCTGCAAGACAGGTACATCCTGCATCATCGTGGCGGCGACTCCTGGATCCCGGGTCAAGCCCGGGATGACAGCGAGGCCTTCATCGGCGCTGCGGCACGCTGCGACTGTGTGAAGCCTTATTAAGCCCCCTCACGCCGAAAAGCTCCCCACGATCGGGTGCAGCCCCTTCACGCGCGCTTTTGGAATCTTGATTTCCTTGACCGGGTTCAATTGGCTGAGCACGAGATATTCCCCCGTCCAGCGCTGGAACTGCTTCACATAGCCTGAGGCCGGATCGCCCTGCTGGTCGGGGTGCAGCTCCACCACCACGAATTCACGCGCGCGCGGCGGCCGGCCGGTGTGCACATAGACGAGTTCGCCGGCAAAATAGCGCGGCTCCATCGACTCGCCGTCGACATAAACGCAATAGGCTTCTCTCACGTTGCGCAGGGCCGGCGGGCGCATGACATATTCGATCGGCTCCCCGTTGAACATGAATTTTCCGTCACTGCCACCAACCGCCTTGCCGAGCACGGGCAGGCGTTCGTCGCTGAATTCCGGCCAGTCGATGCGCCGCAGCGGGCGCGAGGGCAGGGCGGGCGGATCGTCGCGCGGCACTCGTGCCGGCGGCGCGCCGGGTTCGCTCGTGTCGAACAACAGGTCCTGCGGGCTCACCGCCAAATGCGGCGCGAGCAGCTCCGCCCACGCCTTGGTGAGAGGGCGGTTGCCGGTGCGCAAGCGCCAGATCTGGGCTTGTGCCTTGTCGACCAGCCGGGCGAGACCGGTATCGGTCAGCCCCTGGGCGGCCATAGTGCGGGCTAAGCTGTTCATACCCATACGGTAACAGTTTTAAGCCCATTGTCAAGCCGAAGTTCTATATTTGTTCTTGCATTTAATCCCAAATTGGTTATTATTTGGTATCGGCCCTGGTGGCCGCTCCACCCCGCATCCCGCGCCGTCCTCGCCAAGCTCCGCTTGAAAAGGCCGGGCGCTTTTCAAATGACAGGCAGGCTCGATGCCATTGCATTCGCTCGACTCCATTTCTTCGCCCAAGTCCAAGCGGCAGGTCGCCGTCACGCGCAACCGGCGCGGCACGTTCGGCCTCGACCGGCCGCTCAGCTTCGACAAGGATGCGGCGCGCGCCAGGCTCACCCGATGGCTGGCGTGCGTGTTGCCCGATGCTTGCGTGCTGCATGCGACACCTGACGAGGGCGCAGTGCGTGTCGCCGATGTCACGGTGCTGTTGCAGAGCGGCCGCTGCATCTTCTTCGATCTTGCGCCGCAACGCGGCCGCGCCCCGCGCGGGATGAGCGCCTTCGCCGATTTTTGCGATGCGGCGCGCATTCCTTACGCGCGCGTGCGCCATATCGAGGATGCGCGCGCGGCGCTGCGCCGTTTCTCCATTGCGATCCGGGAGGTGGCATGAGCGAGGACCTGCCCGGCATTGCCTTTCTCGATGCGGAAGCGTGCTGCAAATGGCCCGTTTCCGGTGACGGCCTCGATCTGCGCGTGTGCGGCGGGAAAGTGGCGAAGGGCAAAAGCTACTGCGCACCGCATCACATGCTCGCCTATGTGCCGCAAGAGGAGGTCACGGATCTCCTTCTCCCGCGCGAAAAGGGCGGGAGAAGGTGGCCTCGCGAAGCGAGGTCGGATGAGGGACTTGCGATCGGGTAAGCGCCCAAAGCTGCAAAGCTTTGCGCCTCAACTGCAACTTAGCTCTCGCCCAGTCGAACCACCCTCGCCCGTCATGCTCCATCACATCAGGATTCTCCATGGCCGCGCTTCCCTACATGCCGATCCATATTGCCAATTACTTTGCAGAAGCCGCGCATCTGAAAGCGGCCGGGCACGGCGCCTATCTGCTTTTGTTGATGACTTATTGGCTGCGCGGCGAAGCGCTGCCCGACAACGACAAGAAACTCGCGAGCATCGCCCGCATGACGGACCAGGAATGGCTCGCGGTGAGTGACGACATACGCGAGTTCTTCACCGAGCGAGGTGGCGTGTTGGTGCACAAGCGCGTGGAACAGGAACTCGAACACGTGCGCGCGAAAATAGAAAAGGCGAGCCGCGCTGGCACGACGTCCGCGCGCCGCCGCGCGCTCAAAGGCGCTCTCTCGGCTGAGCGCCCGTTGAACGGATATTCGACGCCCGTTCAACGGACGTTCAACGATATAGATAAAGATGAAAATGAAGATAAAGATAAAAATATAAATCCTATTTCCTTTGCTTCTGACTCAACCAACACCAGCGACTGTCATCCCGGGCTTGACCCGGGATCCAGCGGCGGCGCAGCGGATGAATCAGCGTTGACCCAGTCCGCCAAGCCTATCGCGCAAGAGGGCGGCGGTGACTCTGGATCCCGGGTCAAGCCCGGGATGACGGTGTTGGCCAAAACCAACATCCGCGCCTCGGCGCAGGCCAAGCGCTGTTTCGCCGAATTCTGGGCGATCTATCCCAAGCGCACCTGCAAGCTCGCGGCCGAAGAGCGCTTCTACGCTGCGCTGAAGGCGCGTGTTGCACCCCAGCGCATTCTCGATGGCGCGCTGCGCTATGCGGAGAGCGTGAAGGACACGGAATCGATCTACGTCAGCGCGCCCGACGTCTGGCTCGCGAAGGGCCGCTACGACGACGAATATGCGCGCCCTCCGCCGCCGCGCGAAAATCTGATGACTCGCCTGGCACGTGGAGATTGGGAGACGAACGATGGTTGCGCTGCAATTGCAAAACTCGAATATGCCGGCCCAGACCTCGGCGGCACAACGGAACCAGCTGACCCGCTGGCGCAATGCGCTGCGCCGGATCGCCCCGGACCGCTATGAGCTCGCCGCCAGCGACGCGCCGACCAGCGAGCAGCGCACCTGGCTCGTCGCGCGGCAGGCGGAGCTTCATGGCGCGCTGCTGGCCGCGCCGCCCAAGATGATCGCCGCGCGCATCGCCCGCCTGTTCCTGCGCTTTCCCATGCGGCAGATGGAGGATGCCCATGCCGAGCAGGTGATCGCGGCCTATACGAGCGACCTGTCGAGCTTTCCGCTCTGGGCGGTGGATGCGGCGATCCTCTCCCTGCTACGCGAGCCCCGCGCTTTCCCGCCCTCGAGTCCTGAAGTGCGGGCGCGCACAGAAAAAACCGTCGCCTGGGCGCATTTTGAATCGCGCGACATCGCGCGCGTGCTCAAGGCGGACGTCTCTCCGCCGCCGGATCCCGCTGCGCGCGAGCGAACAAACCGCCTGATCGAGGAGGTGGTCGCGGAGCTGAAGAGGAAGAATACGCAAAGGATGCCGCGTCATGGATGACAGGAGGCTTTCACCAGCGCCGCGGCCCCGACCTATCGATTCACACCTAGCCAAAAGGAGCTCCCATGGCCTTTGCCGGACGCAAGCGTAAGTTGATCGCAATTAATCTTGGCGGCCGGCAGCGCCGCGACACCACGCAGGGCGAGCTCAATGCACTGAATCTGCGTGAGCAGGAAAAGGAAATGGCGCTGGTCAAAAGCCAGCCGCACCGGCGCGACAGCGAAGATGCGGGCCATCCGTGGCTCGCCTCGGCGCTCGGCCGCCTGTGCCTCATGCACGAATGTCCCGCGCATCTCCACATGGCGGGCGAGACCTACGCGAGCCTCATCCATCGCTGGCGCGCCGCCAAGGGCATACCGCGCCAGGGCCCGGCGGGGGAGGGGGCGGTGAGCGTCGATGGTCCCTCGGAGGCGCGCGTGCGCGGCTGGGAGGCGACGATCGCACGGGTCGAGCACGCGCTGGAGACGACGCAGCGCGGCCTGCGCATGCGCATGCGCGTGCTGCTGCTCGACGACCTCGACCTGCCGCGGGAGAGCGGCGCGGCGGCGGTGCAAGGGCTGGAGGTCATCGCCGCACATGTGAGCGGCTGGCTGCATTGAGCTGCAGGGCCGCGGCGGTCCCGGTCGCGCTCCTTCTGTGGAATTCCTTCTCCCCGATTGCAAACCGGCTGCAGCCGGTTTGCGGATCTTTGATGCTGAATTGGGCGACAGCCGCGTTCAGTTCGGAAAGAGGGGACCCACCCATTCGTCCTACCCCATCGCTCTGTGTCCCAGCGCACATGTTTTTCGCGCAAATGGGTGTTTAATCCCAGCCTCTTCTTCATC
>Ga0206847_10358_pt1 | contig 12082 bp, 5 predicted proteins | sample Alteio_BWOrgCont_17_FD_152880 | JGI IMG/M metagenome (GOLD analysis project Ga0206847, IMG submission 152880) | Enriched cells from forest soil in Barre Woods Harvard Forest LTER site, Petersham, Massachusetts, United States -... | ecosystem: Environmental > Terrestrial > Soil > Temperate forest >... | reverse complement strand
AGGATCCCAAGGGGAAGGGTCAGGAAGACCGCGCCTTGGGCGAGCTGGCCCGAATGTATTCCAAGCTCGGGCGGATGCACGAGTTGACCGAACTCTTGGAATCCACAAAGGACCGGGATTTGCATGGCGCGGCGGTCGCCCTTATTTCACACGCAAGGGAGGCGCTGTCACTCATGCAAAATTATCCAGGATTCTGTTTTAGGTGCGGACCCCTTGCTCTGGACCGGATTCGGTCATTTGCTGACCCAACAAAGGCGGCTGACCACCTGATTGTACAATCGCAATCCAGCACCAACGGATTTTCGTTGCGCCAAGTTGCTGAACTTTCGCGTCAATTGGGCATGAAATACCAAATGGCTTTCCGCTCAAACGCAGCGCCGGTTATACTTCCCGCCGTAATTCACTGGAAATTGAACCATTATGCGGCGCTGCTGCGCCGTGACGGCGATCGGCTTCTGATTCAAGACAGCACGTTTGTTAGCAGTGCATGGCTCACGACGAACGCTCTTAACGCGGAGGCTAGCGGCTATTTTCTGGTTCCAGCAGGTCCGTTGCCGACCGGATGGCGACCTGTTGTCGATCAGGAGGGTCAGAATATTTGGGGGAAGGGAATGACCGGGGGTGGTGATCCCGGGCAAACGGGTCCGGGAGGTGCAACGACTCCGCCCGACAACTCAGCGGGCGGTCAACAAAGTTGTGGTATGGCTACACACATGGTCCACTTGATGCTTGCCAGTCTCGATTTGATCGATACGCCAATTGGATATGCGCCGCCGGTTGGCCCGGCCGTGAGGTTCACGGCCAGCTATCACGCCTTGGAAGCGAACCAGCCACAGCCATTTTACTATTCCAACCTCGGCCCGCTTTGGACCTGCAACTGGATCGCATACATTACCGACGACCCTACGAGGCCCAATGCCGACGTTTCATTTTATCAGGACGGCGGCGGCACTCTGTATTTCAGCGGCTTCAATACCGCGAATAACACATATCAGCCGGAATTGATGACCCAAGCCCTCCTCGTAAAAACATCGTCGTCCAGCTACGAAATGCAATTTTCGGACGGTTCAAAGAAGGAATTTGGGAAGTCGGACGGCACTACCGGTTCAACGCGGCGGATTTTCTTGACGCAAATAATTGACCCGGCGGGGAATGCGGTGCAATTGAACTACGATTCCCTGCTTCGCGTTACGAGCGTGGTTGACGCCATTGGACAATCAACTACTCTGAGTTACACCGATCAGGCTTTCCAGTATGCCATTACGGCGGTGACGGACCCCTTCAAGCGCGCGGCCTCCCTTCAATACGATTCTTCTGGCGTGCTGACAAATATCACCGATGTCTTAAGCCTCCAGTCACAGTTCAGCTATGGGGCCAACGAATTTATCACGAATCTGACGACCCCATATGGCACAACCACGTTTGCGAGCGGACCAGGATGGGTTCAGGCCACGGACCCGTTGGGAGAGTCCGAATATGTGGAATTCGATCAAAGACTGGAACCCTATAATTTGGCTGCAAACGTGTTGCCTCACGGGATAGCGGTAGCCAACGAATATCTTGTGTTTCGCAATACGTTTTATTGGGACAAGAAGGCCTTTGCCGATGGGGTTGGCGATTACACGAAGGCGCGGCTATATCACTGGTGCCACGAACCGAACGTCACCACTTGCAGCGGGGTGATCGAGAGCGAGCAAAAACCGCTCGAAAATCGTGTTTGGTACAACTATGCCGGCCAAACCTGGCCTTTTGTTCTTGGCTCCAGCACGATAAACAGGCCGACAGTCGCTGCCAGGCTGATGGACGACGGCACCACCCAACTTTATGGCTATGGCTACAACCTGATCGGGAATGTGACCAATTCCATTGACCCTGTGGGCCGCACGTTCAGTTACGTTTACGCCAGTAACAACGTGGATTTGTTGCAAGTACGGATGACCCACAACGGCAAGAACGAGTTGCAACGAAGCCTAACGTATAATTCCCAGCACCGCCCGCTGACAATTACCGACGCAGCAGGACAAACAACAACCAACGCCTACAACTCACGCGGCCAGCTTCTGAGCACCACCAACCCAAAGGGCGAGTTGACGAGGGATACACGCTGACATACGCCTACGACGTTTTTGACCGCAAGACCACGGTCACCCATCCGGACGCCAGTTTCGAGCAGTTCGTTTATAGCAACCTTGACTTGGTTGCTTCCGCTGACCGCCTTGGGCGCTGGACCACAAACACATACAATGCCGACAGGCAGCTCGTGCAAACCCGTGACCCGCTTGGTCGCACAACGCGGTACGAATGGTGCCGTTGCGGTGCGATGACAGCGCTTATCGACCCAATGGGCCGACAAACGAGTTGGGATTACGATGTTCAAAGCAGGCCCATCGCGAAAAACAATGCGGACGGTTCCACTGTCACCTACGTTTACGAAAACACGACGAGTCGGCTCGCGGCCAAGTTTGATGAGCAAGGCCAGGAAAAGGATTTCCGCTATTACGCCGACAACAACCTGATGCGGGTGACCTATCCGAACGCCATTGTTGCAACTCCTACTGTGAGCTACACCTATGATCCCGATTACAATCGACCGCTCACCATGCGGGATGGAATCGGCATCACATCGTACGCTTACAACCCGATCACCCCAACTCCAACTTTGGGGGCGGGCCGATTGGCGTCCGTCTCCGGTCCCATTCCGAACAGCGCAGTGGCATACCAATACGACGAACTCGGCAGAGTAGTGAATCGCGCCGTAAACGGTGTGCCAGAAACTACGACGTTCGACGCGTTGGGCAGGCCGATCATCGTGGCAAATGCTCTTGGCACGTTCAATTACGGTTATGTCGATGCGACACCGCGAATTGCTTCGGAGGCATATCCAAACGGCCAAACAAATTTGTATTCGTATTACAACATCGTTGGAGACAAGCGCCTGATGCAAATCCAACATCTTTATCCGAACGGTTCCCTGCTTTCGGCAAACGGTTATGCCTACAACGCGGTGGGGCAGATTACCGCTTGGACAAATCAGTGGGACACACTTCCAATGAGCGTTTGGACTCCCAGTTACGACGCGGCAGACCAATTGACCAATGCCGCCTCTGTTGGCGGCAATTCGCCAATATCGCAATATGAATACGCCTACGATCCCGCCGCAAATCGCCTGGTGACAGCCACAAATGGTGTTCAGATTATTTCCTCCTTCAATGCTCTCAATCAATTGACCGGCGCATCGCCGGGTCCAGCAAACGGAGCGACCTACGAGTGGGACGCGGAAGATCGGCTGACGGCAATCAATCAGGGATCGAATCGCAGTGAATTCAGATATGACGGGCTGGGTCGGCGCGTCGAGATCGTGGAGAAAACGAACGGCGTGGTGCAGAACGACAATTATTATTTTTGGTGCAGAACGAAGATCTGTGAGGTCCGCGATGCAAGCGGAGCGAATGTTTTACGACGATTATTCCTCAAAGGCGAATCGTTGGCAGGTGCAACGGGCAGCACCAATTATTTTTATACCAGAGACCATCTCGGCAGCGTTCGCGAGGCAGTCGATGCAAACGGCTCGCTTGTGACACGCTACAGTTACGACCCATTCGGACAGAAGTCTGTGTTGGAAGAGGGCTTCCAAACAACTTTTGGCTTCACAGGAGATTTTGTTCATCAAAAATCGGGGTTGTATTTCACTTGGTTCCGCGCGTTGGACAGCACGAGTGGACGATGGCTTTCACGAGACCCGTTAGGTGAGGCAATAAATGTAAGTTTATACGTTTATGTCCGCAACAACCCTCTCAGATTCACAGATCGTGACGGATTGTGTAGTAACAATAATCCACCTGCACCCTCGGATGCATGCGTGGTCTTAGGCGTTTGTCCAAGCTCGATGAATCCTCCCGTGATTACAATTCCTAGTGGGCCGCAATGGCAGAACTCATCTCCTTTTGATAACGGTCAACCTCCTTCGGCATATTACAATCCCGATTTTAATCCCTCTTACCCATATTTTCCAAATACGCAAAGTTATTTGCCAAACACCGCTTATTCCGACAATCAAAACGACGTAAACGACTCACTCAATTCTTACGGCGCAGACCATGGCAATCCTGATGAGCGACCGTTTGAGCCATATCGCCCCGAAGTTCCTGAATGGGGTCAAGGGTACGGTAAATGAGAGTATTACTGCTATGGTCAATCTATACAAAAAAAAGCTGTCCACACTCAATAGCTTAGGTTTCGGGTTTTTGGTCGCGACTTGGCATGTTTCAGCACAGGAATTCAGCTACACCTACGATCAGCCGGGCAATCTTACAGCCGTGAGTGGAACACATACGGTAGCCCCGAGCATCTCCTCGCAACCCCAATCCGAACTTCTTTACGGCAACAATTCTGTTAGCTTTTCAGTCGTTGCAACCGGTGCAGGAGTGTCATATCAGTGGCTCTCCAATGGAGTGCCGATAGTCGGCGCAACGAGTGATACACTGTTTCTGCCCAATTTAAGCGGAACAAACGGATCCTTCAGCGTGATTGTGAGCAACCCTTCCGGCTCCGTCACGAGTGCCCCGGCGGCCGTCTGGGCCGATTCAAACGGGAATGGAATCCCTGATTGGTGGGAAATGAAATATTTTGGTAATCTCAATCAATCTGCGGATGGTGATTTTGACAACGATGGGGTCTCCAACATCGCTGAATACCGGGAGGGCACGAATCCCGCGAATGCCGCGTCCTATAATCCGCGTTTGCGTGTTCAAAGCGTGAATGGAAGGGTTTTCGCCTTACCGGACCTACCCTATTACACGATGGGGAAAAGCGTCACCTTGACGGCCATCCCCGATAGCGGCCAGGATTTTCTCGGCTGGAGTGGAGGGATCAGTGGAACGCAGCCGTCAACGACTGTGGTCATGAACGGCCACAAGTCGGTAATTGCCAGTTTCGGCCTGCCTTTGGCCGTGGCGCTCGATAATACGAACCTGATTTGGACAACGGGCGCGGAGGCCCCATGGTTTGGCGAAACAGAGGTTTCCGAGGACGGAACTGGTGCAGCCCAGAGTGGCACTATCGTCGGAGGGCAGCAATCCTGGCTCGAGGCCGTGGCGACCAACCTGACGCAATCCTACCAACTTTCCTTTTGGTGGAACGTTTCATCGCAGCCACCAGACGCACTTTCGTTTTCCATCGACGGGACCATTTACGCCTCAATTTCCGGCCCTGCGGTGCGTTGGGAGCAGGTTGTGACCAATCTGCCAGCGGGCACCCACACGCTTGTTTGGGCCTATACCAAGCAATCCAACGACCATCCCACTGGCATCCCGTTTGCGGACAGCGGTTGGGTTGACGAGGTAAATTTGACGCCAAAGGCAACTCCGCCAGGCATTTTATCGCAACCCCAAAACCAGGAGGTGCCGCTGGGTTCCAACGCGACATTCTCGGTTACGGCAATTGGCAGCCCGACACTGACATATCAGTGGTTTTTTGCCGGAGCGGCTCTCCGAGGCCAGACAGGCAGCATGTTGCCAATTGGTGCAGTTGGGACTGCAAATGTGGGGACATACGACGTGGTGGTTAAGAATGCACTCGGCGCGGTAACCTCCTCTGTGGTGTCGCTCACCGTCTCCTCCGCTCCGCCCTCTAATAGCTACGCGGCAGCCGTCCTCGCTCTGAAGCCACTTACGTTTTGGCGCCTGAACGAAACCGCTAACGCCGCCAGCGGCAATGCAACCGCGTTCGATGATGCTGGTGGATTGATAGGCACCTATGGAATCAGGGCGCACAACGGCTTCAATAACATCCACGGCCCACTCCCACCCTCCTTCTTGGGTTTTGAAGCCAACAATTACGCCCTTAATTCAGGAAATGAAGAAGAGAATTCAAGTTTGACTGTGGAAACGGCGGTTCTAAACACGAATACGGTCACAATTGCCGCATGGCTTAACCCCAATGTTTCGCAGGGGGATTACACCGGCATTTACATGACGCGCTCGGGGACCGAGGCGGGTATCGGCTACACCGTGGGGAATCAATTGGGTTACACTTGGAACCAAAACAACCAGAACACTTGGGGTTTTGCCTCCGGCCTCGTGATTCCGCAGAATCAGTGGTCGCTAGTGGCGGTGGCCATCTCGCCCGCCCAAGCTGTATTCTACCTATTTAACGCTGATGGTTTGGTGACGGCGACAAACCCAATTGCGCATGACATAGAAACTTGGGGTGGCTCCGCGGCGATTGGCGATGATCCGACAGGTGGCGGTGGGCGCGTATTCAGCGGAACAATTGACGAGGTGGCGGTCTTCAAGGAAACGCTCTCGCTATCCCAGATTGTCGGTTTGTATGAGGCTGGAAAGGGCGCTGGGATTCTGGCACCGGTGATCGGCGCTTCGCCGCTCAGTCAGAAATTATACGCCGGGAGGCCAATGACTCTTAGCGTCAACGTCATTGGTAGCGGCACGATGAATTATCAATGGTTTTCGGTCACCGGAGGCACGACGAACGCCGTCAGCGGTGCAACCTCCAGCACATTTGCGTTTTCTGCCGTTACCGCTGCCAATGCTGGAGGTTATTTCGTCGTGGTTAGCAATCAGGCCGGCTCAGTCGCCAGCAGTCTTGCTGAAGTATCCGTCATCACTCCCACCGGCAAGCCTTACGAGGCCGCGATTACAAACTCCAATCCGGTGGCCTACTGGCGTTTCGGCGAACCCGTTAGCAGCACCTACGCGTTTGATTATTGGGGAGGTTATAAGGCGTCTTATGGCAGTGCCACGGTGGAGGGTGCCACCGGCCCCCAATCGCCGGCTTTTCCGGGATTCGAGGCCAATAATACCGGATTCCAGTCCGATAACGGAGTTGCTCAATCCTGGGTCTCTGTCCCGGCGTTGAACCTTAACACGAACACTGTAACAATGCTTGCATGGGTATATCCGACCACGCAGGAGGCCGTTGCAACCGGCTTGATCTTTTGCCGGGATGGCACTACCACAGCGGGGCTCTGCTATGTGGCTGATGGGAATCAGAATCTGGGCTATACGTGGAATAACGACCCGGCCACCTGGGGTTGGGATTCCGGTCTAAACATTCCGGTAAACCAATGGTCACTTGTCGCACTGGTAGTTGAAGCCACCCAGGCGACCCTGTACGTGGGCACGGCGGGAGTGCTGCAATCAGCCGTGAATTCTCATCCGAACGTGGTTCAGGCTTTCGGCGGTATTACCGCAATTGGGAACGATAACGATGACATCACCGGCGGTCGCGCCTTTACAGGCACTATTGATGAGGTGGCCATTTACAAACGCGCTCTCATCGGCGCTGAGATCGCCACAATTTATTCAGCAGCTACGGGCGCCGTTTTGCCACCTCAAATAATTGGGAACCCGGAAAGCACGACCGCGTACGCCGGGGCCACGGTTCATTTCAGGGTTGCCACCGCCGGCTCTGGTCCTTTTACCTACCACTGGCAGTTCAACGGGGCCGACCTCACGGATGGCGGAATTGTTTCCGGTTCCGCCAGTGAGACTCTCACTCTTGCGGGAGTGCAAACCAACAATGACGGACAATACACCGTCGTCGTTAATAACTCCGTCGGGCCGGCGGCTACAAGCGCGCCGGCAAACCTGGATGTGGGGACTGTCGCCTCGGTGTATGAAAAAACCGTTCTGGCGTACAATCCGTTAGCCTATTGGCGGTTCAACGAAGGCGTCGGCCCCACGGCCTATGACTTCGCTGGCGGATATGACGGAGTTTATGGCAACGATGTGGTGACCAACGTGCCCGGCCCGCAAGGCCCGGCATTCGTCGGGTTTGAGGTCGGCAACGTTGCGTTTCAGTCCATGACCAATGATTCGCTCTCATTTGTTTCCATACCGGAGTCGCTAGACAACACAGCCACGAATCTGACCATTACAGCTTGGGTTTTTCCTAACGCCAGACAGAACGGTTATGCGGGAGTTGTTTTCTCCAGAGATGCCAATGGCGATGCCGCTGGTTTGGATTTCGCGACTAATAACATGTTGGGGTACACTTGGGATAATAACGATCCTTCCACCTGGGGCTTTGCTTCCGGTTTGACGGTGCCCATCACTGAGTGGTCCTTGATCGGGCTGGTGGTAACCCCGACAAATGCCGTGGTGTATCTGGGCACGGGTGGTCAGCTCCTGTCTGCAACCAACCCTCCTCCTCAAGGCAAACTCAACCAGGTCGAGGCTCTTGACGCTCTGGATATCGGAGCGGATCCTGCCGACACTATGGGTCGCGTCTTCAGTGGTATGATCGACGAAGTCTCCATATTCCAGCAAGCCCTGACATTCTCACAAATGCAAAACCTTTACCAAGTGGCGCAGGAGGGCCTTACCGCCAATGGCATCGGCCTAAGCATCAAGAATTCGGGTTCCCAAATTGTGGTAAATTGGAATTACGGCGCACTGCTGCAAGCGACGAGCCTGAACGGACCCTGGACGCCGGTCGCGAACGCGATTTCTCCCTACACAGTGGCCACTGCCGGCGCCCCGGTTTTTTACATCGTCAAACTCGGTCAACCCTAAATTGGCCAAACCTCTCCGCCTGGGCGATTAGACAGCAGAACAAACACCCGACTCGTGCCTATTCCGTCCGCCGTGGCCCCTTGACGCATTGAATGTTGGAGATTGGCGATGGTTCGGCGTCATCTCCAAATGAAAGCCTCCCCATATTCCGGAATGCGTGATTTGCCCTCATCTTCGCTCAGAATGCTGTTAGGCATTTTCAACCAACACCTCATCGGCGATTCGACTGTCACCGCTGGTCGTCTCGGCATCGGTTTCGTCGTCATCCACGGATGGCGCGTCCAATTGCGCCGCCGCCTGTCCCTTGGTCAAATCGAGCGCGTCCTCAATTTCATCCTGCCGCCGCGACAGGGAGGCGAGTCGTTTCTCATACTCAAATGGCTGCCCCGTTTGCACCTGCAAATCGAAAATGCGTTTGCGCGTCTCCGCGATGCGCTGTTCCACCGTCCCGGCGACTTCCTCCAGATTCTGCACCGCGTATTCCACGGAACGCATGGTGCCCAGCGCGGTGGTGCCAACCTTTGCCATGTGCGTGCCGACTCCCTTCAATACAATGTCCGCCCCGCTCATGAAATTGTGCGCGACGAGCACCTGAAAGCCCGCGAACTGTCCGGCCAAATGATCTGCCCTCGTCGCCTTGACCCGTTCCGCCTGCCGCAACAACAACTCGCCCGCAATGCCCCGGTCGCGAATGGTTGGCATTGGCGACGACCCTGTGCTAGGCTGGATATGGGCACCCGGACGGGAATGGGGGCCGGCTTGGGTCGCGTGGCGGGAAAATGACACTCACTGTGGTTGGGCGCCATTGCCGCCAGGAACCGTCTACAAATTCGGGTCCGGCTTTTGGTTTCACGGAGCCGTTGTCTCCGTGGATTTCGATTTCGGGCTGGGGCTGGACGATTACTGTTTTATCAGCATCTCCGATATGCGGCTCCCAAGTTACTTCCCATGCCAGGTGCCGCCGGCACAGGCGGCAGAAGTCTATAAACAAACTTCCATGGTGAAGACGGCCTACACGACGCACGATGGAAAAGTTTATAATGCAGGCGTGGGAGTGGATCGTGTGCGGGCCGCAACGCATCAGGACATCAAGCCTCTGAAAATTGCCGACGCCGAATCGAGCCGGGACAAAGGGACGAAGGGAAACACTTTGGCGATTTATCGGCCTAGGTTGGCATCTGGCGGAGCCACGCGGCCGGCGGAGAAGCCCGCGCGAGCGGACCAAGTGATGGATGATTTGCTGGCGCCTGCTTCCCCAGCGCCGAAGCCGGCTCCGGTGCGTGCCGGAGGTGCAGGCCGCCTTTCAAGCTACGCAGGACGGCCTTGCCGCCAAGGCAGTTCGAGAATACGCCGCCGCCTTCAAGGCCTCACCATCCCATGCCGACGTCGGGCTTAGAGCCGCCCGACTTTTGATTGCCAGAAATGAACTCCTAGAAGGCGTCCGCATCCTCAATGAAATGAAAACGCAGTTGCAGCCACTGGATGCCGGGATCGCGTCTCAAGTGGACCAAATACTCGCCGACAACGCTCACGGTCTTGAGGAAATATTTCAGGAACAAGCGAAGGCAGGCTGGGCCGACTTGGACGCGGTCGATGCGGTTAAGCCAGCCGCAGCTGACCTGACCAATGCCGTCGGGCATTTCAGGACCGCGCTCCAGGCTCGCTACCAAGTCAACCCTGGTTCCGGCTCCGACTTGGACGCCAAACGTAGCCCTTACATAGGACTGGCGCTCAGCGCCGCCGCTGCAGGTGATTTGACCAACGCCATCCACAGCCTAACCCTAGCCTCCAAAGCAGGTCTGAAGGTGGACGGATACTATTTTGCCTCGCCGCTGTGGAATCAGGTTCGCAGGCAAGCAGACTTTCAGCAATTCCTTCGCGATGCCTTTGGAGAACAAACCGCCGCTACCGCCGCCACGGACATGATCGGTGCTGACTTTATTGGGAAATGGGATTTCCTGCACAGTGGTAATACTGAGAGAGAGAATCCAGTGTCAGACGAAAAGCTGCAACTTATAAAGTTACAATTCAACTACACATTTGCCGCGTCACCTAGCGGCGAATTGATCTTGGCTAATTATTTAGACGCCTATATTCTCAAGGATATTGACCCTGAATCGAAAAGACTGCACTCGCAAGGATATCCAGACAACACCTCGAGCGTTATTTCAATTAGTTACCCACCCGGAATAAGAAGGGAGGGAGGGATTGATGGATCAGAACTGAGTTCGAAGCCATTCAGGATTCCAGTCCTAGTGCGCTATAAACCTGAGTGGAATCTCGTGTCGATAAACGGCTTAGATGGCCAGCAGTTTTTGGTTTTGGACTCGACGAAGACAAGGCTCGTGCTGTTTAAGCTTGATCCAATCAGTGGAAAGCCAAACGCCATTTCAATGGAGGGCAAAATAAGCGAGGATCAGATAAGCCGGGCAATCCAAGCCCATAACCCGACTGAGGGAATATATACTTATGCGATTAAAGTGAAGCAATAGTTCCTATGATAAACAAACCCGGAAAATGCCCCGGTTCAGCTGGTCACCAAAGCTTGTCATTGAGGATTAGATAATGCCAAATCGCAGGCTCAAACGGTCATCTTTCTTGCGAAATCTCCATGAACCAGACCAAAAAGTGCGTTTACTGCGGGCGCGATAACGACGTGGACGCCGTTGCCTGCCGGGAGTGCGGCACGAATGACTTCGAATCCGTGAAGATGCCCGCCGCTGATGGCGAATCACCGCCGCCTGTTACCGTTGTCTCCCGCGCGGCGAACGCCGGCGCCCCCTCGCGTATGGTAAGCTTCATTCAATGCGCGTGGGTTACCCTCCTGTTGGTGGGCATCAACCTAATTGTTTTTCTCAATACCTGGCGGCCGGGCGCCGGTCCGCGCGTCCTGATTGAGCATGGCGCGAATTGGGGACCGTTGACCGCCTCCGGTGACTGGTGGTGGCTGTTGACAAGTATCTTTCTGCATTCAGGACTGTTCCATTTATGGGGAAATATGATCTCCCTGTTGATTTTAGGGGCGCTCGCCGGGCTCGCTTGGGGGCAGGGTTTTTTCTCGTCATTTATTTGGCCTCCGGTGTGGCCGCGAATCTGGCGTCGCTTTACTGGCATCCACTGGATGTCCCGACCGGCGCGTCGGGCGCCGTATTCGGTACTTGCGGCGCCCTCCTTGCGTTTCTGGCGCGCAAGCGGGGCGAACTGTCCGCGCCGTTGGTTCGCAAACGCGCGGCGGCGGGACTGGTCATTTTCGCCGTCGCAGGTTCGTCTTTTCCAATTTCGGCCACGTCTTTCGCAGCGACACAATGCGCTGCTCGTAATAGTCCTTGGTTTTCGATTTGATGTCGGGATTGGCCCGCAAGCGGGCGCGATAGATTTCGAGGGCTTCTCCAAATGTCATCCGCGCGCGTCCGCGCTGGGTGGTCAGTTGGCGTTGAGCGGTCTGCCGGTGCTTCTTTTCCTCGTCCATTAGGCGCAACTTTGTCACGGAAAGGACGTCCGTCTTTAGAGTCTTGCGAATCAATCGCCCTTGAACGCGGACTCGGCAAAAA
>Ga0206847_10357_pt1 | contig 12092 bp, 16 predicted proteins | sample Alteio_BWOrgCont_17_FD_152880 | JGI IMG/M metagenome (GOLD analysis project Ga0206847, IMG submission 152880) | Enriched cells from forest soil in Barre Woods Harvard Forest LTER site, Petersham, Massachusetts, United States -... | ecosystem: Environmental > Terrestrial > Soil > Temperate forest >... | reverse complement strand
TCGAGCCAGCTTGATCTAGAGGGGTAAAGACTCTGGTCATCAGCATGTGAGAGTCGCCATCTGAATGTCGACTGTGACGTGCCGAAAGAGATCACGGAAATAGGATGCGATTCACGGGGTTCTCTTAGATCCCGTCTTTCTTGAGGATCGCGGCGGTGCCATGCTTCTTTGCCTCTCGCGCACTGTAGTCCGTACCATATTCTGCGGTGCCGCGGATCTCACCCGGGTCTACAATGCCAGGAGCCGCCGCCGAAAACAGCTCATCCAAGTTCTCTCGGAACTCGCGTGTGACTATGTGCCATCCCGCGGAGCGGGCGGCCTTGGTCACACCGATCTGAATGATGGACCACTTGTCGAACGAGCGCCAGCGCGACCTCTCGGCTCGGCAAGGGGCCGCGAACGACGAAATGATTGTCGCCGTTGCACCAGAATGCCGACTATCTCGAAATCACGCTTCCAGACGCGCATCGATAACCGGATACCCGATGGCGAAATGGTACACCACCTGCCCGTGCTCGGGCGTCAGATTGAGATAGCGGTGCACCTCGTTATCGTAGAACGCGCCGATGCCAGTTGCTCCTAGCCCAAGCGCTTCCGCGGCGAGATACAGGCGCTGGCCGATGGCGCCTGCTTCGAAATGCACATATCGATAACCGCGGTTGCCGTGCGCGCGGGCGGCACGGTCGAAATCGCCGATCATGGAGAACGTCACGCAGGCATTACCAGCTAGATCCTGTCCGAGGCTCAGGCCTGCGGCCGCGAGGCGTTGGTCGCCACTCTTAATTCGCTCCAATTCGGCGCACTCGGACCAGAACCTGTACACTCCTCGTTCGAGGCCGTCGACGCGATGGATGTACATGTAGAGTTGGATGAAACGTGTCGCGGCAAAATCAACCAAAAACGGCCGCCTCGTCACAGCCAGGATGGCCGAGATTTGGCTCAAAGACATCGCTTGCATTCCACCCATGAAATCAAGTGCCGAGCGCCGTGTTCGGGCGACGTCGCCAAAGGGAAAACTCGATACGGCTGGCGGAGGTAGCTTGATCTCGCCGCGGCCCGCGGGAACTGGATCGATGGTGGACTTGCAGTGCCCGATGCGGTTCTCGAGTTTCGTGGATTGGTGAATTGCTTCAATCCGCGGGTACGCAATTCTTTCTGTAGAGAGCTGATTCGCGTGCCCGCCGTACCAAACGGCCCCGCCGGTGTCCGGTTCGTGCGTTGGAATTGAAGCGCAATGTAGCTCGACAACTAGCATAGGCCACTCGTCCTCATGCAGGCGACAGGACGACGCTATTAAGTCGTCCTTAAAATCACCGATCGCAAAGCTGTCGCATCCCATGGCTCGGGCGGCGAGCACGAGCGATTGCCAGGCGTGCCCGATGTCGTGCAAGCAGTATCGATAGGCCCGGTCACGGTACTTCCACGCCTCGCGCCACGCGATGCTCGTCAAGACGAACACGATCGGCGCACAGCCACCAGGCAGGTTCAGACCGACTTCGCCCAAGGCGCGCTGCTCGGCCACATGCGCGGAGGGACGATAATGATACAGCCCATCGGGCCACTCCTTTAAGCCTCGTGTGAGGAAGTGGAATTCAGTCGGATGCAGATTTCCGGACGAGGGATTCACGCGCAACGCATACCGATCTCCCGTGGAAGGAACGAGCTTGGATGCGCTGATCGCCGCGGAATAGAACAGCAGTTCGGAGAGGAACCCCGGGCCGTCGCGGGCAGACGTGCTGCCAGGGATATCGTTGAGGACTTCGAGTGCCGGCGTTTCAGGGACGGGTGGATCTGGCGGCAGGTCGAGGACCGGCACGCCCCCGTAGTGACGAAACGGATCGGGCATGTTCGCCCAATCGAGAACATGCCGCGGGCGCCTCAGCGATTCGACGCTGTGCTTTGTAAATTCGTGATACTCGGACCACGTCATTCAGACGGACGCTCGCTGACACCGATTTTATCCAGCTCGTTAGACGGTTTCCCGAATGGGAGCTTGGCATCGAAATCGGAAGAAGTGGCGGCCGCAGAGATCGGCGATCATGCCGTCGAGACTCTTCCGATCTTCGTCTGGTTGCATGCGGTTTTCCGATCCTTGCAGTTCAATGATCCTGGGATCAGGCCTGGGCGGAATCGGTCCGCCCCTGCCTGTGTGTAAGTGAGCCTTCAGGCCGCCACTGTGGCGGCGACTTTGTGGAACGTCGAATTGGCGACTTCGTAAGTCTGAACCCTGGGAGTGCCGTCGATGAACTTGTTCAGGTTTTTCAGAACTTCTGAGTAGCCGGTCCTTGCGTAGGCTTCGGCATGCTCCTTGCTATCCCATAAGCTGATCGCGACGGCCTCCGCACCGCCCGAAGCGAGGAACGTAAGTTCGCCTTCGAAGCCTTGTTGTTTTCGGAGCGTCGGAATTGTTTCGTCCTCTACCAGCTTGGTGAACTCCACAGAACTGTTGGGCTTTAGACGAATCGATACATTGCGTGCAAACATGTCAACCTCCTGGGTTGTCGTTTGGCTAAGAGGGAAAGAGAAGATATCTCAGACTGCCAGGCTTAGGCCAGATGATCTGATGACTGCAGCGGAATTGCTCGGTCGGTTACTAGTGTTAGGCCGATGGGCCATGCTTGTCAAGCGCAAGTGGGCCATATTTTCAATAACCTGCCAGGCTCGCTCATTCTAATCGACTTCTATTTTGAAATTTCGAAACGAGAAGTGCTGCATTCTTTCCCCGCTGGCTCGCTTGGAACTGCTCCCAGAGTGATTCTCAGATCGACGTATGCATAAACGCACGATGCTCCCTTCCCCGGTCACCACGGTCGGGATCACGAACGGCCATTCCGACGCAATGTGCAAAGCGCGCTCCGTCGCATCCACACGAAGACGTTTGGGATCTGCATCAACTGCGAAGATGAAATCAGCCTGAAGCGGATCAGAGCGGTACCCTGGACTCCATCATGTATCGTCTGCCAAGAAGCTGCGGAACGCATATTGAAATCGACGTGGAGCAAGCTTGACGCCCCACTCGTCATAGCCGCCTGACCGGTGCTCCAGAAGGATCTTGCTGGTGCGCCGATTCGAATTTGGAACCGTGTATTCAACAATGCCAGAGAAGCCTACGGCAGCCACCACTGCATTGAGTCGAATGCCGCGGTGAAAAACTCATCGCGGGAACTCGACGGATCGGTCGTGGTCCAGTTACCTAATGGCTTGAAGTAAGGATCGTGATACACCCACAGCTGCCCGCGATCGGCGTGCACCAGGATCGGAGCGTTTGCTGTGCAATCGTAAGTCTCATTGTCGACGGTGAACGTTAGATGCTTGACGTCCACGACACCCACTTGGACGAACGGCCGCTGATCCACGGGTTCGTTGGAAAAGAAGTAGCCGCCGCGTCCTGGGATATACAACATGGCGTAACGCCCGGCAACATCGGCGCCTGCGCTCGATGGTGACGATTTTCCGTTGACAGAAACCCTCAGCCCGGCAAACCGAATCTGCGCGGATGCTGACGCGCTGTCGTTCTGATTTCCACGCTGGCCGAGCAGGATCTGGACTGTATCGGTCACTTTCTGATTTGAACCCGGGTTTGTTGGGATCGGTATCGTGAACCGATCACTTGAACTCAGCGCCGGCGATTCCAGCGGCGATGAAAGCGTGGGCGTAGGCTTTCCGCCGTCGGCATTGGGGAAGCGGGTCGCGAAAGCTTCGGTCGCGGACTTAGCGGTTACGCGAAGATTTTGCCCGTCCTCCGAACGCTTCACTTCCAGTTCATACGCGAACACGGCCAGGTTGTTTGAGTCTCGAAAGATCCGATAAAAACTGTCTCCGGAGGCCGGCTCCAGGCTAGTCTGCAAGGCGATGGGGGTACCGGTATCGGAACGGGTTGTGATAGTCAATTGGACACCATTGCTCAGGGACACCGTGGATGAGACCTGGGCGTAACACGAAGCAGCGGCCAAGGCTACCAGGGAGACGCGCATCATTCGGCCAAGGCCTGACGGACTGTTCGGATCGGCATTTTGGTTGGCGCTGCCTTTAAGAAGGTCACTTTTGTCGTAGCTTCTTGTCCCGCTGTCGAATTTGAACACGGATCTCACGTAGTCAGAGGAGCACTCTTACCTCCGTTGTTGGCTGCCACGGACATGGCGCAGCCGCGACGCTGTTAGAGAAACCTGAAAGCCGTTAAAATCTCGTTTACTCTGCTTGGAGGAAAGCTCCAATGTAACCACACTTGGTCACATGACCGAATGTGGCCGCCAACCTAGGGCCTCCCCAAGTCAAAGATGCTCGCCCGCCTAGGCGTTTGGCCCATGGGCACCTCAGAATACTCCGTCGAGCGGCGTTCGGTCCTTCTCATGCCTTTAGAGAGATTGATCGATACCGTTTCAAAGGAGAAATCAAAATGCTCGGCATGGGATTGCTCGGAACCATCATTGTGATTGCCTTGATCGTTTGGCTCGTCCGGCGGGTGGCGTGAACGATTTAACGATTGAGATGGGGTAAATCTCCCGCGCAAGCAGGCAAGCTGGTGATGACGGCTGTTCTCTTCTGAATCAGGCGAGTATGCACTCCGACGCCTGGTTGCGCGGGCGGTGTTAAAGCTTGGCCCTCGCGCGGCTAGCTTGAATTCTTCGAAAACTTCTTCCGGAATTTCACAATGTCTTCATGGGAGGGAGGCCAATTCGCGTCGCATGTATTGCAGTGGAATACTAACGCACCTGATTTCAATGCCCCTTCGAATTCTTCCTGACTGAATGTAACTGTCTGGTTGTGGTCGTTCGGACATTCAATTTCGAAATCCATTTCGTCGCTCACTCCGCCTCCTGCTAACTCCATAACTCGCCGCTGCGCTTGCTCGGCAATCCTGTCAGTTCTTGATGATAGCGCGAGCTGGCCTCACCAATCTTTAGGAGCGCTCACCTGCTGCAGAGAAGAGTGGTCTCAATCCATAAGACTTTCAAAATCTGACTTGTCGCTCAGCGTTTATGAACCGGCGTTTACAAATCGAATCGAATTGACGCACGCTGCCCCAGGTAGGCGCGAGCATTGTGGGAATCTACTGGCACTTCTCCGGCATTACCATCTCTTGTTGCGCAGGAGCGCGTTCTCAATCCTAGCGGGTCGAGCTCAAAGCGTATCGCGACGACAGAAGAGACCATCACGTGTTCTCTTCGTCGCCGCGAAATGCCAGAACTCCTACTGGTGCGCCGCGGCTGGGGCCTCTACGAAGTCCGCGCTAGCTTCGCCGGACGATGCAATATCTTGGGCGCCGGTATGCTTCAAGAGATCTTTCGCGCGAACGATCTTCTCGGATGTATCGCAGTGAACGGAAAGCAGAACTCCGCCAGCTTTGATGTGTCCTTCGTATCGCTTCGCTTCGTACTCAGGGATTCCCATCCCAACGAGCGCGCCAATAATACCGCCGACAGCGCCGCCGACTCCGAGACCCGCAAGGGCCGCCATGATCGGACCGGCCGCAATCAACGGGCCGACTCCGGGAATTGCAAGTACGCCAATTCCAGCCAGCAATCCGAGAGTTCCCCCGATCACTCCGCCGGTCGTAACTCCTGCAGTCGTACCTTCTGGCGCTTTTGTGCTCTTGTCATGCGCAAAGTCTTTCGTACCCTTTTTATCCGGGAGCAAAACCGAAATATCGTCATTCGAGAAGCCCGCGTCTAAAAGGTCGTCAACGGTCCGTTCCGCTTGCTTCACGTTTTGATAAATACCAAACACTGCTGTCTTTCTTCCTGCCATGATTCTTGTCTCCTTGTATGACAACCGGTTACAACTGATGGATCTCGCTCGACGCTTCGACACTGGCTTGACCAATATCCGATTCGATGCGAGACAAATCGATTTGAATTCCTCTTCTGACCCGAACGAGTCCCTTGAAAGCAACGGTTTCATCTCGACTGGCGATGTTCGCATCGTGTGCGTAGATGAGAAACCGACTTGCCGGGCGATGATTGAACGCCTGGATCGTTGGCTGTTATGTTACGATCCGAGGCGTTCAGTTTTTGCTTGTCCGTCCCCAAGAGTATGGAGCACGCCAGCTTACGGCCGAATGTCGGCAGGCTTCCGTTGCCTATTTTTTGCCCTCCGCTACGTGACCCCGTCCATCGCGCGCTTCGTTTCCTTGGAAGTGCGCGCTATCGACACGTTTTGACGGCTCGGCTTTCTCGCCACGTTTGGGCGTTGGGCCCTTGTATCCGTGCTCTGGATGGAGACGGTTATTCACGTTGCCTTGGAAGTCATTATCGCCATGGAACCACTGACCCGCGCCAATGAAGCCGTCTCCGTTAAACCATTCGGGACCATAGTAGCCAGTGGGAGCACAGTCATAGGGAGAGGCATCATAGTAACCATAGGGACAGTCAGGTGCAACGCCGATGGCGACGCTGACCTGAGCCTCAGCTTTGGGAGTGGTAACCGCGAAGCCGATTCCGGCAACGGCAGCTAGCACTATAAATGTAAATCCGCGCATTAGTTCACCTCGCACTCTCTGTAGCACTTCCCCTGCCGACTCTGGAGAGCCTACATCCAAGCAGAGTATCGACCTGCCGGGTGGTAAACCATTTGCCGAATTTACAACTCAAGAGAACTGGCAGACGTGATAGGCGCTCCACTGCGGATTTGCGGTTTCATGGGAGAACAGCAGGATAGCTTGCCGATACGTGATCATTCTGGAGCGATCGCGAAGTTGAACGGAATGGGCCGTTCCTCTAACAAGATCCGACGCGTGGGTTCTTGCAATACCCGACGTTCAGCCCGGTAACGTCATGTGGTCAAGTGACCTGGCATGGTCATTTGGGGGAACGTCATCGAGGGCACGAAAGACCGCCAGCTGGAAATCTCCACTTAGTTATGGCTCTGGCGACACAACTGCACACGTGTTGGTTTGAGGATACAACTAGCGATGCCAAGAATCTTTCAGAGTGCGATAACTGCGGCAATACTTACCGCCGGTCTCCTGTGGGCCATCGTAACCCCGTCCGACGCCAAGCCGGAGTATGCGAAAACAGAGGGGAAAGCCTGCGTCTACTGCCATCTGACAGCGGGCAAGCCCGACCTGAACGAAGCCGGCACCTACTACGCCGCGCACGATCATTCCCTCAAAGGCTACACACCGGCCAAATAGTGAGACCCGCCTCGCTTCAGGAGGGCTTTTCGGAGTTAACGTCGTGCGCCGCGAGTGACGCAAAAAAATGAACTCAGATCTGGGCAAAGGTATCGAAGGGAATATTGACGCGGCGCTTATGGAGAGCGAGTCGGTGGCTTTAACAAGAATGGTGCTGTGCAATGGGCACAGGAGGAAATCATGCTTTGGACAATTTTCGCGGTGCTTTTGATTCTATGGCTTCTGGGATTCACTCTTAGTGTTGGCGGGAGCCTAATTCACTTACTGCTGGTCGTGGCCTTCGTCGTTCTGGTCATCAACCTGGTGAGCAGACGCCGCGGCACAGCTTGAACCTTGGGACCGCGCGCGTGCAATTGTAAATTGAGTAACTCGGGGGGTTGGGGTCGAACGATCCCGCCAGGTCGATGAGGCGATTGTTGATATCCAACGATGCCGGCCGATGACACTCGATAGTACGAGTAGATCCCTGCTCTCATCACAGTCGGCGGCCCTATTGGTGCGCGAACTAGTATCCACTCGCCCTCTTAACGAAGGCTTAGTGAGGGAGCGGTTGGCCACCTGATGGCGCAAAACGCGGTGGGCACTCGTCATGACCGCATTCCGGCCATTTGACGTGAGTAGGCGCCACCCTGGACTTGCAACCGCGCAGGATGCCCATCAGGGTAGTATCGCTGGGCGCGAAGCCGCCTAAGACTTGGGGGGAAGAACTCAAGCGGGAGTTCTTCTAGGATGATTTATCGGCTGCGATAAGTCGCGCGGTGGCAGTACTCAGCCTCACACTCTGCGACAGGCTCAACAGAATTACAAGTGGGTTTGCGGACGATTTTCACCAAGCGGCCGAGTGCACAGCTACCTCGAAAGGTCATCGTACGAACTCCCGGCAGTGAGTTCAATCGGCACTCCTTGCAGAAGCTACTCGGCCCCCTTTTCCTCAAGATCGGTCCACGTGTATTCGTGTATGTCGTGGCACTCAGGGCACTTAATCACGCTCTTCCATTGCGGACTCTGCCACTGTGGATCTTTCGGATCAGAAACGAAGGTAGAGTCTTCATCCGCAAGGGGACTTTGACAGGTTTTGCACCTCACAAACCAAAACTTAACCATCGTCTGAAATTCTACCCCACGGTCATGCCTTCGGCCTGACACAAGCAAGGTGCCAATGTTGAGCGCTTTTGAACAGATCGGATGCTCCAAATATGGTCTAATCGACCGCACCTTTCGAATGGAGAATACTCATGGCAAACTGCTACCGATGTGGCGCTGAAACACAACTATACAGCATGGAACTTCCGATTTGCATTACCTGCGCAGACATCTTGGCGGCGAAATCAAACGCAATCCAGAATGACGTACAACTTAGTCTTCCGCACGAGTAAACGCCCGTAACCAGAGCCTGACCAGGATTCGGGTTTCTCGTCGAAGCGGGTTTGCGGTCATGCCGCGGCCGCAAACGCCAGTTGTACCTCGGTGCCTGCGCTTGAACGCAGCTCGATCCTCGCCCCTAACTGCTCGGCGAGCGTGCGCACGAGCCTCAGGCCCAACGACGTGGTATCGACCCAGTCCACGTCCGCTCTTAGGCCGACGCCATTATCGGAAACGACTAGCCGGGCTGTCCCGTCCGAACATCGGCGTAGTTCAATCCGCACTTCTCCCTTGCGTCCATCAGGGAAGGCATACTTGAGCGAATTAGACACCAACTCGTTAATGATAAGCCCGCAGGGGACGGCAGCATCCAGGTTCAGGTAGATTTCGTCGAGATCGGTTCGGAGCCGAATCCGTTCAGCACTGACACCGTAAGATTGGAACAAATGGGTGCTCAGTTGTCGTACGTACGAGGGAAAGTCAATCCGAGACGAGCTTTGGGACTGATATAAGCTTTCGTGCAGGAGCGCCATGGAGTGAACCCGGTCCTGGCTCTCCTGGAACATTTTCCGCAGCTCCGGTTCCGCCACCACCCGCGATTGCAACCCCAATAGGCTGGACACTACTTGCAGATTGTTCTTGACCCGGTGATGAATCGCCTTCAGCAGAGCATCCTTCTCCCGAAGCGACCTCTTAAGGGTCTCCCTGGCCAGCACGCGATCGGTGGCGTCGCGGATAATTAACGTGCATACCGTTTTTCCGTTCCCGTTCACCTTGGACATCGACGCTTCCGCAGGGAACTCTGTGCCATCCTTGCGGCGGGCCCGAGTCTCCGACACCGCGAAATCGCCTACATGCCGAAGGGGGGCTTCCCCGAGATGCTCGAGGAAGAGACTATCGAGCGGTTTCCCCATGATTTCTTCGACGGTGTACCCGAACATCCTCTCTGCGCCTTGGTTAAAAACTACAATCCGCTCTTGCCGATCCACCGAAATTATGGCGTCATAGGCCGAGTCAAGTATTTTGGAAGAGACTAAGTGCTCTGCGGAATTGAGGGATTCGGCGGCTGCGATTGCCGAGTAGGAAAATAAGCCGAAACCGCTATAGTTCACTCTACCTGCCTTACCTGAGTGTCACTAGCCCCGGTTCCGGCTACGTTCGCAGCAACGAAGCGATAGATCCGCCGCGCGATTTTCATGACATAACATGGCATAGCTTGCTAAAAGACACTGTTCTGTTTTGCTCACAGCTCAGAATTTCATTGGAACGGGCTCATTCTCCACGCTGATTCTCCCGTACCGCAAAGGCGAGGCACCCTCCAGAGGCGTCACCCTCGCGTCTTGCGGCATTCTGATCTCTCAGCCGTCCGAATCGCTGTGTATCTCAGACGCCGGCTATCAATTCTCGGACCGCTCGCAAAAAATCTTGACGACTTTTAGCGCGCAGCCGGGGCAGTTCGACCAAATTTCCGCGAGCGGCGGGCCCATGGAGGTTATCGTTACCTTCGATGAGGCGCGGATCACTGCCTCGGGCTCGGCCGGTGTGCGCTCCATCACCCTCCCCGGGACCTGGACTGCACCCGCCTCGATCACATCGAGCGGTTCAACTTACCGGCTGGATTATCTGGGTGGCGATCCGGTCACAGTCGTTCTTAAGCACCAACCAATCTCGCCAGCACCGCCCCGAAGGTAACAGACGAGGAACAGAATTAGGACTAGGACTTGCCCAATCCCACTCCTTGGTTCGCAAAAGAAGCGGCTCAGTGCGGTCATCCAAATACTCCCGAGCCCTCCAATGACAGCCGCCTTCGGCTTACGGACCCAATGCCGATACCGCCGAGTCTCGATTGCTCTATGATGAAGCTCTTGCGACATGGAGCCTGCTTCGGCATCGCCAGTTTATTGGCGGCCGCGAAACCACGTCCGCAGCCGATATTGTCTGAATTTAGGTTCTTTCAAACTGGAGTAAGCTCCTCCTTGTGCCCAAGCGATGTGTGATATAGTTGCTTCCACTTCAGAATAAGGCTTGAAAAATGTCATGCGCCGATTGCAAACGCGCGCATATCACGAAAGGACGATTCCCGGTGTCAAATGCCGCATATACTTGCTAAGGCGGGATATTCTGAGCGGAACCCCGACCCATTGGACCGGCGTGCCGCATCGCGCTTTCGCATATCGTTCAATCTCAGCTATCGAGTTATGGGTGAAGATACGTTCGGAAAGACCCTCCGAAACATCGTAGGAAGCACGGGCCAGGGGAGAACCGTGAACATTAGCAGCTCCGGTATATTGTTCACCACGAAGCATGCGTTGGTTCGCGGCACACGGGTCGAAGTAGAAATAGAGTGGCCCGTCAAGCTGGACCATGCAATTCCGCTGAAGCTCGTCGTCCAGGGTAGGATCGTTCGCTCAGAAGGAGCGTATAGCGCGGGCCTACAGATCTCAAGCCACGACTTCCGCTTGGCCAAGCCTGCTTGAATGCGAGTAACGAAAAAAGTGTGAGCCCTGCTTGTCGACCCCGCCCCCGTTGTCGCCGTGGATAATAGATCTCGCCTCCGACAGCGCTAAGCCGACTTTAATTGGACGACTGTTCGTCCCAAGCTTGCTTTCCAGGCCGGTCCAAGGGCTTGCACCCTCTGGTAGCCGCCACGTCTCGGGTGACCTTGACCACTCGTCCTAGGTCCGAATCACTGTGGATCTCGAATGCCCCCTACGAATTGTCGGACCGCCCCCAAGAAATCCTGACGACCTTCAACACGCAGTCGGCGCCGTTTTGACCAAATCGCGGTGAGGGGGCCCGCCTATATGTTTGTACCTTCGACGAGGCGCGGATCACTGCCTCGAGCTCGGCCGGCGCGCCTTCCATCCCCCTACCGGGGACTTGGACCGTCCCTCCCTCGATCACTCGAGCGGCTCAACCTGCCGGCTGGATTATCAGGGTGGCGATCCGGTCACGGTGGTCCTCAAGCGCCAACCGATCTCGCAAGCGCTGCCCCGAAGGTAGCCAAACGACGACTGACTCGTACGCCGCAAGAGACTCATCGCAAGCGGTACTCATTTCTCCGGCCCTGTCCCCCTTGACTAGCTCGCGCGTCCGCTCCGACAGGTTCACTCAGGCTCTTTGTCGCGCCGGTGGCAAGACTCGCGGAGGGTGAAACTTTAGCAAGCGCCGTGAACGTCTATGATGGGTTGTCGTAGGAAACCGCATGTACAAAGGTCTTGGTTGTTTGATGGTATTCGCGGCGAGCGCGTGGGCGCAGGCGCCGGTAATCACTAGCTTCACCACCGACATCCCCGGTGTGACCACGATTGGGCCGGGCACGGAAGTATATATTTTGGGCACCTTCGTGCCGCAATCGGCCGGCAGGGACTACACGATCACCGTTGGTGGCCAAACCGGAGGGATCAACGTCGCCGATGGCGCCGACTTTATATCGGCGACTATCCCCACCGCGACACCCCCCGGACCGACCACGCTGATGGTCACGTATCAGGGTCACACTTCCAATGCGATTCCAATTACGATCGGCGTGCCACAGCCCCAGCTTGGAGGTGTTGGTGTAACCATTTCCTCGTCGACTGCCCCGCCGCAATTTAAT
>Ga0206847_10353_pt1 | contig 12144 bp, 7 predicted proteins | sample Alteio_BWOrgCont_17_FD_152880 | JGI IMG/M metagenome (GOLD analysis project Ga0206847, IMG submission 152880) | Enriched cells from forest soil in Barre Woods Harvard Forest LTER site, Petersham, Massachusetts, United States -... | ecosystem: Environmental > Terrestrial > Soil > Temperate forest >... | reverse complement strand
GCGAGAGGACCAGGATGAAATGGTTGTCCTTGAACTTGGTGAGCAAATCGACGGGATTCCAAATCGCCTCGCCATAAATGACTTTCGTGGCCGAGGTGACGGCCACGCCGATAAAAGCGTAAAGCGCCATGGTTGGGGGCAGGCCCAGGGTCTGGCCGAGAACTTGATCGCGCTGCGTGCGGGCGTAACGGGAAAAATCCGGGATGTTGAGCGAGAGCGTGGCCCAAAAGCCTACCATGCCGGTGAGCGCTGGGCCGAAATACGCGAGAAACTGACCGGCCTTGGGACCGCCCGCCCGGAAATCGGAAGGTTCGGACAGAATCGGGCCGAACCCGCCCGCTTTCCGATACGCCCAGGCCAGGAGCAGCAACCCCAGCGCGATCAACAGCGGCGCCTTGATGCCCAGCAAAATCCGGATCGACTCAATCCCGGCGTAGATCACCCACATATTAATTCCCCAGAAAAACAGAAAGCACAGAAATTGCGCCGGCGTGATGCCCAAGCCGCCTATCACCGCCCCGTCGGTTATCGACGGAAACCAGACCGCGAGGATTTTATAAATCGCATCGCCACCGATCCACGTCTGGATGCCGAACCAACCGCAGGCCACGAGCGCGCGCAGGATCGCCGGCACATTCGCGCCGCGGGTGCCAAAAGCCGCGCGGCAAAACACCGGGAAGGGAATGCCGTAAGCCGTGCCGGCGTGGGCGTTGAGAATCATCGGGACGAGCACGATGACGTTGCCCAAAAAAATCGTGAGAATCGCCTGCCACCAGTTCATCCCACCGCTGATGAGCGACGAGGCCAGCATGTAGGTGGGGATGCAGGCGGCCATGGAAATCCAGAGCGCCGCGAAGTTCCAGACCTTCCACCGGCGGCGCGCGATGGGCACCGGGGCGAGGTCGGGATTGCAAAGCGGGCTTTCCCGCAACTCCGCCCATTGGGACTCCGTCAGCTCGGATTGGTTGGTATTCATGGGAATGGCGAACCGAGGCCGCGCCTAATGAACCCCGGAACCGCGCTGGAAAGCAAGCCCGCAGAATATCCCGTGCGGGGTTTGTCGGTATGGATGCCGCGCCGCGCCGTTCGCGCCGGGTTGCGGCGCAATCGGGGAGGCTGCCAGCGCGTCGGGCGCGAATGTTGGCGCGTTGGCTCCCGGTCAGCCCCCTCTGTGGTGGAATTGAAAATCGGTTATTGAAAATTGGTTATTGGTTATTTGGGACGGAGACCTCGCGCGTCGCCCTGCCGGTCCGAAGGCAATTGCCAATTACAAATTTTCAATTGCCAATTCTCAATAGTGTCCAAAGTGGGGTAGTGTCCGAATTCGGTAGATGGTGCGCCGGGTTGCGGCGCAATCGGAGACGCCGCTAACGCGTCACCCGCGAATGGTTGCGCGCTGGAACCACCCATTCCGCCCGCGGACGGGGCGGTCGCGGCGCAACGGCCCTGCTAAATTAAGACATCGCTGATTTTTTTGCGTGATTTTGTCCGGCGGCGGTGTAGATTGGCGGCATGTTAATCTGGACTCTCGCGATCGTTCTATTTGGATGTTTGGGGTTTGTCGGCTTCAATATTGGCGTCATCCGCGTCACATTCTCGTTCATTGGCCTGCTGGTTGCCTCCGCGCTGGCGTGGCCGCTCGGTCATTTCATGTATTCCATCGTTGGTTTCACGGGCGTGAAGAGTCCGGTGTATCAGTGGCTTTTGGGGCCGGTCGTGGTTTTCGCCATCATCCTGACCGCTTTCAAGATCGCCGGCTACTCCGTCAACCGGCAGGTGGACGTCTATTACAAATACAAGGCGGGCGATCTGCGGATGGGGCTTTGGAACCGGCTGAACCATCGTTTGGGACTCTGCATGGGTCTGGCCAACGCCGCGGTTTATCTAGTGCTGGTCAGCATGGTGATCTACGTCCTGAGCTACGGAACCTACCAGCTCGTGGACGGCGACACGGCGAAATGGTACGTCAACTATCTCAACAAAGCCGGAAAGCAACTCCAGGATACCGGGATGGCGAAAACGGCCGTCGCCATCGATCCCATGCCGGATACGTATTACAAAGCGGCGGATTTGGCCGGTTTGATTTACCACAACGATTTGCTGGAGGCGCGGCTCACCCGTTATCCCGCGTTCCTGGCCATTGGCGAGAAACCGGAATTCCAAGAGATTGGAGCCGACAAGGCGTTCACCGAACTCCGCCAGAAACAGCCGCCCATCATGGAGATCCTCGACCATCAAAAAATCCAGGCTGTTATCAACAATCCCGACCTGCTAAAGGAGATTTGGGGGATTGTGGTGCCGGACATGGACGACTTCCTGACCTTCCTCAAGACCGGCCAGTCGCCCAAGTATGACGCGATCAAGGTTCTCGGCCGCTGGGATTTCGATGTCGCCGCCGCGCTGAACCTGATGAAGCGGACCCAAACCAATATCACGGTCCGGCAAATGAGAACGGTCAAAGCGATCATGCAGGCCGCATTTTCCAAGACGACGCTGACGGCAACCCCGGATAATCAAATTATCGTAAAAAATCTGGGCAAACCGAGGACCCCGCCACCGGGCGTGAAGCCCACCATGGCCGCAGTGCCACAGCCCGCCGCGGGGGGACGCCAACGCGGCGGACGCCAGCGCGGCGGACCGACGGCCCCAGTCCCAACCCCTGGCGTTCCCACGGAAGTCGCCCCGCAGGTTGATTTCACGAGCCCTCATGGGACTTGGAGTGGCGAGGGTGACAAATTTCAAATTACCCTTGAGGGCCTCGGGACAATGGACGTCAAAATCGAAGGTGACAAGATGGTCATCGCTGGCGGAGCGTATCCCTTTATATTTGACCAGGAGTATTGAGGCACGAAGTTGGGGACAGAATTCCCCGAAGGTTTCCGCGCATTGAACCCCTGAACCGGCGCGTCTGTTCGCATAAGGGTATGGAGTTCCGCCTTCAGGCGGCAGGGCGTGGGAAGACCCCGTGGTCGCAAGAATTTTTGGGTCGCCTAAACAGACTATCCCCCGCCGGCTAAAGCCGGAACTCCATACCCGGACGCGTCATTCGGGCGTCGGCGATCCGCGGAATGAGCGTTCGATGGCGTTGTGCGGATCGTAAGGGCGCGGGTAATCCCGCCAGATCCAGCGCATCATTTCGGGCAGGGAGGCCCCGCCTTGTTTCTGCCCGTGAAGACCGATTCCCCACGAATAGTTCACATCGTAACCCTTCTTGGTAAGCGCCTCGACCAGGCGGACATTTTGATAATGCCAGTCGCGCCGGGGATCGTATTCGTCGCCGCGCAGGGCGCGGTTGTCATTCACGCCATCCACGAAAAACGCCCGGATTGGCTTGCGCTCGGTTTCAAGAATTTTCTCGGGATAAACATCGCCGCCGCGGAGATTCACGAAACTTCCGACCACGCTGATCACCTTGTGAAATTGGTTGGGCCGTTCCCAAGCGACAGTAAACGCGGCGATCGCCCCGGAACTTGCTCCGGCGATACCGTGCAGGTCCGGATCGGGTGAAATATTGTAGTCTTTGGCCAGGGCGGGCATGAGTTCATCGACAATGACTCGGGGATATTTGTCGTTGAGGCGATTGTATTCCTCGGGGCGGTTGGTATTGCGGTCGCCCCATTCGCTGGGCGTTGGCTCGGGTTGCTCGGGCGTGCGTCCGGGATTGATGAAGACGGTGATCATCACGGGGATTTCGCGACGCCACGTCAGGTTGTCGATGACGTTCTGCGCGCGGACCTCGCCATTCGTGGCGATCATTGCCTGGCCGTCGTTGAAGATCATGAGCGCGGCGGGTTCCTTGGGATTATACTGCGCCGGAACGTAAACCCAGTAAGTATGCTGCGTTCCCGGGAAGACTTGGCTGGGCAGCGTGAAGGGACCGTTTAGTTTGCCTTTCGGCACGCCTTCCTGCGGCAGGGAATCCGGCCCCAGATGGTAGAATTTATCGTTACCCGGTTGATCCTCGCCGGGTGCGCTAAAAACGGTGACCAATGCCAGCAACGCGATGGATAAGGTGACTTTCATAGGATGGCCGAATTATGGCACGTATTCGGGGTGGTCGGCAACATACCAACGGAAATATTCCATCCGCTCCTGAACCAAGTTGTCCAGCCGGTTCATCTCGTGTGTATGGCCGTAGCCGAAGCAGTGGAGCATTTCATGCGCGATCGCCCACGGATGGGAATACCAATCGAGACTCTCCAGGTAGCCGGGGAAAGGCATCGTAATCCCGCCACCGCCGCCGACCGCGCCGCTGTTCAACCACCAGTGAAGATCGATATGGCGTTTGGGATCGCTCGGCTGTTGGCGGACCAGGAAAATAAAATTCAACTCCCGCTCGGCCTTCGCGAAATAGTTGGCGGTATTCCAAGTGCGATACGCCGGCACTTGCGTGGAGAACCGTTGGAACTCACGCGGCACAAATAATTGCGGCGAGGTTGAAAACTTCAGCGGTCCATTCAAGGAACAGGTGGCCGCGATGACCAGCGTATCTTTTAAATTTCCCAATCGCCGCTCCGCCTCGGGCGTGAATGGGATGGGCGGGATCGCGCCGCCGTCCTTGAGTTGAACGGTGGAAGCCCAATGAATCTTCGAGGCACCGGTATCAAGTATATAATTCTCGGCGTCCCCAAGCGTGATTTCCGACCAGAGCCGCATCGGGTTCGGCCCACCGAGGCCCTCATCTTTCAGGATCGCCGCCGAGGCCAGCGGACGCACCCCGCCGCCGAACGCGAAATCCCGGACTTTTTTCGGCGTAAGCACCTGGCCTTGCGGTTGAAAGACCGCGCGACCGTGATCGTTAAGTTCCAACCAATAGCCCAAAGAAAAAAACCGCCGGTTCGTGAAAAAATGAACTTTGTCGGCGTTGGGAATCGAAAAAGTACCATCCGGGAATTGAAGGTCGACTCCCTTTTCAACCGCCAGCGGTGTGCTGTCACGCCAATGAAACGCGCACTCCAGCCATTGATCGTGATCAAGCGCGATTTGTTTGATCTCCGCCGTCGAACTGGTCTTCCAGACCGCGACATAATTGTTATCCGCATGACCGAACGCGTGGAGTTTGTAATTTTGCTCCGGGGATAATATCAACGTTGGTCCCGGCGAATCACGGTTGGGAGCTTTCCACGTCACATCTCCGCTTCTTCGGGAAGAGCGCAAAGACAACTCGTCGAACGACATTGGTTGGCCCTCGGGGCCGATTAGACCGGGATGGATGGTGATCGGCTTAAGGTCAATATTCGTCGGACCAACGACGGTCACGGCGGATGTCTTCAGGGCGACCAGAGTCGTCAGGTCTCCCGCGCGATGGAGCACTTCGAATCGGTAAGAACCTGGCTCCAAGGCCACCAGACACTTGCCATCCGCATCGAATACACGCTGGCCGGCCAGCAGCGACTTGACCTCGGGATCATCCGGAGCGCGGTAAATCTTGAGCGCCGCGCCTTCCAGCGATTCGTTGATGCCGGTTTCCACGCGAACAAGGTTCCGGCGAGCGAAGCGGGGCGCGGTGATCACGACGTCATACTCGCCGGCGCCGCTGGCGGGGTCGTCGAAGGCCAGATAGAGGCGTTCCGCTTGATAATCGAGACCGATCGTCCCGCGCGCTTTGAGTTTGGTAACCGTCGCCTTCTGCAAATCGAAGGTCTCGGGCGTTAGTTCCGCGGGTAATTGAAGCAAATTGGTTTTCACCGTATCCCACGGCTGGCCGTTGACAGTAACGTCCTTGGCGGGGGAATCCCCGGTGTGCGTCCAAAGCGCGCGGGTTCCCGAAAGCGTGACATCGTCGTTGCCGTCGATTGTGGCTTTGACCGACAGACGGAGATCGTCGGTTGCCGTGGACGTATTTTCTTTGAGCAGCACTTCCGCGAAATCGAGCGCGACCTCGTAAGTATCCGCGCCGTTTTCGGGATCATCGAACGTGATTACCAAACCCGATGAATCGCGGCCAAGCTTGACGGTTCCCCGACCGCGCAGGGTGTGCAATACCACCCCGGCCAGATCGAGGTCGCGTCGCAAGATCCCCTCCCCGGAAGGCGGTGTCCAAGAGTCCTTGGCATGCGGGTTCCAAGCCTGTCCATTGATCCGGACGTCGGTCGGAAACGACCAGCCTTTATGCACCCACTTGGCGCCGCTTGGTGAAATATGAAGTTCATCCGTCCCGTCAATCACCGCGATAACGCGCAGGCTGGACGCGGGAAAGCCGGTTTCCGCGCCCGGGCTTGCGGCGATTAAGCCGGGCAAAACCAGGAGTCCCGCCAGCAGGCGTCTAGCCAAATAAGTCATGCGCGGGCCAGGTGGTGATTTTGCCGACCATGTCCCACATCAAATGATCCAAGTCGCCGTTGATTTTGGAATTCATTTTGCGGGTGTTGGTGAGCGCGGCCCAGCAAAGCCCGCCCGAGGTGCGGGCCATGATCGTGGAGGTTCCCGGGAGGCTGCCATCGTGCCACCAATTCGGCCTGCTGTTAACGCACCAGCCCTTCGCGTAATTCGGATTGATGTTTGATCCCGTGGTCATGGTGCGAATGGTATCCGATTTCAGAATATCGGGGCGGAGGGGAAAATTATCCACGCGCACGAGAAACCGCGTCAGATCGGTGGGACTCGCGAGCCAACCGCCGTGCGCGTCCATCCGGCGCACATTCATGCCGTACGGCGATTCGTGATCCTGATCGTAATAAATCACTTCGTTTGGCGCGCGTTCGGAACGGGTATTGCCGCCAATGCGCATTCCGGTAATACCGCACGGTTTGAAAACCTCTTCCTCCACCGCCGCGACATAAGCTTTGCCCGTTAATTTCTCGATGACGCGACCGAGGACGCAAAAGCCGAAGTTGGAATACGCGTAATGCCCGCCGGGATAATTTTCCAGGGCTTGATGCGCAATCGTCCAGGTGATGAGTTGTTTGTGATCCATTTCCGGATGCGAGAACATCGGATCGCTGTCGTTGTTCGACCAGCCGCCGGCGGTGTGCGTGAGCAAATGCTCGATGGTGATCTCATCCACGCGCGGCTTGTAGGGCGGTTCGCCAAAGTCCGTGCCAAGGATTGCGCCGGGGCCGAATACCTTGTCCTTTAAATTCAATTTGCCCGCCTCGATGAGCCGGAAAATTGTGACCGAGGTAAACGGTTTGGACACGCTCGCGATGCGGAACAAATGATCCGGCGTCACCGGCTCGCCCTTGGCTTTATCTGCCAGGCCGAAGCCTTTGGCATAAACCAAACGCTCGTCCTTGGTGATGGCGACGGACAATCCGGGCACTTTGTGCTTCTCCATGAAAGCCGCGGCGGCGGATTCCATCGCCTCCAATTCCGCAGGCTTGAATCCATCGCCGGCGTCATTTGCGGCCGCCCGGCCGGGCAGGGCGCATACACTCATTCCCGCCGCGCCAGTCAATGATTTCAGAACGAAGGAACGCCGGGTTAGTTTGGTCATGCTTGCCTTTGGATTTTCAGCGCGTGGTGACGCGGCGGAGGAAGTCCCGCGTGCGCTCGTGTTTTGGATCGGAGAAAATTTGCTCGGGCGGGCCGCTTTCCGCGACGTGGCCGCCGTCGAAAAATAAAACATGATCGGCGGCGTCGCGCGCGAATTGCATTTCATGGGTCACGACAATCATGGTCATGCCCTCCTCCGCGAGCTGGCGCATGACGCGCAAAACTTCGTCACGCAATTCGGGATCAAGCGCGCTGGTGGGTTCGTCGAAGAGCATCACGTCCGGTTGCATGGCAAGCGCGCGGGCGATTGCGACGCGTTGTTGCTGCCCGCCCGAAAGTTGTCCGGGATACGCGTCGGCCTTGTTTTCCAAGCCCACTTTCGCGAGCAATCCGCGACTGAGCGCTTCGGCCTCCGCCTCCGCCACGCCTTTCACGACGATTGGCGCGACGATGACATTTTGGAGCACGGACAGATGCGGAAACAGATTGAACTGCTGGAAGACCATGCCGGAGCGCATCCGCAACTGGCGCTGCCGCTCGCGTTCCGTCGCGTTGCGCGGGGCGCGGCCGCCGTCGATGGTCACATCGCCGATGGTAATGCGGCCGGAATCGGCGATTTCGAGTTGATTCAGGCAGCGGAGAAACGTGCTCTTGCCGCAACCGCTGGGGCCGATCAACACGACGGTTTGCCCGCGCGGTTGCGCGTGGTCGATGCCGTGGAGCACGCGATTGGCGTTGTAGGATTTGACGAGTTTTTCAACGACGATCATGGGCGAGTCTCCTTTCCAACCATTGGGCGAACAGCGACGCCGGATAGCTCAGCGCGAAATAAATTCCGGCGGTCATTATGCCCAGGCCGATGTAATCGTAAGTGGACATCGCCAGCATCCCATAGACTTTGGTCAACTCAACCATGGTGATCACCGATACGATGGACGAATCCTTGAACATGGCAATAAAATCATTGGTGACCGGCGGGATGACGAGCCGGAACGCCTGCGGCAAAATCACATGCCGCAAACACTGCCATTGGCTCATTCCGAGAGCCTGCGACGCTTCCATCTGGCCCTTGGGAATCGCTTGGATGCCGGCGCGGTAATTCTCCGATTCACTCGCGGCGTAATTCAATCCCAGTCCGAGAATCGCGGCAAACGACGCGGGCAACCGGATGCCGATTTGGGGCAGCCCGTAATAGATTAGAAACAACTGGATCAACAGCGGTGTCCCACGCATTACCTCCACATAAATGGCCGCCGCCCAGCGTAACGGCGCGATTCCGTAAAGGCGCATCAGCACGATCACCAAGCCCACGACGACCGCCAGCAGCATGGCGAGAACGGAGATTTTCACTGTGACCACCGCTCCACTCAAAAGTCGCGGCAGATACTTGGGCCATTCGCGCAGCGTGGAAATGGCTTTCGTTTGCGCCACGGCGGTGGGTATGTAGTCCTTCAATTGCGCCTGGCGCTCGTCCCACACATTGTATTTCCGGTCAATGCGTTCGAGCGTGCCATCGGCGGCAAGATCGTGGATCGCCTGGTTCAAGGCCGCCAATAACATGGTATCCTCTTTCGGCACGCCGATGGCGTAATACCCGGGCGCGAACGGCGCGCCGGAGAATTGCAACTCGGCATCCGGCTTGGCGTAAAAAATCGCAATCGGCAAATCCAGCAGCACCGCGTCAATGCGGTGCGCCTTCAAGTCGCGAAAGCTCTCCACATTGCCGGGATAGATCCGAAGATCCGTGCCGCCCATCTTTTCCAACAGCCGTTGCGCGACCGAGGATGATTGCACGCCGACGGCTTTGCCCTTGAGTTCCGTCATCGTGGTGGGCACACCCGATTCGCGGCGGGTGACGATCTGCTGCGTATAGACGTAATACGGCTCGGTCATCGCGACTTGCTGTTGGACGTCAGGCGTGATTTCCAGGCCGTTTAGAATAATGTCGAAATTGCCGCCGCCCAGCGCCGGAATCAATTGGTCCCATTGGTTTTGGACCATTTTGGCTTTGACACCCAATCGCGCGGCGATGGCATCCGCGAGTTCGGACTCGAAACCGATCATCCGCTCGGGCTTGTCCGGATCGGGATAAACATAGGGCGCGCCGCCCTCGGCATCAGCGCCCCAGAGCAGGACGCCGCGCGATTTGATTTCCGCGAGCTGATCGGACGGGAGGACCGGAAGCGCAACTCCGGCGAGCAGAAGAACAAAAAATATTTTGGTAAACCAAGTTACGCGCGACCAACGCCAGGCGTTACTCATCGTGGCGTGGAAGATAGCACATCCACGAAAAACGCAAGGGCGATTTTAAAATAATCTCCCGCTAAATTTCCCCTCCGATCCTCACTGCGCATCCAGTTCCGCCAGTCGCGCCGCCTGTTTTTCCCACTCCGGCGTGCAAGTCGCCAGTTCGTCCTGCACCGTAACCAATTCCCGGTTAATCTGCATCGAGCGCCCCGGCGTCCCGTAAGTCTCCGGCTTCTCCAGTTCCTTCGTTAGCTCTGCCTGTTTCGTCTCGAGGTCCGCGATCCTCCGTTCCAGCTTGTGGACAAGCTGCTGTTGGTCCTTGCGTCGATTCGACTTCGCCTGCCGCTTCTCCGCCTCGATGCGCTTTTGCTCCTTGCGATCCACCCCCGGCATCGGCGCGGATTTTGGCGTCGGCGCGCCCGGTTTCGCCCCTGCCGTCAACGCCGCGCGCTCGGATACCGCCTTCGTTTTATCCAGATAATATTGGTAACCGCCCGGATAAGTCGTGAGCTGGCCGGCGTTGACATGAACGGTCCGGTTCGCCAGCGCGCGGATGAAATACACATCGTGACTAATGAAAATCAACGTGCCCGAGAACTGCTCCAGCGCGTACAGCAGCGCGTCAATGCTCGACATATCGAGATGCGTCGTCGGCTCGTCCATCAACAGTAAATTCGGCGGATCGAGCAGCAGCTTGATCAACGCCAGCCGGCTCTTCTCCCCACCGCTCAACACCCCGACCCGTTTGAAAACATCATCGTCGCGGAACAGAAAACTGCCCAGCAGCGTGCGGACAAATTGCTCGGTCACGCGCGAGGGCGTATCCAGCGCCTCCTCCATCACCGTGCGGCTGACATCCAGCATATCCACGCGATACTGCGAGTAATAACCCGCCTTCGTATTGTGCCCCAATTCGCGCTCGCCCTGCGAGGGAATCGCCACCCCGCCGAGGATTTTCAAGAGCGTGGACTTGCCCGCGCCGTTCGGCCCCACCAGCACCGTGCGCTGCCCGCGTTCCGCCTCGAATTCCATGCCGCGATACACCACATTCGCGCCATAGGCGAAATGAATATCCTTCAACCGGATCGCCCGCTGCCCGCCGCGCTGCGGCTGTGGAAAGGTAAAGCTGATCTTCTTGTCGTCGCTCTCCGGCGCGTCGATCTTTTCCATGCGATCGACCTGCTTGAGCTTGCTCTGCGCCTGCGCCGCCTTGGAGGCCTTCGCGCGAAAGCGGTTCGCGAATTCCATCAAATGCGCGATTTCCTTCTGCTGGTTCTTATAGGCGGCGGCCAGTTGCTCGGCCGCGGCGGCGCGTTGCAGCAGATAGCCGTCGTAATTCCCGCGATAGCGAAACAGCTTGCTGCTGCGGATTTCCACAATGCTATCCACGAGATGATTCAAGAATTCACGATCATGCGAAATAACCAGAATCGCCCCCGGATAATTGGTGAGATATTCCTGAAACCAAATCAGCGACTCAAGATCAAGGTGGTTCGTCGGCTCGTCCAGGATCAGCAAATCCGGCTCCATGGTCAGCAACCGCGCCAAATGCGCCCGCATCACCCAGCCGCCGCTCATCTCCCGCGCGGGCCGGTTGAAATCCGATTCGCGAAAACTCAACCCCGCGAGAATCTGCTTCGCCTTCGCCTCCAGCCGGTAGCCGCCCAGTTCGTTGAACCGGTCGTGAACATTGTCATGAACCTCCTCCGGATGCGAGGCCTCGACCGGATGATCATGATCCCACGCCTCGATTATCCGGCGCAGCTTCGTGAACTCCGGCGAAACCGCCGTCGCCAGTTCGATCACCGTTTCATCGCCGAACGGCATCGTCTCCTGCGGCAAATGCCCGAGCGTCACATTGCGCTCCAGGACGATCTCGCCCTCGTCGGGCGATTCCGTGCCCAGCACGAGCGACGTGAGCGTGGACTTCCCCGCGCCGTTGGGACCCACCAACCCGATGCGGTCCCCGCGATTCACCTGCAACGTGGCGTCCTCGAAAAGAACCCGCCCGCCGTATGCCTTTCTGATGCCGGAAATAGAGAGCATTAAGCCCGCCATCTTGCCCTGCCACCGCCCCCGGCGCAAGCCGAAACGCCAACTTTTTGGAAGGCCGGCCTTGCTCCGATTCTTTCCGATGGTGGCACTTGTCGCGCTGCGACAAGTGGTGCCGCGTCCAGCGGTGCAATCAATCGCCCAAACATCTCCGCCAGGTTGTGGAGTGCGGCTGTCCTCTGCCGCTTTCGAGCGCGTTCGACGCCACCGGGCACCCAAGACACTCGGTTTGACCAACTTTGACCGCCCCGCTCCCGTAGCGCGGCCGTCCCGGCGGCGGGTTTGCGCACCGTCCCGGTGCGCGTTCCAAAAAACGCCGCCGGCCACCTTCCCCGCATCGGACCTCGATATTTCAGACAATCCAGCATCGTTCTTACCTTAATTGAGCTTAATTCACCTTAATTGCCCCAC
>Ga0206847_10337_pt1 | contig 12147 bp, 7 predicted proteins | sample Alteio_BWOrgCont_17_FD_152880 | JGI IMG/M metagenome (GOLD analysis project Ga0206847, IMG submission 152880) | Enriched cells from forest soil in Barre Woods Harvard Forest LTER site, Petersham, Massachusetts, United States -... | ecosystem: Environmental > Terrestrial > Soil > Temperate forest >... | reverse complement strand
ACCCCCCCATGAACCGAAAGGTGAAACCCCTCACCCCAACCCTCTCCCCTTCCGAAGGGGCGAGGGAGTCGAGGACCGCCCCTCGGGAATTTTCACGGCGGTTCAGTATCTCACTCAATGCGCGAAAAAAAGGCCGGGTTCGGGCCTCGCAGCCCGAACCCGGCGTGACATCTAATCAGGCTCTATTGGCTGGCTCCGCTGATGCGGAAGAAGCCATGGGCGCCGGTGACTGGGAAGGTCAGGGTCTGGCCGCTCGTGCTGCCGCCGATCGGCGTCCACGTCGCATCCGTGAGGTTCGCCTTGGTCTGGACCGTGAACGGCGCGATGCCGTTGATCCACGTTACGGTAACCGAGCCGCCGCTATATTTCACGCTCGTGATCGTGGGGGTCTTGATGACCGTGGATCCGAACGCGGAGTGACCGGCGGCGCCGGCGGTATAGAGGGCGGTTTCGTCCTGAAGGGTAATCGCGCGGTTCCAGAGGGTGACCTCGTCGATGTAGCCGTCAATGTGGGCGCTGCCGCCATCGGTGTAAAGGCCGGTGCCGTCCTGGCCGATGTTGACGCTGTTGCCAGCCACATCGACCGAGCCGCCGAAGGTCAGCGGCGAGGTCAGGACGAAATTGCCGTCCAAGTAAACCGTGACGAAGTTACCGCGCCAGAACGAGCAGGCGAGCTGGTGCCATTTTCCGTCGCGGATGATGTTGGTGGGTTTTACGTCCTCTTTCGTTCCACTCGTGCCGGTGGCATTGACGCGGAAGTTGCCACCATTCTGGGAGAAGATACCCCAGCCCTGGTTGCCGCTGCTGCTCCAATCCTTGTTGGAGATGAACGGCGAGTCATCCGCCTGGTTGGTGTAATTGATCCAGAACGCCACGGAGAAGTCGTTCGTACTGAAGTCCAGTCCCGGCGGATAACCGAGGGTGACGTAATTAATCACCGACGCGTCGCTGGTCGTGGTGAAGTGCAGCGCCTGTCCAACCTGGCCGGTGACAAACGAGGGCGAGCCAACCGGCGTGCCGTTGTTGTTATTGCCGGAATGGTCGTTGTAGTCGCCATCGAACGGCAGATACGCCACCAGGCCGCTGCCGAGCGTGCCGGTGAATACCGCGAGTTCGGCCGTGGCGCTCGTGGCTATGCCAGCGCTGTTCGCGACGGTCACATAGTATGAGCCGGCATCGCTGACCGCGACGCTCGCGATGGTGTAGGCGGAGTTGGTCGCGTCAGAGATCGCTCCGGCCGGGCCGTACCACTGGTAGGTCACCGGGAGGGAACTGCTGGCCGCCACGGTGAACGTTTCCGGCGATCCGGCGGTGACATATGCGGAAACCGGGTTGGTCGTGATCAACGGCAGACCCAGGTAGTTCAGCATGGCGACCGAACTGGTCACGGCACCGTAGCTGTTGGTGATAACCAGGACGTAATTGCCCCCCTCCGCGGCCCCAATATTGGTCAGGGTAAGGGTGGTATTGGTGGCGCCCGCGAGTGCTGAGGTGCCGAAATACCACTGGTAAGCCAGGGTCGGACTGCCAAGCACGCTCGCCACAAACGTGGCGCTCGCCCCGGTTTGGGCGCTGGTGGATGCCGGCTGCAAGGTAATTTGCGGCTTCGCACCGGGGCTCGTAGTGGAGGCTTTGTCCAGCGCCAAACCGTTCAAACCAGCGTTGAAGATACCCAACGCCTCCTGGTCGGTCAACACCCGGCGCCAGATGCCCAGGTCATCCATTAGCATATCCACATGCGAGGCGTTGTTGCCATCGGTGTATTCGCCTGTGCCGTCCTGGCCGATGTTGACGTTCCAGCCGATACCGATGGTGTCCACACTGCCAAGAACATTCGTCGGCGAGGCGACCCCCAACGCGGTGGTATCCGTTAGAACACCGTCCACATAAGATTTGGCCACGCTGTGGCGGGCGAACGTCACCACGACGTGATGCCAGCCGCCATCCTCCATCTGCGGTGCGAAATGGGGGCTGTCCTTGCGGCCGGAGCCCTCGCCCGGAACCGCGAACTCGGCGTTGTCATCGTAATTCCATTTCATCCCGTCGCTCTCGGTGTCAATAATCCAGCCGGGATTGCCACCGCTGTTCCAATCCTTGTTCCCGATAAACGATTGGTCGTCGTTTTGCTGGAATATTTTCGTCCAGAATGAAACCGAGAAATCGGACGCGTTGTCGTCCGCGTCCGAACCGAATAACAAATCCTGCGGGTAACCCAGGGTCACATAATTATTGATCGACGGGGCTCCGGCCGGAACGCCGTTGTTCATCGTGTGGACCGCTCCGCCGATGAATCCATTTGTAAAGACCGGACTGTTCACGGGCTGCGAATCATTCCCGCGACCCGACGAATCGGCATAGGTATTGTCAAACGTCAGATGCACCACCAGGTCGTTCGTGATCGCCCCCGCAAAAACTGTGATGTTCGCCACCGGGCTCAATACCGTGCTGAACGCATTGCTCACCAGCACCTGATAAGCGCCCGCCTGATTGGTTTGGGCGTTGGAAATGAGGTAATTAGTGCCCGTCGCGCCAGGGATCGCGTTGCTGTTGAGCAACCATTGGTAGCTCAAAGGCCGGCCACCTCGCGCCGAAACCGACAAAGTAACGTTTTCCCCCACGCCGATCGTCTCGTCCTGGGGCGGGATCAGCACGACCGGCGTATAAACCAGGGTCAATGTCTCCTGGTCGCTCGTGACCACGGAGATGTTGTTGCTGATCGTCACGCTGTAAAGTCCGATATTATTGCTCAGAGCGTTGGCAATCGTATAGGTCGGGGCGGTGGCGCCCGCGATCGGCGCGCCGTTAAACAGCCATTGATAATTCAGATTCTCGCCCCCGGATTGCACGGTGAAGGTTGCCGGGCCATTGTAGTCGGCGATCACCGGCGTCGGTTGTTGGAAGATAACGGGTTCGGGGATAGAATAGAAACCGAGGTCGTCGATATCAAAGAACCAGCTTCCCGTGCCGGCCTGCATGAAACGCATCCGAACCGCTGGTTGATTATCCGCCGCCGACAACCGGAACAATTCAATTCGTTTTTGTTGCACTGGATCGTCATTGCGGCAGGGGCGGATGGCGGGAATCAAGTTGGTGTTGTTCAACCAGACCGCGCCAATAAACGCGCCATAATTCAGCCCGTGAGGCTGGTCGTTGCGGGCGGTGCCGAAGGTGGCGTTCACGTCAATCTGGCCGGTGGCAGAATTGGTGACCACGTCCGATCCGTCGGAATCGGTCGTGCCGTCATCAAGCATATACAGGAGCGGGAGCCAGGTCTTTCCCTGATCGATCGAATACTCGACCGAGCAGATATTATCCTGATTCTGCTCGTTAAGATTGTGAAAAGACACATAGATGTTGGTCTGGCCGGTAAAGTCGTAGTCTGACGTGAAGACCACATCGACCTGATTGCCATTCCGCTGGTCGGATTCGGCCACCAGGAGATTGCCCTCGGCGAGGGTGGTCAACAATACGCCGTTCTCGACGATCGGCGGAATCATCAGCCGGCGGTTGCCCGCGACCTCGGGGAAGCCCGGTGAGGTATAATCGTCCGTAAAATTGTAAACGTTGGCGTAATCGCTTACGTCGATATTCAACCAAGTGAGATACGAATCAGAATTGACGTCAAAGATGTTCGTGCCGGCGTCGATGCTGTCAGTCCAGTTCGTCGCGACCCAACCGGGGGGCAGCGAGGCAACGGGCACTTCATCAAAATTCTCCATGTAAATGGGAGCCGGGAGGGTGATGTTCTGATACCGGCAGACGTAGAACACCCAGGCGTTGGTTTGCAATCCGACGTTGTCGTCGGAATAGACAACCGCCGCCGTATGACCGCTATAAGGCGTCAGCAAATTCGTGACCGTCGTGTCGAGCGTATAATTGACGCCGTCGAAGGACTCGGTGGTATTGGGAATCGTCACGCCGTCGAGCGTCAGGCTCAACGTGCTGGGGTCGATTGTGGTGCCGCCCGGATTCAAAACCACGGTAATCTCGGGATATGGCGGGGCGTTGCTGGTGTTAACCGCCGGCACACGGGAAACAATATATGAGGGAACGGAGCCGATTGAAGTCGGAATCTTGGTGGCGGATGGCACGCCAAGCTCGATGATTTCGCCCGCGCTCAGGTTCGTGGACCAAATCTGGATGCTGCTGACATACCCGGGTGCCGCGCCGCTCAGCGTGCTGTTCTGAAAGAGTTGGGCCACGGATCCCGGTTCCAACGCGAACCGGCTGTCCAAACCGCCGGAAGGCTCAACGCCGACCTGCACGCCATTGATGTATAAGGAGATGTCGTCGGAATCGACGGAAAAGGCGAGCCGGTACCAAGTATTGCCTGTGATTTGACCATAGAACGGTCCCGGCGGCGCGCCAATACCACCACTGCTGTCCACCACCAAATCGGCGTCCGGCGTGATAATACCGTCGTCGGTTTGCACCAGCGGACGGACCACACCGTTCGTCGTGAACAATACGTCCATCACGATGGTGTAACTATTCACCAAGTCCGGGCTGCCTCCGTTGGGCGCGGACGGGGTGGGCATATTATAACCACCCGCGCGACCCGATGCGGGAAACGCCATGACATTGGCGTTCGTGCCATTGATGGCCGAAATACCGAAAGACGCCGTGGAACCGAAATGAGTGCCCTGCGAGGTCGGGCCGCCCGCCCCATCCGCGTAAGCGAGTGGAACCCCGCCCACCGTGGCGGAGAGGTTTCCGGAAATAAAATCCCATTGCCCCACTAATTGGGCCACGGATGAGTTGGCCCACAGGCACAACAATAATGCCGCGATCGGCAATAACTTAAGTCTGGCGCGTATTTTTGGGTTTTTCATGTTCTGCTTTATTTAATATGTGGTCGGTTAGGTCTGATCGGGTTGGGGTGGAGGGGTGAATGGACGGGTCGGGAAAACTAATTGGGAAATTCGGTGGGTTTACAGGTATGACCGGCGCGGGTTGCTTATTTTGAGACGTTATAGGCCTGAAGCGCGTCGGCGGCTTTGGGGTCACCGTTTGCCGCCGCGCGGCGGGCGGCATCGAGGAAGGCGGGCAGGCAACGCCCGGCGGCCATTCTCTGTTCCGGCGTCAAATCGCCGCGATGCATTAAATCCACCAGCGAAGTCACGGCGGTTCCCTCGTCCTGCTTGGCGGCGGCGGCCACCGCCGCGACCTCTTCCTTGACGTCGGGCGCGGCACCGTTAAACGCCTCGTCCATAACTTTCGGGGCTTCGGCGACTGAAACCACCGGCGGCGGGGCGGAATTCCCGTCTTTGTGCCCGCAGCCCGCGAGCAGCCCGGCAAACAGGACGGCTATTACACCCCGGAGGTTGCTTTTGAGCCTCATGGGATTTAATTATCCTGGCTGCCGCCCTGCGGAACGTCCCCGGTGTAAAACCGGTAGTCGATTCCCACGTTCAGCCCCGTCTCCCGTATATTGCTCACATGTCCGTCAAGCCACATGGTCTGGCAACGCTTGTCATGCCGGTACCATTCGCCGACCAGATCGAAGCCGGGATAGAGGGGCGCGTAATCATACCGCCATTCGGTCAAGATTTCCTGGTAGCCGGGAAACATTCCCAAGCTGTCATCCGGCCCCTCCATCTTTTGCTCAAAAGAGTCTTGGAACGTAATCATCCGAGCCGGCGTAAGAAAGGCCGTGAGCTTTTTCGGTCCCTTGGCAGTGGGATATTGAAAGGATAGAAAATCGATTATTCCGTAACTGGCTTGCTGCCAAAAGGAATCCGGATACGTGAGACCATCCTCCCGCCATTCATCGGTTGCCTTGCACACGGGATCGGTCCAGATCAGCCGTTGTCCGTTAACATAGCTGAGATAGGCCACGCCCCAATAGGCCAGCGGATCATCGGGAGACAGGGTGATGGTCGAGCGGGGATTCAGGGTCCACTGGCCATTGTTGGGTTGGACACCGTTGGTATCACAATGGATAAGGTCCCCGAAGTCGTCGGCGTACAATTTTATCGCGGTATAGATCTGCCGTTCATTATTAGCGCAGGTGATCCGCTTCGCGGACAGTTTCGCATGGGCCAACGCTGGCAGCAGCAAGCCGGCGAGAATCCCGATGATGGCAATTACCACCAGCAATTCGATCAGGGTGAAGGCGAGGGACCCGCCCCGCAAGTTGTTGCGTTCGAGGGGGAACCGCGGTTGGTTGGCGGCAAGATTCAAGTTCGGTTCAGTACTGCGCATCGCGATTTGTTTTTTTAATTCAACGGGCGTGATCATATGGTTGGTGCCTTCACTCTCAAAGCGACAGTTTGGTTACAAACTCGCGTACGGCCGGTTACGGCTTGGGACGTGGATCTTACAGCAGACTTGGTCGCCATTTTGTTTTGAGGTTGGGGTTTTGCAAGCTTTTTATTCGTTTTTTTTATGAGAGCGCATCCCGGCGCTAAAATGCGTTGAGGACGTTTGGCCGAAGATTGCCATATAGATACACCGCCTGGCTGAAATATGTCATTTATGACCGGATTGTGTTTCCCGGATTGGTTTGCATCAAACGGGTTCGGGCCGCGCCGCCCGGCCATCGGGATAGAGTCGCGACCGGCATCGGAAAAATCCGCAGGCGGTGGTTGTTTCCTCTCGCCGCGAGCCGAAGAGCCATGTATCAAATGACGCTGGCGATCATGTGGCGCTAAAAATAACGACCCGATTTTGCGATGAAAAAATCACTTCCGCTAGTCCTCCTGCCTGCCGTTGCCGGCGTGATCGTTTTTTTGCTGCTCACGAGGAAACCGGAGACCGATAATTCCGCGGCCCCGTCCGGGCCCAAGCCACCGGACGCCGCCCTCGTCGAAGCCACCACCAAGCGCGCCAATGGCGGCGACGCCGCCGCTGAACGCCAGCTCGGCCAATGGTACATTGATGGCATGGGCCAGGCACCGGATTACCGCAAGGCGGCAGACTGGCTCCAAAAGGCGGCGGCGGCGGGCGACGCCGAGGCCCAAAACCTGCTGGGCACCCTCTTGGAAACCGGGCATGGAATGCCCCGGGATTATACCAACGCAATGGCTTGGTTCACCAAAGCGGCCGATCAAGGTCATAGTGGCGCCCTGTATAATCTTGGCTCCATGTATGGCGCGGGCCGCGGTGTGCCCCAAAACTCGCAGACGGCCGCCAAATACTACTTAAAGGCGGCGGAACTGAGCGACCCTGACGCCCAATTCAACGTGGGACAGCGCTTCGAGGTCGGCAAGGGCGTGGCCACCAATCTGGTCGAGTCGTGGAAATGGTACGACCTCGCGGCCGCCGGGGGCGTACCAGACGCGGTTAAAGCCAAAGGCAAACTGGAACCCCGCATGACGGCTGAGGAACTGGCCAAGGCCAAACAGGCGGTTGTCGAGTTTAAGAAAGCAGCCGCGCCAGCCCGGAAATAGACAATTCCATGTCTCCGACAATTCGAGGGCGATTGGCGACCAGTTTCTGGAATCTTACGGTCGGTGCGTTGGTTCTCCTGGCCGGCATCGTCCCGGCAAAATCCGCTGAATCCAAACCGGTACGCCCCAATATCCTGTTCCTCATGGCGGACGACCACGCGGCCAACTCTATCTCCGCGTACGGCAGCCGGGTCAATCAAACACCGCAAATCGACCGGCTGGCCCGCGAGGGCATGCGATTTGACCGTTGCTTCTGCGTCAATTCGATTTGCACCCCGAGCCGCGCGACCATCCTCACCGGCAAATACAGCCACATTAATGGCGTGCCGGTCTTTAACCTCTTCGATGGTTCGCAGCCCACGGTGGCAAAATATCTCCAGGCGGCCGGTTACCACACCGGTATGCTCGGCAAATGGCACTTGGGCGGCATTCCCACCGGCTTCGACGAATGGACCATTTTTCCCGGCCAGGGACGTTATGAGGACCCCGTCTTCCTCGAATCCGCCGGCCCCCGAACGATCAAAGGCTACGCCACCGACGTCGTCACCGATCTGGCCATCGATTTCCTGAAGCGCCGCCCGAAGGACCAGCCCTTTTTCCTGATGTGCCATCACAAGGCCCCCCATCGCAACTGGGTACCGGACGAAAAACACCGACTGCAATTCAAAGACCGCGAAATTCCCGAACCCCCCACCCTTTACGACGACTACGCCACCCGGACCGACGCCATCCGCGAATGCCAGCAGAAAGTCTTTGAGGACCTGACGCGCAATGACTTAAAGCTCACGCCGCCGCCGGATCTCAAAGGTCAGGACCGGGACAAATGGCTGGGTGTCAAACCAACCTCGGTCGAAATCGAGGTCAATGGCCAAAAAAAGACCCTGGCTGGCGACGCCTTGAACAAATGGAAATACCAACGCTACATGCAGGACTATCTGGCGTGTGTTCAATCCATTGATGACAATGTGGGCCGGCTGCTGGATTGGCTGGACCAGAACGGGTTGGCGACCAACACCATCGTCATTTACACCAGCGACCAGGGCTTTTTCCTCGGCGACCATGGTCTCTATGACAAGCGCTTCATGTACGAGGAATCGTTGCAGATGCCGTTCCTCGTACGCTGGCCCGGCGTGGTCAAAGCCGGGTCGGTCCAAAAGGCGCTGTCCATCAACCCGGATTTCGCGCCAACCTTCATGGCCGCCGCCGGCCTGCCCGTGCCCGCCGATATGCAGGGCCGGAGCCTTGTTCCGGTGCTCAAGGGCGAACCGCCGCCCGACTGGCGCACGAGTTTTTATTACCGCTATTATCACGATCCGGGCGACCACAATACGCGCGCGCATTACGGCGTCCGCACCGCCACGCACAAGCTCATTTACTTTTGGAAAAAGGACCAGTGGGAAATGTACGATCTCGTCAGGGATCCCCATGAATTAAACAACCTCTACAATGACCCCGCGCAAAAGGACATCTTGGCGGCGCTCAAGACCGAGCTTTACCGGTTGAAAAAGGAAGTGCGGGACGACGATCAATTCGCCGACCAACAGCCGCCCAACGGGGTTGATGGCCCCTTCCCCGGATTCCCCAAGCGCACTCCCGAGGAAAAGTGAGCCCCCGGCCCGCACAGTCGGCCAAACCGTGATCCGCCGGCCCGCTGGGGTTTCGCCATTCACCGCCTGCGTGGCGGGAGCGGCAACCCAGCTGGAAACCTGCGGGCTTGGTATACGACCAGATTCGCTGCCGTTGAATTACGCAAAAACGTTGGAAGCGAGAGTCTTCTCCCTCGCCTCGGTGAAGCATGAACGGGGCGAGAATTCCAGGAAATATGCGCGCATTGAAACCGTGAACCAGCGCGATACGACGCGTCCGGGTATGGAGTTCCGCCTTCAGGCGGCGGGGCGTGGGAGTGCCTGGTTGTCGGGAGAATTTTCAACTTGCCCAACCATGCCACCGCCCTGCCAGCTAAAGCTGGAACTCCATACCTGGATGCGAATGACCTCGCCAGAGCAGAACAATTGGGCATTTTGTCCATCAAGGTTTATCGGGACGGAGAAAGACCCGCCGAACGTGCTCGCGCTTCTTCGTAATTCAGCGGCAATGCGGCCCAAGCGGAGCCGTTCCCGACATCTTTGCCCGACCGCGTCAGCCTGGTTTCCCGGCATTTCCGGAAAGCATATCTCGTATCCAATCACTCCGGGCGCTATCGAAGACGGATTTACCTTTGCCGTCCTTAAGCGCGGGGTCCAGGCCAAAAGCTAGAAACTCAAGGATGATCTGTCGTTGCGCGGCGATGGCCGCCTCCGCGCCACTTCCGCCACGCCCGGTATTCTGTACCGCCAGGTGAAACGGCGTGGAACCGGGTTTGTTTTTCAGCATCGCATCAGCGCCTCTTTCGAGCAGGTATTTCACCGCGGCCGCGCAGCGCGTGCGGACCGCGCGGTGCAGGGGTGTGGCGCCATTTTTGTCCGGGATATTAATACCGGCTCCGGAGTCGAGCAGGCATTGGATCGTCCGCACCTGCCTTTTCGCGTTCCAATCCGGGCCGGTAATATAGCCATCCGCCGTGTAATGCAACGGGCTGCTTCGCCGATGATTTGTCGCCGAGTTTGGATCGGCGCCGGCGGCGAGTAACAATTGAACCAACTCAACGCGGTAACCGGCGGCGGCCAGATGCAACGCGGTATCCCCCACGTAGAGCCAATGAAAGATTTTCGATTCGTACAGCCGGGCCTCGTCGATGCGGCGGGTTGCGAGCCCGGGGTTCGCCTTCAGCAGTTTCTTTGCCTCGGGACGATCATCATCAAGTATGGCGGTAAGAATTGCTTCCATCGAGATTTCGTAACCTTCTCTTGACGACCCCAAAATGTGGTCGCCACGCGGGCCTTATTCCGGCGACAAAATCTCCGGCATCGACAGCACCACGCCCTCCTTTTGCAGAATTTCCAATCGGCGGAGAACGGAAGCGACGGCCTCGGTGCGCCGGGGATCAAGGTCGCGAAGGTAAGGCGCGGCCACCTTGAACAAGTCACCGCCAGCCGCGATGCCGACGTGTCCCGCCTCGTCTTTATCACCGGAGGCCTGTTCCATCAATTGCTCCATGAAATTCTTCGCTTTGGGAACGACGCGGGTGTCGTAGTCCTTGATTTTCGCCAAGTCGGCCGCGTAGGCGACCGCGTCGCTCATCGTGCCGAGACGATCCACCAACCCCAAGTCCAGCGCCTGTTTGCCGGTGTAAACCCGTCCGCCGGCGAGATCATCAATTGGTTTCTTGAGCCGGCTGCCGCGAATTTCGGTCACATGGCCCTTGAAAACCCCGTAAATCTCGTCCATGAAGGCCCGCATCCGGGCGCGCTCGCCGTCCGTATAGACTCCATCCGAGGAAAAGATTCCGGCGTTCTCGCCCCGCTTGTATTCCTTGAATGTAATGCCCACCTTTTTCCACATTTCCGTGGTCGCCAGTTTCCCCGAGAGCACCCCAATGGAACCGGTCAGGGTCGTCGCATCCGCAAAAACTGTGTCCGCCGCGCAGGCCACATAATATCCCCCGCTGCCGGCCACATCGCCCATCGAAACCACGAACGGCTTCTTCGCCTTCAACCGTTTCGTCGCGTCGAGAATGATCTCGCTCGCGGTCGCCGATCCGCCGGGCGAATCAACCCGCAACACCACTGCCTTGATCGAATCATCCGCCGTGGCCTTCTCCAAAGCCTCCCGAACCTCCGTGCTGTACGCCCCCTGACTGGCCCCGAACGGGCTGGCCGCGCCTTTTCCGTCCATGATCGGACCGCTGACATAGACGATGCCGACAGCGGGTTTGCCCGCGTCTTTATCGTCGGGTCCGCGCAGCAACTCGCCCCAAATTTTGAAGACGGCAAAGGGTGAGGAGAAATCCATTTCCTGTTGGTTCTGGCGGCCGTATTTTTTCTCGAAGACCACATCGCTGCCATACTTATCCTTCAGCATTGCCTCAAAGTCCGCACGCTGCTCGACCGCGTCAATCAACCCGGCGGCTTTTGCGCCATCGGCGGTAAACACGCCATTGTCCAACCAGCCCCGCACTTTACCCGCGTCCACCCTCCGACCTTGGGCGATCAAATCCTTCAAGCTGGCGTACCAGCTATCGAACAGCCAGTTCATCATCTCATCGGCTTCGGGGCTCGGCTGCTCGCGCATGTAAAGCTCCGCCGCGCTCTTGTAAGCGCCTTCGGTGATGAAATCGGGTTTGACGCCGATCTTGTCCAGCAAGCCGCGAATGTGCATTACACTTCCATTCAGTCCCGGAACCACCACCATGCCCGTTGGCACGACCGCGATACGCGAGGCTCCGCAGGACAGAGCATACTGCCCGGTCATCAGCGAATCGGCGTGGACGTAAACCTCTTTGCCGTGGCTCCGAACGAGCGCCACCGCCGCGCGCAATTCCTCAATCTGTCCCAATCCCAGCGCCGCGCCGTCCGGCAGAAGCACCACCGCCTTAACCGCCGAATCATCCGCCGCCTTGGCCAGCCGCCCCACCAGCTCCTTCAAGGACGTCCCCGGCGCGCCAAACATCGCCAGCGTTTCATCCGCCGGCACCTCCGTCAGCGGCCCGGCCAATCGAAACACCGCGACGATACTTTTCTCCTTCGCCTTGGCGGGTGGCTCATCGGCCATGGCCGTCGTAACTATCACCAGCGTCAGGACCGCGCTCCAAAAGGTGACCAAACGGGTTGCGAAATGGCTTTTTCTAAAACCAAAGCCGGTGGGGAAAAAATGGTGA
>Ga0206847_10349_pt1 | contig 12156 bp, 7 predicted proteins | sample Alteio_BWOrgCont_17_FD_152880 | JGI IMG/M metagenome (GOLD analysis project Ga0206847, IMG submission 152880) | Enriched cells from forest soil in Barre Woods Harvard Forest LTER site, Petersham, Massachusetts, United States -... | ecosystem: Environmental > Terrestrial > Soil > Temperate forest >... | reverse complement strand
ACCCACATCCCGCGTCAGAGTCTTGCGCTCCGCATAAACAGCTTCAATAGCCGCCTGCACCTTATCGACAATACTTGCATGCAGCTGGTGATGAATCCTTATCAATACGACACGCTGCTGCTTGAGAACTTGTACGGCGATATTGTGAGCGACCTTTGCGCGGGCCTTGTGGGCGGTCTTGGCCTGGTTCCTGGCGCGAACCTGGGACATGAATGCGCGATCTTTGAGGCGGTACACGGATCAGCTCCGGACATTGCGGGCAAGGACGTCGCGAACCCGACAGCTCTGCTGCAGTCAGCGGTGCTGATGCTGCGGCATCTGGATGAGATGGCGGCGGCAGATAAGGTGCAGGCGGCTATTGAAGCTGTTTATGCGGAGCGCAAGACTCTGACGCGGGATGTGGGTGGGACGGCCGGGACGACGCAGTTCGCTGATGCGATTCTTGCGGCTATGGGTTAGGAGGCCGCTGAGGGCCTGGGGGCCCTCAGGACTGCCGGTCTGGTGACCGGCCCTACTTTGCGTGATTGCGGCTATTGACCTGTGCCGGTTAGTGCGATGGTTTGCGGGGAGCCGGCGGCGCTGTCTTTGATGGTGATTGCGGCAGTCAATGCGCCCGTTGCGGCGGGGGCAAAGTGCCCGTGAATTGCGCAGTTCGCACCTGCTGCGAGACTGGTGCCGCAGGAATTTGCGAAGACCCATGATGACGCATCGGTACCAGTAACGGTGATGCTTGTGATGCTCAACGCAGCAGTGCCGGTGTTGGTCATGGTGACTGATTGCGAACCGCTCGACATACCGACGGTCTCTGTGCCAAACGCGAGGCTGGTAGCCGAAAGAGATACTGCCGGCCCAAGGCCAGTACCGCTCAATGAGATATGTTGCGGAGAGCCGGCGATGCCATCGGCAATGTTGATGGTTGCTGTGAGAGCGCCACCCTCAGTGGGCTGGAAGTGTCCGTGGATGGTGCAGTTGGCACCGGCAGCCAGGCTGGTTCCACAACTGTTTGCGAAGTCGAACGAGGAAGCATTCGCACCGGTCACAGTGATGCCGGTGATGGAAAGTGCGTTAGCGCTGGTGTTCGTCATGGTTACGGTTTGAGATCCGGTTGCGGCGCCGACAGCCACGGAGCCAAATGAAAGGTTGGTAGCCGACAGAGTCAACGTACCAAGACCAGTCCCCTTCAATGTGATGCTTTGCGGCGAGCCGCTGGCATTGTCCGCAATGCTGATGGTTCCCGTTAGATTGCCTGCTACAGTTGGCCCGAAGTGGCCGTGAATGGTGCAGTTCGCGCCAGCGGCAAGTGTGGTTCCGCACGAGTTCGCGAATACGAACGATGATTGATACAGACCAGTTACGCTGATGCTGGAGATTGTTAACGTAGCTGCACCGGAGTTGGTGACGGTTACTGTTTGTGAACCACTTACCGCGCCCACGTCCACAGGGCCGAATGACAGGCTGGTGGCCGATAGCTTGACTGCGGGGACCGCTATGCCTGTGCCTGTGAGGGTGACGGTTTGTGGGGAGTTGGCGGCGTTGTCTTTGATGGTGATTGCCGCTGTGAGGGCTCCGCCGGCCACTGGCGCGAAATGCCCATGGATGCTGCAGTTGGCTCCGGCTGCCAGGCTTGTTCCGCAACTGTTTGCGAATACGAACGAGGATGCGTCCGTGCCGGTGACATCGATGCTGGTAATGGACAGAGCCGAGCCGCCGGTGTTGGTCAACGTTACAGATTGCGAGGCACTCATTGCACCTGTATCCGTTGACGCGAAACTGAGTGCGCTTGCTGAGAGCTTAACCGTGGGCAAGGTTACGCCAGTCCCCTTCAACGTGACTGAAGCCACTGTCGGATACGAGCTCGCCGAGTTTTCGTCGATGATAAGTTGCTGGCTTAACGATCCGACTGTTTTGGGCGCGAACTCTATGTTCAAGTCGCACTCCTGCCCCGGAGCCAGGCTTTCAGAGGTCGTGCAGTCAGCTGTATCTCCACTGGTCAGCATCGTGAAATCGCTGGGAACGGTCAGGCTCGATACTGACATTGCCTGATTTCCGATGTTGAAGAGCTCCACCGTCATTGCGCCGTCTTCGGTGTCTGTTGTGCCTACCAGGGTGGCTGTTGGGAAAGCGAGGGTGGGTGTCTGCGCGCGCGGTAAATAGGCTACGCGGTTGTTGCCGTAATCTGCGACAAGAAGATTGCCTTTGCTGTCCAGCGCCAGGCCGAATGGTTCGGACCAGCCTTGAGGGCTGGCTGGAGAGGAGAAGGCGAACGGCTGTCCGCCTGTGGGAAGCTCGACGACAATGTTGTTGCTCAATTCCGCAATGTACAAATCGCCCGCGGCGTCGACAGCGATGCCGAGCGGATCTTGCATGATGACGCCATCCACTTTGGGGGCAATGGCGGTGGGTGCGCCGACGGCCGGCACTTCGACCACTCGGTTGTTGAGGAGGTCCGATATGAACAAGTCGCCCGCGCCATCAAGTGCTACGCCAACGGGCCCTGACAGGCCAACGCCATTTACTACTGGGGAAATGGAAGTAGCGGCTGCAGCACCCGGCGGCACCTCCAATACACGGTTGTTGGCGTAATCCGCAATGAAGAGATTGCCCGAACCATCCACAGCTAATCCGTAAGGGAGGCTCAAGGCCGTGTCATCGACTACCGGCGCAATGGCGATCGCTGCGCCTCCACCAACCGGGACCTCGATCACACGCCCGTTATTTGTATCTGCAATAAACAGATTTCCCGAACTGTCAACGGCCAGGCCTCTGGGACCATATAGCGAAGTGGCATTTACAGTTGGATCAATGGCAACCGGTGTGCCATTGCCGGCAGGAATCTTTAATACGCGGCTATTGCCAGAATCCGCGATGTAAATATTGCCCGAGCCATCCACCACAGCAGCTGCGGGCCCCGTCAGCGAAAGACTATTCACCGTCGGTGCGAGCGCGGTTGCGGCGCTGGGGTAAAAGGCGGTTTGAGAGCCGGTTCCGACGCCATACAAGGGGACGGTTGCGAGTACGGTGCCTGTGTTGCCGGTCCCGGAGAAGAACACTAATGCGCCTTGCCGACTGCCGGCAACAGTTGGCGCGAATTTCACATTGATCTGGCAAGTTGCGGCCGCGGTATAGGTCTTGGCGGAGCAGGTGAAGTTGTCGATGTTGAAGTCCAGATTCGTAGAGCCATTCGTGAGCGCCGCGAAGCTGCCCACTGTCGTGCCGGCTCCAATAGAGAACGGCAGCGAGATATCCGCGCTGGTTGACCCAAGAGCCTGGCTGCCGAAGTTTACGCTCCGCAGTTGCAACTCGGTGGCTTCGTTATAGCCGGCATCCGCGACGAAAACATTCCCATGAGTATCCACGGCCACGCCGAATGGGTCTCCCCAGCTTGTGCCCAAAGAAACGATGGTTGGGTTATTTGCGGGGATGCTGCCGTTGACCGCGAGGATCTCTTTGACTGTGCTATTACCGAAGTCGGCGACGTAGACATTCCCGCTCGCGTCCACGGCCACACCGCTGGGATTACCGAATCCGCTGCCCAGGACGTTGATGGTCGGATTGCTCGAGGGGATGACCCCGCCGACGGCCAGAATTTCTTTGACCTCTTTATTGTCGTAGTCGGCCAGGTAGACGTTTCCGCTGGCATCCACGGCAACCCCACTCGGATTACCGAGTGAGCTGGCCAAGACTCTGGTTGTGGGGTTGTTGGCCGGGATGCTGCCGCCAACCGCCAGAATCTCATCGATCTCACCGCTGTAGTCGCCAGCGATATAGAGGTTGCCATTGACGTCGACAGCTATGCCTTCGGGGTGATCCCATGAGGCGGAACTGGCCACTACGTTGATTGTGGGGTTGGTGGACGGGATGACGCCGTTGACAGCAAGAATTTCCTTGATCAAGCTGTTGCCCGTATCGGCAACAAAGACATTCCCGAACGCGTCCACGGCAACGCCGCCGGGCGTTTTGAACCCGCTGCCAAGAACGTTAATCGTGGGCGAGGCTGGGATGCGGCCATTGACTGCGAGGATCTCTTTTACTTCATTGCCGCTGAAATCCGCAACGTATACGTTTCCGTTCCCGTCCACAGCTGCCCCAAATGGATAATTGAATCCTGTTCCCACGGTGGTTTGGATTCCGGTGAAGCTTACCTGCGCCAGCGCCGAGGGGGCAATGGCACACAGAAAGAGGCAGGCTAAGACGACACGTGGGACAACATGACTGGCGACGATTAATTGGGGAAGGAGGTTTGACTTGAGGCTGGTGAACATGTTCGGGGTCTCCTGATAACGGGGCGAATATTTGCGTGGGGCAGACGGCGCGTGCGACGCCAACGCAGGCACAAGGCTCTGGCCATATCTGTATGTGGCTTGCGGATTGTTTTTGTGACAGAAGAACGCGAATTGTTTCAGCCAAGAGTCGAATTAGGGCAAAAGCCGCAGGTTACGGCACTGAGGCTAATGGCTCAGGCGATTTTGTGTGAGCTTGATTTTCGCTTCGACTTATTGGCCCGTTCCACTGAGCGCAATGTTTTGAGGCGAGTTACTGGCGTTGTCAGAGATTGTTATAGCCGCCGTAAGTGCACCAGTAGTGGTGGGCGCGAAATGGCCGTGTATGGTGCAGTTCGCGCCGGCGGCGAGGCTTGTTCCGCAGCTATTGGCGAAGACGAAAGAGGTTGAATTTGTGCCGGTAACAGCGATGCTTGTAAAGGTCAGAGTCGCACCACCGGAGTTAGTGAGAGTTACTGTCTGCGAGCCGGTCGCAGAGCCAACACTCTCGGTGCCGAACGACAGGCTGGTGGCAGTTAGTGAAACTGCCGGCCCTGCGCTTACACCGGTACCGGTGAGGGTGATCGATTGCGGCGAACCGGAGGCGTTGTCAGTGATGGTGATGGCTGCGGTCAGCGCACCGGCGGCAGCGGGCGCAAAATGGCCATGAATGCTGCAATTGGCGCCAGCGGCCAGGGTCGTGCCGCAACTGTTTGCGAATACGAATGAGGAGGCGTCTGCGCCGGTGAGATTGATGCTGGTGATGGAGAGCGTTGCGCTGCCAGTGTTGGTTAGAGTCACACTCTGCGAGCCGCTGGCATTGCCTTCATTCTCGCTGCCGAAAGCCAGGTGCGTAGCAGAGAGAGAAACCACTGGCACAGCGACGCCAGTGCCGCTGAGCGCGATTGACTGCGGCGATCCGGGAGCGTTGTCAGTGATGGTGATGGCTGCGGTGAGCGCGCCAGGCGTCATCGGCCCGAAATGCCCGTGGATTGTGCAGTTGGCTCCGGCTGCGAGTGTTGAACCGCAGGTATTAGCGAAGACAAACGAGGAAGCATTTGCGCCTGTGACAGCGATGCTTCCAATAGACAGGGTTGCATCGCCGACGTTGGTTAAGGTCACGACTGCGGAGTAACTTGTCGACCCTACATTCACGCTGCCGAATGACAGGCTAGTGGCTGACAATGAAACAGCTGCTGCTTCAACGCCCGAGCCGCTAAGCGCGATCGATTGCGGTGATCCTGTAGCGCTGTCAGTGATGGTTATAGCGGCTGGCTGTGCGCCCGGGGACGTTGGTGCGAAGTGGCCATGGATGGTGCAGTTCGCGCCTGCTGCAAGGCTCGATCCACAGCTATTTGCGAACACGTATGAGGAAGCCCCCGCGCCCGTAATGCTGATGCCGATGTTAGACAGCGCCGAGCCGCCGGTGTTAGTCAGAGTTACTGTCTGCGAGCCGCTTGTCGATCCCACGCCGAGGCTGCCGAAAGAAAGGCTCGTGGCAGACAGAGATACCGTGGCCGGTGCTGCGACATCGACTTGAAATGTCTGGTAGCCGAAGACTGCGCAGCCGTCCCAGCCTGACGGGAAGTTCTCTACAAATATCTGGAACGTACGGGGTGTCGCGATGTCTGTCGATGTTAGCTGCACCTGAAGAGTTTGTGCGTTTACATAAGTCACAGTTCTGTACGCGCCGTTTACTGAGACATACGAAGTGGGACTGAAGCCGGTGCCAGTGAGTGTCAACGTGAAACCTGCTCCACCCGCATTTGCCCAGCTGGGACTCACGCTTGTCAGTGTCAGCGGCGCAGCTACAGTATTGAAGTTTGCGAAGACCAGGGTCTCGTCGTTCGCTGTCAGACTAGGCGTGGGCGCTGTCCCGCTCAGATCGTAGGTCCAACCGGCGAAGGTCCAGCCGGTGGCGGGTGTCTCGCTGAAACTCAGCTGGGTACCCGTGGGATAGAAGCCGTCACCTGTTGGCGACACCGTTGACAAAGTGCCTGTGCCGCCGCATGGAGGATAGGAAAAATTGGTAGCGGGGGCGAATTGTGGAATTACTGTCGCGATGTAACTCGTGCTTGTCGCAGGCAGCGATGAAATGGTGTGGGACGCTGCGCCACCGTCGCTCCAACTGGAGAAAGCGAAGCGGCTATTTACGCTGTATGGATCATCCGGCGAGTTGAAAGCCACTGTATGAGATGTGCCCGTGGTCCACATGGGAGTTGGTTGATCGGGATAGTCGTAGTAGTGCGAGAAATTAACTGGCGTATAAGCGAATCCGCCATCGACAGAGACGGAAAGGTTGGAGCTGAATGTCTCAGGAGTTACATCGAATGTGTAAACCGGAGTATTGCTGAATTCGGCAGTTACGTCGACGGGATTTCCGGTGTCGGGGACATAGAACGTCTTGGGATTGGCGCCAAGTCCGCCAGGAAGCCAGAATGGACCATTATTAAACTCATAGAAATTCCAGCCGGAAACGGGTGCCGCAGTTAGAGTGGCCTGCTGGCGGGCAATAAAGAATTGGCCATTGGCGCCGGAGTAACTCTGCGGCGTCGGTGAGATATTCACGGTGCCTGTGCTCGCCGGAGATACCGTAGACGTGTACGGAACTAACTCAATGAAATTCGCTGAATATGTGGCGATCTGCGGGCCTGTTGCCGGGTAACCTATGTTTCCGTCACCGGGGTCAACCGTGATGGTGTGACTCTGCGCGGTACTGTCGTTCCATCGGCCATAGGTGTAATAAAACGTGCTTGTGGTTGTGCTGTTTTCAATGTAACCGGACAGGCTCTGCACGCCACTGGGCACATTCAGCGTATGCGTCGAGCCCACTGCCCAGGTATAAGTCTGCGGCGTAGTAACTGGATTGCCGCCGTCTACTTCAACCTGTAATCCAACGGGGTTGGAAGTTACAGTTACCTGCGTTGGAGGCGCACCATATAAACGCTCTATGGCTTCCTTGTCTCCCGCGGAATAATCGATAACTGTGGGCACGGGCACGCCTTCAGCATTGCTCAACGGAATGCCTGCAGGAATGGTCTCAATCACCGGGCCACCGTTGCGGGTAAATGAGTACGGCGGATATTGCATCACGGAGGCATAGTCATAGAGGCCCATCGTTTGCACGTTATCAGTGAGGATATCGAAGTTACTCCACGAGCCCTTGATGACGTTGTTATAGTTCACCGTAATGTAGTTATTGCGGTCAGCGCGCGACTGCTCATGCCACAAGCCGATGATATGTCCCATCTCATGCAGAATCGTGCCGACACCGCATTGCGCTGAGCCGGTCATGGGCTGCGCAGGGACGGCTAGATAACCTTCCAATGCTTCACATTCGCCGCTGTAATCGCCGGAATCGAGGTTGATTTCGACATAATTGGAGCCATCGCCAGACTGCCATTTGACCCATTGAAGAACGCCCATGAAATCCGCGTTTGAGTTATTAATCGCGGTTTGAATATTGGCATTTGCGGCCATCTCGACGGGGTCAGTGGAGTTCTCATTCGCATTGACGTAATAAACAGTGGCTACCCCGTTTACCTGCGGCCAGAGATAGGTTGGATAGGCAATCGTCAACGAATCCGGGACGGCATGAACTGCTAACCGCGGAGAAATATTGTTGAGGAGAATGTTTCCCGGATAACTCGCTCTTTCGCGATCCTTGGAGCCCTGCGCGGTTTTGCCAGGATGCGGCTCTGAGCCGGGCGCTGGGCCGTTCATTGGCGGTTGAGAAAATGCAGTGGCGGCAAAAAGGCCTGCACCGATCGGCAGCAGGAAGTTTCTAAAGATAGGATTCACTTAGCCTCCCGGATCGACCGCGATATGACGGTCGATTAGTGGCGTACACAGTTCCCGGCACCAGAAGCTTATCGCATTGCGCTCTTGTGGGGAAACATTTATCTTTTGTCGTTCATGGCATCAATCACTGTGGAAGGGAAATCAATCGGCCCAAGTCTGTCCGCCCAGAAAAGGAGTTTTAACTTATGCACTACCTGCTGTTTTACGACGTCGTGGACGACTACATTTCGCGGCGCGCCGAGTATCGGAATGCGCACCTTGAGCTGGCCTGGAAGGCAGTTGAGCGCGGCGAATTGCTGCTGGGTGGAGCGCTGGCTAACCCTGCGGACGGGGTTGTTTTGCTGTTCAAAAGCGACTCGCCGGAAGTTGCGGAGAGCTTTGCGCGAGCTGATCCTTATGTTACCAGCGGTATTGTGAAACGGTGGCGTGTGCGGGAATGGACCACGGTTGCGGGAGAGATGTGCACTACGCCTGTCCGGCCGGCTGGGTCTGCTTCTTGAAAGTCCAGACTCGTGATCAATAAGGCTCGTGGAGGCGCCCTTTTGAATCGTGCATACAATTGTGCTAACATTGCTTAAGGAGTTCATATGGCGACGGCTAAGGGTGAAAAGATCCGCGCGGTTGATCGCGATGCTATTGGCGGTAATGAGTACCGCGGAAAGCAGACGAAGACTGGGAATTCGTCGGGGTTCCGGTTTGAGAGCGCGTTATTCAAGAGCCATCCGGAATTCAATGGCGAGGTCAAGGCTCAGATCATTGCGCCGGGACGGATGCTGGTGACGGCGGAGACCCAGAGTCGCGAGAAAGCGGACCCTGTGATGGGCGCATTTCTGGCGTTCGTGGCGCAGGATATCGCGAACCATCCGGAGAATGTCCATCCGCTGAGTTCGACACGAGAGAGACGAATCGCGCGGTTGACAAAGGGGATTGCGGTCGATCCCGATGAAGACCTGGGCGAAGAAGCGTTTGTCTAACGTTGTGTCCCCGAAGCCCGTTGAAAAAGCAACCGCAGATCCTTCGACTCACCACCCCCAAACTGAAAAACGTTTGGGGCCCCGTTCGCTCAGGATGACAGCTTTTGTTTTGTTGTGAACTTCTGGGACAGGAAACTCTAGATGATCGTCAACGGCTGGAAACTTTACGTGCACCCGCTGTTCGACGAGCAACTGCAACGCCTCGAAGATCAGGTGGAGGCTCTCGCCACGAGAGACCCAGCTGGGTACAAGCAGCGGCCCGTATCGAAGTTGTTGGCCGCTATCCATCGGCTTGTATTCGAGATGATTCCCAGGGATCCAAACAGCGCGGAATTCAGGCAGGGAAATACCCTGGGTTCAGACAATCGGCATTGGTTTCGGGCCAAATTTCATCAGCGATTCCGCCTGTTCTACCGCTTTTCAAGCAAAGAAAAAGTAATTGTCTACGCATGGATGAGCGATGAAGCGACGCTGCGCAAGTCCGGGTCCAGGACGGACCCTTATCGTGTCTTCAACGACCTGCTTAAGGCGGGCGATCCTCCGGCTACGATGGAGGGTTTGCTGAAGCGAGCGAGAGAGTTGAAAAATTGATCGGAAGAATGGTCTGAAGGGGTTGCGACTTCGGAGCCATCATCGGCGCCGCCTTGACCTTCGGCCACCATTCGCATAAGACTAGATCAACCAGAAGACAATCAGTGGCGATGGCGGCGGGCTTCAGCCATCGAGTGAAAGGCGGAACGGTGACGGGCCAGGCTACAGGCGAAGTGTACGCGCAGGACGGCGGCAAGGAGAACTACGGACTCCATGCCGGCGTGCTGGGGCCGCTGGAGACGCTGGCGCAATCGGTGTCAGCCATGGCGCCGTCTACTTCGCCGTCGCTGACTATCCCTCTCGTGTTTGCGCTCGCGGGAAATGCGACTTGGTTTGTGTATCTGCTGGCTACTGGAGCTACGCTGCTGGTGGGCTTTTGCGTTAGCAGATTTGCGCGGCTTTCCGCTTCGCCTGGGTCGCTTTACACTTACGCAGCCGACACACTGCCGCCTGCTTTCGGCGTAATCGCCGCATGGGCATTGCTGCTGGCTTATGTCACTACCGGCGCATCCGTGGCGGGAGGCGCGCTCTACTATACGGGCGTGCTCTCGCAGCAGTTCTTTCACTGGACGCCGCCGGCACTGCTTATCCTGGCGGTTGTCTGCGGCGTGGCTGGGTTGATTGCCTATCGCGACGTGAAGCTTTCGGCGGAATTGATGCTGTGGATCGAGGTGATCTCCGTAAGCCTCATCCTCATTGTGCTTGCGCTGCTGATCTATCACTTTGGTTTTCAATTCGATTTGGATCAGTTCAAACTCAAGGGGGTCTCGATCTCCGCGCTGGGACCGGCTCTGGTGCTTTCGATCTTCAGCTTTGTGGGGTTTGAGTCTGCCACAACGCTGGGCGGAGAAGCGCGCGAGCCGCTGAAAACCATACCTCGCGCTGTGCTGCAATGCGGCATGCTTGCGGGCGTTTTCTTCATGCTGTGCGCATATAGCGAGGTGCTTGGCTTCCGCGGTGAGTCGTCGCAACTCAGCAGTTCAACCAGCCCACTGCACTTGCTGGCTACGAAGGCAGGAATCTCCGCGCTGGGCGTAGCCATCGACGTTGGTGCGGCGGTCAGCATGTTTGCCTGCGTGCTGGCCTGCACTACGGCGGCGGCGCGGGTGCTGCTGCGCATGGCGCATGGGAAGCTGCTGCCCGCGATTCTGGAACGCACCAACAGTCGGCATGGGACACCGGGAACGGCCATCGCGCTCACGGCCGGCCTGATGTTCGTCCTCACTGCGGCACTGGCGCTGCGCCATGTTCAAGGCTCGGATATGTACGACTGGCTGGGGTCGCTGTCGGTGTTCGGCTTTCTTACCGCTTATGCGCTGGTGGCTGTTGGGCTGCCGTTTGCGCGCCGAGCGCTGGGCCAGCATTCGCACTGGGTGGCGGCTATCAGCGTGGTGACTACGCTGGTCATGATCCTCATCGTCATCTTCGATTTGCGTTCGGCTACGGACGCGACCCATGCGCGGATTCCGTGGATCTATCTCGGCTACATTGCGGCGGGACTTGCTTGGTATGCGGTGAGGCGGAAGAAGGCTGCTGATCTAGCAGGGTGACGCTTTCCTGCGGTCTTTAAGTACCGCTCCCTCAGCGGCTAAAGCCGGCGGCCAAATCAACTCTGAAAGTACGGGCTGAAGCCCGTACCCTTCAACTGTCATAGCTCCTGGACAGGTCTTGAGCAGTTACTCATTCAAAAACATACGCTCGTTCAACGGTAGATTGGCGCATGTGTCCGTTTTTGAACATTGAACAAGCGAGCGTATGTGGAAACGCATAAAGACGCTATAAAAATCCGCTTAATTTGTCATTGAATTTCGCACTGCGGAAGGTATGCTATTGGGAATCCGCAGTTTAAGTCAGACCAGTCCGGCAAGCGAGAACCACTCGTAACGGTACTTACTTTTTCTCTTGTTGGGGATTACCCAATTGGGATGATCCCGAGTCCACCAGAAACTTTATTCACCCCAGGGATTCTCGATTTTCTCCACCGAGACCACTGGGGAAATCCTTATTTTCGAGGCTGTGCAACGTGAGACATTTCATGCGTATCGTGTCCTCTCCGACTCCCCGGCTGCTGGCGATAATTGCAGCCGTAGCGCTGTGTTGCAGTGTTCTAAAGGCACAGCAGACTCTTGGCGGCATCACCGGCGAGGTTACCGATTCGTCAGGCGGCGTGATTCCGAATGTAACCGTGACGGTGGTGGAAGAGCAGACCGCGCTGACCCGCTCAGTGAAGACCAGCGGAACGGGCTCGTATTCCATTGTGAATCTTCCCATCGGAAGTTATACGCTGACCTACACGGCGGAGGGTTTTGACGTACAGAAGACACAGCACATCACGGTGCAGGCGGATCGCACGGCGACGGTGAATGCGTCGCTGAAGATTGGCAAGACGAGCGAAACAGTGGAGGTGGAAGCGTCGCCGCTGATGAACGCCGTCGACACTACCAATGGCTACGTTATGGACACTGCGCAGATTGAGTCCGTGCCGCTGGCTACCGGCAGCTTTACCGGCCTGGCGACGCAATCAGCTGGCG
>Ga0206847_10356_pt1 | contig 12186 bp, 7 predicted proteins | sample Alteio_BWOrgCont_17_FD_152880 | JGI IMG/M metagenome (GOLD analysis project Ga0206847, IMG submission 152880) | Enriched cells from forest soil in Barre Woods Harvard Forest LTER site, Petersham, Massachusetts, United States -... | ecosystem: Environmental > Terrestrial > Soil > Temperate forest >... | reverse complement strand
ACAGATGAGTGCGGCCCGTGATCTCATCGGAGAATGCGAAGGCCCTGTGCTCGATTCGCGTCACAGCCTCGCGACTGTGCTGACTTGTATCGCTCGCGCAGAAAGCGGCATCCGTGAACGTGCAGGTGGCCCAGGGCTCCTGGACAGATTAGGTGGAATAAATGCGGGTGAACGATGCAATCGTGCCAATCACCATTGAGATGAATCAGTGGGGATATTCTGTTGGCCGACCTTATCGACATCTCGCGAACATGAATCCTAAACTCTGTTTAGGGCTATTAACCGGCCTCCTTTGCGTCGTATTAGCCTGCCCGCTTGCGAAGGCTGTGGATCCAGATCACCGGCTATCTCAGTACGCGCACACCGCCTGGCGCGTACGTGACGGAATCTTCGCAGGGTCACCCAGTGCGATTGCCCAGACTATAGATGGGTATGTGTGGATTGGGACAGTAGGCGGCCTGTTGCGTTTCGACGGTGTTCGTTTCGTCCGCTGGGCTCCGCCGGACGGAGAACATCTTCCCACGAAAGCCGTGTTCTCTCTCCTGGGCTCCGCCGATGGAAGCCTGTGGATTGGAACATCCGCTGGCCTGGCTCAGTGGAAGAACGGGCATTTGTTAAATTTCCCAGAGACAGCGGGCCGCGTGAACGCGATCTACGAGGATCGTGACGGTACGATTTGGATGGCGCGTTCGCGAACGAGAAGGGGAGGTGTTTGTAAGGTCACAGCATCTGCGGCCAAATGCTACGGGCCCAGAGACGGAGTTCCGCCGAATGCCCCAACATTGACCGGTGACAACTCCGGATATCTTTGGCTCGGAAGCGAGACCGCACTTATTCGATGGAAACCGGGATCATCTACTTCTTACGTGGTGCCCGGACTCAAGTCCCACCAAGCACTTGCTGGTATGCCCGCTCTTATTGCTGCTCCCGATGGATCTGTCTGGGCCGGGATCGGGGATTCCGGCCACGGACTCGGCCTGCAACACTGGGTAAACGGCACCTGGAGAACCCTGGTCACAACGACATTCGACAGCAGCACCGTGAGTGTCTACGCATTGTGGTTGGATCGGCACCACGCCTTGTGGATTGGAACGGAAGGGAACGGCATCTACCGGGCCCACGACGGCAAGGTAGATCATTTTCGAAGCGCAGATGGTCTATCAAGCGATACCATCGAGGCTTTTCTTGAGGACCGGGAAGGTAATTTGTGGGTGATTACCGCAGATGGCGTCGACTGTTTCCGCGACACTCCAGTTGTCAGCTTCACTGTGCGCGAAGGAATTACTGGGGACGCAGCCGATTCGATACTTGCGGCTCGAGATGGAACAGTCTGGATGGGAAATCTGGCAGGTTTGGATTACGTGCGTGGGGACATCGTTTCTTCTATCGGTCCAAAGAATGGATTGCCAGGCAGTCGTGTGACCTCGTTGTTTGAAGATCATGCTGGACGGCTTTGGGTCGGGGTGGACAATGGATTGTTTGTCTACGAGCATGGTAGGTTTAGTCCCATCCGGCGCCGGGGCGGGGGCGCCATTGGGATCGTTGGAGAAATAATCGAGGACGTGAATAACTGCATCTGGGCCAGGGTCTTCCACCCCGGCACTGGAAATGGTGAAATTCTGATCCAAATTCCAGGTGGCAGATTTGCCGCCGATATCGCAGTCGAAAGGATAGATCCGACTTCGCTCGCGGCTGATCCCGAAGGTGGCCTCTGGTTGGGGATACGGAAAGACCACGCGACCCGCCTGGCACGATATCGGAAGGGTCAACTTCAGACCTTCGCCTTCAAAAATGCGAATCTTCAAATTGAGCAAATCTTGGCAGAGTCGGATGGCTCTGTGCTGGTAGCAACCACCGATGGTCTTGTCGAACAGCGTGGTGAAATCCAGTACACACTCGACCATCACAATGGTCTGCCCTGTGACCGGACCTTCGCGATCATTACAGATAAAGACTCAAATCTTTGGACGTATGCCGAGTGCGGTCTGATCTCGATCAAATTGAAAGAATTGCAGCAGTGGCGAAGAAATCCTGACCAACAGGTAAGGTTCGATTTGTTTGATTCATACGACGGCGCTCAGCCTTATCTCGGTACCTTTACTCCCCGGGCAACACGATCAATCGACGGGCGCTTATGGTTTACGAATGCAACTGTGGCGCAGATGATTGATCCCGGACGGTTGGATAGAAATTCCATTAAGCCGCCGGTACATATCGAAGATTTGATTGCTGATAGAAAGAGCTATGCCGTTCGAAACAATCTGCGTCTCCCTGCTTTGACCCGCGACCTCGAGATCGACTACACCGCCCTGAGCTTTGTTGTTCCTCAGAAAGTACAGTTCCGGTACAAACTGGAAAATTATGATCGAGAGTGGCAGGATCCTGAAGCCAGACGCCAGGCTTTCTACAGTAATTTGCGCCCTGGTAAGTACCGGTTTCGTGTGATCGCTTCCAACAACTCTGGCCTCTGGAACGAGTCAGGCGCTGAACTAGATTTCGACATCGCTTCCGCCTACTATCAAACGATCTGGTTCAGGGGACTTTGCATCCTTGCTTTCTTGATGCTGCTCTGCGCCGTTTATCAAATGCGTGTTCAGCAGTTGCAGGCGCAGGAGAAGAAATTTCGCGAGGCAGTGGAAACCATGCCGGCATTGGCTTTCGCTGCCGACCCCAAGGGCAATCGCACTTTTATGAACAGGGGCTGGCTCGAATACACCGGACTGGATCCAGACGAAGCGTCAGCGACAGGATGGGAGAAGACGATTCACGCTGATGATTTAAACCGCATCACCAATCTGTGGCGCAGATCCCAGACGACAGGCCAACCGCTGGATTCCGAAGCCCGTCTGCGTCGCGGATCGGACGGAATCCATCGTTGGTTTCTGATTCGCGCCGTGCCTTTGCGGGACAAGCGCGGAAAGATTGTGAAATGGTGTGGCGCGGCAACGGACATTGAAGACCGCAAACGTGCCGAACAGCTTCAGGCAACCCTGGCTCATATCAGCCGGGTCAACACGATGGGAGAACTGGTTGCATCCATCTCGCACGAACTCGCACAGCCAATTATGGCGTCAACGGTTAATGCTAAGGCATCTTTGCGATGGCTTCAGCATGACCCGCCCGATTTCGGGAGAGTTCGCGAAGGAACGGAACGAATAGTCGAAGCGGGCACCCTTGCATCGGAGATCATCGACCGGCTGCGATCACTCTACAAAAAATCCCCTCCAAAAAGAGAATTGACTGCAATAAATGAGGTCATCGGAGAGATCATTGTGCTGCTGCGAGGCGAAGCCAACGAGTGTGGAGTTTCGATTCGGGCGGACCTCGCCGCCGATATTCCCGGGATCGCAGCGGACCGTGTTCAACTGCAGCAGGTACTGATGAACCTGATGCTCAATGGAATCGAGGCGATGAAGGAGACCGGCGGGGTGCTTACGGTGAAGTCGCAATTGAATAAGGAGGGCCAAGTCCAAGTTTCAATTCAAGACTCAGGGGCCGGACTGCCCGTAGGCAAGGTCGACCAGATATTCGACGCGTTCTTTACGACTAAACCGCAAGGCAGCGGCATGGGACTGGCGATCTGTCGTTCGATTGTGGATTCGCATTGTGGCCATTTGTGGGCTACAACCAACGAAGGGAGGGGCGCGACATTCCATTTTGCCTTGCCGGCGGCTCCCAGAGAAACAAACCCTCCTACGGATGCGACGTGATTCAGTATTCAGCAATGCGGGAAATGGAGTACAGGCGACCCTGGCAATCGCAGCTGTTGTTCGGCTTACGCGCCATCCAGTTCGAGCGTGGAACGCCGGACTGATAGACGCGGCTGAAGCCTCCGCATGAGTCACCGTCTCAAACGGTTCCGGCTGAAATTGTCCAACAACGACTCCAGAAAAGCTAGGATGAAGCAGGGGTAGACGTCACAGACGTGGGAATTGACCTCACCTTTTAAGGAAATCGGAGACGCAAGCGTGCGATCGGTTTTTCCTAAAGCACGATTTCGGAAGACCGGTTCGCGTGTCCGGATACTGGTGGTGTGTCTTTTCCTCGCGGTTGCATGCTCAACTCCCGCCGCGCATGCTCAAGTCTTACAGGGGTACCATCACACCGCGTGGACCAATGAGAAAGGCGTTAGCGCGGTATGGGCTGTACAGCAGGCGCCAAACGGATTCCTTTGGCTGACCACGGCAACGGGCGTCTTTCGATTTGACGGCATTCGTTTTGAATCGATTGATGAAGTCACCAATCGAGCGGTACACAATGCAAACATCATCTCTGTATTTCCGTCCTCTTCAGGCGGCACTTGGCTCACGACGCGAAGCCAGGGACTAGTGCTTTGGAAAGACGACCGGGTGACAAATTATCCTTACAGCCGCTGCACACCAGCTGCGGAGAATAACATCGTCGAGGATCGCGATGGAACTCTTTGGATTGCGGCGTCTTCCGGTCTTTTCCGCCTCAAGAACGGGAATTGTGAGCTGATTCACAATGAACCCGCATTCCCCGCCGGTTTTCCCTTGGCGATTTTGATGGATAGGGCGGGGACGCTTTGGGTTAAATGGCCGACTGGCGCTTTTTACTTTCTGAAACACGGAGAGCATAAATTCAAGAGGTGCCCCTCAGGAGAAGGTGTGGGCGGCGAATACGCTTTCCTCAAGCAAGCCCCAGATGGATCAATCTGGCTTTCCGACCTCGGTGGGTTACGCCGAGTTACTGGGTATCCTGACCCAACGAAGCCGGTCGCCGGTCCTGTGAGAATCCGTAAGCCGCACACCTGGTTCGGAAATTTCACATTTGCTTCCAACGGCGCCCTCTGGGCGGCGTCTGGCCCGGGCGTCTTTCGATTTAAGGATGTTGAGCAATACAAGATGGATGAGCCGCTTAGCACCGCGGATGGGGAAGCGTTCACTGTCAAACAGGGACTTAGTTCCAGTGTTGCCCCGGCTCTGTTGATTGACAGTGAAGGGACTGTCTGGATCGGCACAACGTCAGGCCTCGACCAGCTTCGACGCAACGTCTTCTCCACAGTGACAATGCCAGCGACAACCGACCATCAATTTGCGATTGCTGCCAGCGACGACGGAAGCGTTTGGGTTGGGAACCGAGAGCAACCTCTGACTCACATCACCGAAGATGGCCACGTACAAGTATTTGCAAAGACTCACCAATGCATCGCGATTCGTCGCACATTTGATGGAAGTATCTGGTCATCCGGGGACGCTCGTCTTTGGCGGACTAAGGGAGGGGAGCCTTTGCCGGTGGAATTCCCTCCTGGAGATATTCGAAGTGCTACTGATATAGCCGTGGATCGAAATCAGGAGCTATGGGTCACTACTTTTACTCCGGACTCCTATCATCGGCTTGGGGCCACATGGGCGAAAGTGACCGAGACCCTCGGGCGAAAACCCGGCTTCATTGGCGCAATGGCGGGAGATTCCAACGGCAATATATGGTTCGCGTTTTCAAACAAGCTAGTGGAATGGGACGGCAGAGCATACCATCGCTTTTCTTTTCCGGACGGAAGCCTGGACGACTCCGTCGCGGTGGTCGCGGCACGGGGCGATCATATATGGCTGGGGAGTTCGGATGGAATCGTTCTTTTTTCACATGGGCTGTTCCAACGGATGCGCTGGAAAGATGAGCGCAATCCGGGAAGGGTCTCCGGTTTGGATGAAACGGAGGCGGGCGAGCTTTGGGTGAATGGCACGTCGGGAGTCATCCGAATTACTGCGGATGAACTAAAAAAGTGGCTAAGCAATTCAGAGCATCAAATATCGGCAGATCGATTTGACTTTGAGGACGGACTTCCTGGACTTGCTGAGGAACGCTGGCCGGAACCCTCACTTGTGGAGTCCACTTCCGGCGTGCTTTGGTTGGCGACAACCAAAGGGATTGCGTGGATTGATCCGGCGAAACTTGCGGGGATGACGAACCGAATTCCGCCTCCGGTGTTCGTCAACAATGTCACCGCTGGAGGCAAGGTGTATAACGCGGCGAGTGGCCCGCTGCTATTCGCATCCAAGGGGATCCTGGAGTTTAACTACACCGCTCTGAGCCTTGCAATCCCGGAACGGGTTCTTTTTCGTTACAAACTCGAAGGGGTGGACGCTGACTGGCAGAGCGCCGGCACACGCCGACAGGCTATCTATTCGAATCTTTCTCCGGGTAAGTACAGGTTTCACGTCATCGCATGCAACAACGACGGAGTCTGGAATGAAGACGGAGCGGATCTTGAGTTCGTGATTACGCCTGCCTGGTACCAGACGATCTGGGCCCAAGGGCTTTACGTGCTCGCATTCTTCATAGTGCTCTGGGCTGGTTATCAGATACGCGTACACCAGTCACAGGACCGCGAGAAGAAATTCCGCGATGCAATCGAAACCATGCCCGCCCTGGCTTTCGTTGTCGACGCCAAAGGCAATCGCACATTCTTCAACAGGGGATGGCTTGAATTTACAGGGTTGAGCTCGCAACAGGCTTCAGGTTCGGGATGGGAGGTGGTGGTTCACCCCGACGACCTCAAGCGCGTGACAGGACGATGGCGTGAGTCGCAGACGACTGGCGCACCTCTGGATTATGAAGCGCGGCTGCGTCGGGGATCGGATGGAGTCTATCGCTGGTTCCTGGTACGCGCCGTGCCGGTGCGGGACAAGCGCGGGAAGATTGTGAAATGGTGTGGCGCGGCAACGGACATTGAGGGCCGCAAACGTGCCGAACAGCTCCAGGCTGATCTTACTCATGCGAGCCGGGTCAGCACGATGGGAGAACTCGTTGCCTCCATCTCTCACGAACTTGCGCAGCCCATTACGGTCACCACCGCCCATGCGAAGGCATCTTTACGATGGCTTCAGCGTGACCCGCCCGATCTGACGGAGGTGCGGATTGGTACGGAAAAAATTATGGAAGCGGGCACCCTTGCCTCGGAGATTATCGGCCGCCTTCGGTCGTTGTACAAAAAGTCCTCTCCAAAACGAGAGTTGGTCGCTGTAAATAAAGTCATCGGCGAAATGGTTGGGTTGTTGCGGAGCGAAGCAAGCGAGTATGGCGCCTCAATTCGTACGGACCTTGCCGCCGATCTTCCCAAGATCAAGGCAGACCGGGTGCAATTGCAACAGGTACTGATGAACCTTATGCTCAACGGTATCGAAGCGATGAAGGAGACCGGCGGTGTGCTCACCGTGAAGTCGCACTTAGGTGAGAACGGTGAGATCCAAATTTCTGTTCACGACACAGGACCCGGGCTACCAATGGACAATGCAGACCAGATATTCGACGCATTCTTTACGACGAAGCCGCAAGGCAGCGGCATGGGCCTTTCGATCAGCAAGTCGATTGTTGAGGCGCATGGGGGGCATATCTGGGCGACCGTGAACGAAGGACGCGGCGCGACTTTCCACTTTGCATTGCCCGCGACACCCTCGGAGACGAACTCTCAACCAGATGATGCGTGATTCGGCATCCACAGTGCGCAGGTGTTGCCCGCGAGAGTCAAAGTTCGTCCAGATGGGTACCTAAGCGCTCGTTATCCCAATAAGATCAATGCTCGCATCACCATTCGTACCAAGGAGCATAGCGTGTTCGCGAAGGAGCGGAACGACTATAAGAGTGGCCTCACGAGTCCGTTGACGTGTGACCGGAATGTCGAAAAGTTCTGTCGGCTGACAGAGGCTTTCACGGATCAGGATTTGTGGTGCAGACTTATCGATCCGATCCAACTCTATTCGAGCAAGATCTCAAATTTAATGGACATGCTCGCCCAGGTTCGGCCCATTGCGGTCTCACCGCTGACCCATCCCGGCAGTGAAGATCTCGTGGGGTTCGCAATAGGAACGCAGGTCTGCAGCAGGGATCTGTTTTGGAGATAGCATTGAAAAGCGGACCCAGAAGGGCAGGAGATTCTCAAACTTTTTGGACTGACCCCCTAGAGTGAGACACTACTGTTCCCAACACTTTGCAGGGAGGAACTGCAACTGACGAATAGACAAGTCGGCTACGCGTCCTCGTGCCTCTCAACCCGTGCTCAACTTCGGAACTGGCTCCTCCCGGCAACCTGTTTTACAGCAACTTGCCAGTGGCATAGCCGATCCGACCGGGTGAATGAGTGCGTTGGCCTGTTCTCGTCAGTTGAGAACGCCTGGGCACATTGCTTCCGAGAAAGCCGACCTATCGGTAGGGACGCGGAAAAGCCGCCCGGCACCGCGATTTTCCTAGAGTTGGGAAACCAAACCATTCTATACTTAGGCGTTTTCCACGCTACGCGGATCCCCGGGCTGTAGAGATGGAATCTCGCCGCGCGATTGATTCATGCCCCTTTCAGGCCAGGGAGATTGCCAGTGAAGCGTCGTGATTTGCTCAAGAGCGCAGCATTAGTGCTTCCAGCAGCAGGCTTTCCAGCGGCAGGATTCGAGGCCTTTGCTCTCGGCCAGGTTGCTGTGCTTCCGCCAACTGGCGGGTTCCATCCGGTGGAAGCGGGACAAGACCGGTTTGGGGAGACGCACTCGCTGGGATACAGCACGATTCTGTTTAAGGCGGTGCCACGCGAGACCAATGGCGGCTTACTCCTGATTGAACACAAGAACCTAATGAAGGGCGGTCCTCCACGGCACTTCCATCTCCATCAGGAAGAGTGGTTCTACGTGATGGAGGGCGAGGTGCTGTTTCAGGTTGGCGACAGCCGGACGACATTGCGTGCGGGGGAATCGATCCTGGGGCCGCGCGGGATTCCGCATGCTTTTTCAGGGGTGGGCGAGAAACTAGCGCATATGTTGATTGCGTTTACTCCCGCGGGGAAGATGGAGGAGTTCTTCCGCTATGTGGCGGTGCCGAACGGGCCGAAGATGGACGCAGAAGTATTTGCGCGGTACGAGATGCAATATGTTGGGCCGCCGCTAGTGGCATAGTTGCCCGCTGTAGCTAAAAGGTCTCTCGAATCATGCCAGATCGCCAATGCACTCTTCGAGGCAGAATTGCAATGGTAAGTCAGCCAATGTTCGAGGATACGATTTGAGAACCCGGTTCAGCGCCCGCAACCAACTGCCCCGTCAAATTGTTGCGAAATTTGATCTGAATAGCCTGCTCGAAGGGTCCTACAACAATTCGGCGCAAATGGCGGAAAATCGAGCGAGACGTGCCATTCGACTTCCTGGCGCCAAAGGTGAAGGCGCCGACAATCTGGACTGACCACCTAGAGTGGCAACAGCTCGCAGCGCCCGCTCGGCGGCGTTGTTATCGATTTCCAAAAGCCCATCATCTATGTAGCGTGTCAGCGCACGCCAGTATGAGAGCAAGTAACGGATTGCGCCGGCGGTCTCGCTCTTGGTTGAGAGCGAGCGAAGCGTCTTATCCATCCACTGGCGCAACTCATCGAGCAGTGGCCGGGAACGGGTCTGACGGACGGAGCAGCGAAGTTCTGCCGGCTTTCCGCGGATCTGCTCCTCGATTTCATACATGGCTCCGATACGTGCGAGGATCTCGGTAGTCGTTGGCGATGCGTGGGCCACATGGATGTCATGGAACTTGCGCCGGGTGTGAGCCCAGCACGCAACTTCGTAGATGACGCCGTCGCCGTAGAGATGATGAAATCCCGAGTAGGCGTCGGCTTGGAGCGCATCCTTGAAATCCTTCAGATGCCGTCGCGGGTGTTCGCCCTTGCGGTCTTCCGAGTAGGCGAACCATACGGCTGGAGCGGTTGAAAAACCTGGAGGCCGATCATCGCGCACATAAGTCCACAGCCTTCCAGTCCTGGTCTTGCTGTTGCCAGGAGCAAGCACTGGAACCGGCGTGTCGTCCGCGTGGATCTTCGCTGCCGCCAGAACATGCTTCTTGATCTCATCGACCAGGGGAGTTAATAACTCGCTGGCCGCGCCCACTCAGCCGGCCAGTGTTGAACGATCAAGATCAATACCTTCGCGGGCATAGATCTGAGACTGGCGATAGCTTAGTGGAATTCACTTTTCCAACTGTACAACCTATCTTGAGATCCCGTTATCTAAGATTAGGGTAGCCACGTAAATCAGTGAGATATGAATGAGCGATTCGCCTGCGCTGAACACCTGTCATGATCTGCATCGTTTCGAGCTTTCAGACATGATTCAGGTTGGAACGGCTCTTCGCCGTCTCCAGTCCGACTCTTCCAGTATGGAGGAAACCGCTTCTGCCATCGTCAGATTTCTTTATAATCGCTTCGCCGATCCGCAAACCGGCGAAAAGAATTGTGCCTTGGTCAGGTTTTTCAAGACCCAGTGCTTCCAGGATCTTCCTTCCGACTTGCAGGATATTGCTACGGCCGCCGCCCACGGCAAGTCGGATGTGCACCCGCATACTCGCTGCCTTACGCTGCTGGCGACCGCCGGCAATCAGCCCCAGTGGAACAGCCGCACTGAGTCTGCGGGCCATCAGGCCATTCCTCTGGCGAAAGAAGAGGTCGTCCGTCAGGCTCCCATGGTGGCCCAGCTTATCCAGCAGATCGGCCTCGACATTGCGCAAGTCATCGGACCCAGCCCTGCGCTCATGATCGATGCCGATCAGCAAAACTACAATGTCTTCCATGTACCGGATGCGCTCGGTAGCCCGTACGTGCCGGCGCAAGACTTCGTGCGCGAAGCTGGTGTTCGCTCGGTACTCGGCTTCGGTGGCCTGCTTCCCTCCGGTGACCTGTTCGCCGTCATCCTCTTTTCCCGTGTCTATATCCCCCGCGAAACTGCGGAAATGTTCCGCACGCTCGCTCTGGGGATTAAGCTTGCTGTTCTCCCTTTCGCGCGCGGACCAGTGTTCCCGGAAGCGGTGTAGATGGTCACCATTCCCCGATCCGATTTCGAGCTCGAAAGCATGCGCTCCCAGGTCGCAACATTGGAGCAGCTGCTTGCGGTCCATGAGAAAGCAGCGCTCGTGCAATCGCAGCGCCTCGAGAGCATCCTCAACAGCATCAGCGACGGCTTCTTCGTGCTTGACCGCACCTGGCGCGTCACCTATCTCAACCCTGTCGCCGCCTCCACCTTCGCCGCCATGGCTCCTGCGGGTAGCGACTTGCTCGGCCGGTCGTTCTTCAGCCGCTTTCCTCAGCTCGTCAACAGTCCTTTACATATCAACTGCAAGCAAGCCATGGAGGAGCGGAGCAAGGTCAGGTTCGAGACCTTCTACGCCTCGCTCGATCGTCACTTCGAATTTCATGCATACCCCTGGGAAGACGGCATCTCGATCTACTTCCAGGACGTATCCGCTCGCAAGATCGCCGAGCGCCAGCGTGCACAGATTCATGAAGAGCTGGAGCGCCGCGTGCAGCTTCGCACCGCCGATCTGCAGGCCACCTTGGCTGAACTTGAGGCCTTCAGCTATTCCGTCTCGCACGATCTGCGCGCGCCTCTCCGCAGCCTTGACGGCTTCAGTCAGGCGCTCATCGAAGACTACTCGGACAAGCTTGAGTTCGACGGCAAAATGTATCTAGAGCGTATTCGGGCCAATGCGCAGAAGATGGCCCAGCTCATCGATGCATTGCTACAGCTGTCTCGCGTGACGCGCGCCGAACTCAATCCCACGGCCGTCGACATCAGCGCCATTGCCACGCAGATAGCTGCGGAGCTTACCGCTGCTGCCCCGGACCGGACCTGCGAGTTCCTGATTGAGCCCGGAATCATCGCCGATGCCGATCCCAAGCTCATGGAAGCCGCATTGCAGAACCTGTTGCAGAATGCGTGGAAGTTCACCGCTCGTTGTGAAAAGACGCGCATCGAATTCGGCGCCACGACCTACAATGGAGCTCCCGTTTGCTACGTCCGCGACAACGGAGCAGGCTTCGATATGAAGTATCGCGACAAGCTTTTCGTCGCCTTCCAGCGCCTGCACGATGTACGCGACTATGAAGGCACCGGCATTGGCCTCGCCACGGTGAGCCGCATCTTCAAGCGGCATGGAGGTCAGATTTGGGCAGAGGGGGCGCCCAACCAGGGCGCTTGCTTTTACTTCTCCCTTGCCGGCCAACACTTGAATCCATCCCAGGAGAAGACTGCATGATCCTGCTCGTCGAGGACAATCCCGACCATGTCGCGCTCACCATCCGCGCGCTCAAGAAAAATAACATCGCCAACAACGTCGTTGTGGCTACTGACGGCGCCCAGGCGCTTGATATGCTCTACGCCCGAGGCGAGTACGAGGGCAAGCCCATCGATACTCCTAATGTCGTGCTCCTTGACC
>Ga0206847_10354_pt1 | contig 12231 bp, 10 predicted proteins | sample Alteio_BWOrgCont_17_FD_152880 | JGI IMG/M metagenome (GOLD analysis project Ga0206847, IMG submission 152880) | Enriched cells from forest soil in Barre Woods Harvard Forest LTER site, Petersham, Massachusetts, United States -... | ecosystem: Environmental > Terrestrial > Soil > Temperate forest >... | reverse complement strand
AGCGGCAAAAGCTTCGAGATCAAACAAGCCCCCGATCTTAAACAGATGCTCGATCTGCTGGAAAAAGCGGATGTCGATTCGAAGCCAAGCCCAGCGGGAACAGAACAAACCCTCTCTGAACAACAGTCGTTTAACATCTCCCAAGGCAGCGCAACCAAGCCGAAATCATACTCGGAGGGCATATTGTCCGCAGCTCGTGCGGAAGATGGCCCGCTCATGCAAAAAACCATCACCGAGTCGTATAAAGATAAAGGGTCCGGGCTTGGCAAGGAAGGCGCAGCCCGGTTGCTCAATTCCTTGGCGGCCAGCCGCGAATTGAAGCCTTTTAAATTCCTCCTGAAAGAGTTGCGGATGTTGCCTCTGGGTATGGACTGGCAGCCTGACGACGCTGTGCTGGCCGGTCTGGTGAAGGATGGCCGCACCGATTTTCTCGATGTCCTGCTGGCGGAGCGACTCGATGTAAAACGGCTGAAAGAACTGCAACCCACCGCCGATCTGGCCACCGCGGCATGGATCGCCCGCCGCGTCGCGGAGACGGAACGCGAGCGGACGGACATCCAGAAACTCGTGGAGGCTTGCGCAAAGGGCGACATCGTGACGGCAAAGCAATTGCTCGATGCCGGGGTGGATGTGAACAGCCGCACCAGCGACGATGACTCGTGGACGCCGCTTGCCCGCGCGGCCTCGGCAAACAAAGTGGAGGTGGTGAGGCTGCTGCTGGCACGCGGAGCCGCTCCCGATCTACCCAAGCTTCCGGGTTGGAATTATACACCTCTTTGTCTCACGTCGTCGGTCGAAGTGGCGAATTTATTGAAGGCAGCCGGCGCAAACGTGCATGCGACTCTCGGTCGCGGAAACGAGAGCATCCTGACGTACGTGGTCAGGTTCGGTGGAGGGCCAATGGTACAATGGTTCATCGACCAGGGCGTGGATCCGAAGATGGCCGGAAGTAGCAACGATCCAACACTTTTATTTGAAGCAGGAAGTCCCGAGGTAGCCGAGATACTGATTGCGCACGGAGTGGATATTATTGCCCGGGATTCACAAGGCGTTCCGGCGATGTTTCGCGTCGAGCAGATGACTGATAATCCGGCAAAAAATTGTAGCGGTGTTCCTCAAGCATGGAGTGGATCCCGATATGCGGCTTGCCGATGGCTATACTCCGCTCATGGCTGCAAACGATGGTGGGACTGTGGATGTGCTCGTGACGGCAGGCGCGGATATCAATGCAAAGGATAACCAGGGCAACAGTGTCGCGTCGATATATGTGCCCGGCGCGAATGCAAGCCGGCTGGAAGCTCTCAAGCGTCATGGCTTGAAGCCGGACGCAAACGAAACGGCATCACTCCTGATGAATGCGATATGGCGCCATAGCACGGATGAAGTGCAGGCACTTTTACAAAAAGGGGTCGATCCGAATGGAGGGGCGAAAGATCAGTCCGCAGGCATATCTGTCACACCTCTAACGATTGCCATTTCTACAGCTGAGTTTGGAATCGCTGATATGCTCCGCAAAGCAGGAGCAAAGGATGTCGGAGTATTCAGTCAGGCTGCCGCCATGGGCGACCTGGCACAAATGAAAACATTGCTGGATGCAGGCGCGGATGTAAACGAACTCTCCGTGATCGGTAATACCACCCCTCTTAGCTTTGCCGTCCGCCGGGGCCAGCTAAAGGCAGTGGAGTTTCTTCTGGATCACGGAGCCAATATCAATCTTTTTTGATGCGACGGGAATGCCCCCATATGGTCTTGCCAAATTGCTGAATCGGATCACCAAGGAGTCGAGCGAATGGTCTCCCATCGAGAAGTTGAATGGAAAGGAGGCACGGAAAACGATCGACGCAATCCTGGCGATTTTGGACGCCTACAAGCCGGATATCAATTACAGGAACAAGGAGGGGGAGACCGCGCTGTTCCTCGCGGCAAGGGCCGGCAATAATTTGATGATCGATTTTTTTATCCAGCAGGGCGCTGACATCAATCTGCAAGGCAAGGAAGGCATGACGCCGCTGATGCTTGCGATTACCACCCAGCCGAAAAACGAAAGTCTTGCCGGGGCCGGTTCGAGGGAGATCACCGACCCCAAAACCAACAAAAAGGAACGACACTCAAGCAGGAGCGATTTTGTAAAAGCTCTTCTCGAGAAAGGCGCGGATTTGACCCTCCGGAACAACGCCGGAAAAACGGCGCTCGACCTGGCCCGCGAAAATGGCAACGAGGAAATTCTTTCCCTACTTGAGAAAGCGACCGGAACTCGCAAAGCCTCAAACTGAAGAACTGCTTATAAGCCGGTTGATCGTGGCCGCCGCATACGCCGCGCCGAAACCGTTGTCGATGTTCACCACGGTAACGCCGCTCCCGCAACTGTTCAGCATCCCCAGCAACGCCGCCAGGCCTCCGAAGCTCGCCCCGTAGCCGACGCTGGTGGGCACGGCGATGATCGGTTTGCTCACCAGTCCCGCAACTGCGCTTGGCAGCGCCCCTTCCATTCCCGCGACTACGACCAGCACATTGCACTTTTCCAGCCGCTCCCGCTCGTGGAGCAGGCGGTGGATGCCCGCCACGCCGGCATCGTAAATTTTTTCCACATGGTTGCCGAAAATTTCCAGCGTGATCACCGCTTCCTCCGCCACCGGCAGGTCGGACGTGCCCGCGCAAAGCACGCCGATGGACCCTTTGTTCTTCGGCAGCGGTACATCCTCAACGGTGATGCAGCGCCCCCGGGCGTGGTAAATGGCTTTGGGAAACTCCGCGGCCACGGCCTTGTAATGCTCCTCCGTCGCCCGGGTGGCCAGTAAAACGCGGTCTGTTTTTAAGATCGTCCGGCTGATCGCCAGCACCTCGGCGGGAGTTTTGCCCTGGCAGTAAATGACCTCGGGAAAACCGCAGCGCCGCCTCCGGTCGGTATCGACCCGCGCAAAGCCGAGATCGACAAATGTGGGTTCCTCGGGCATCGGTGGTTGCGATTTCTTCGTGCTGGCTCAGGCCGACGGCGCCATTTCGGGGTTCTCTTCCTTCAGGGAGAGCAGCAACCGCATCGGGATCATGGTGGATTTGAAAAATCCATGCCGCGTAAAAAACCGCTGCGAATCGTCGTTCAACCTGTCTGTGAGCAGCGTGATGCGCAGGAAATTTTTCTCCTTGGCATATTCGATGGCATGCTTGAGCAGTTGATCACCAATACCCCGACCCCGTTGTTCCCTCTGGACGATCACATCCTCCAGCAGGATTACAAAGCCCCCTTCCGCCGTGCTGATCGTGAAGAGCAGGTTGATCATGCCGAGGATCACTCCATTCTGCCGCAGCACAAAAATGCGGCCGCGGTTGGGCTGCTCCAGCAGCAATTGCAGGCCACGCATCTGCTTCGCACGGTCGGGTTTGAAATCGGCCTCGATCGTGAAAAGATCAAACAGCAGATCCGTCAGTTGCGGAAGATCTTCTATGGTTGCTTGCTCTACTATGGTCGTATCCATCGTTCCCAGAGACTCTTATGGCACAGTTTCCGCCCGGAGAAAAGAGTCTTCTCAAAAGGGCGCAAAAAAGTCCCGTTTTTCGCGTTTTTCGGCTGTTCACGCAAAGATTCCCACCGGCCCTTACTTGATTCCCTCGAGAATCTCTTCCCGCGTGGCCCGGTCGCAGAATTCGGCAAAATTTTCACCCTCGATCTTTTTCGAGTCGTAAAAACGAAGCAGCTTGTCGATGAAAAGATGCACGTCCTTTGCAATGATCTTGCCCTTCAGCAATTCGTTGAACCGGCGGTTTTGGCCCAGCCGTCCGCCGATGAAGGCATCGTAGGCGTCCACCATTTCGCCATTCACCTTGGTGCGCGCCCCGCGGAAACCGATGTCGGCGATCTGATGCTGGCCGCAGCTCGACGGGCAGCCGCTGAAATGAATGCGGATTTTGTCCTTGTACCATCCGCTTGTCAGTTCCAGTTGGTCCACCAGCTCGATCATGCGGTTCTTGGTCTCGGCGACGGCGAGATTGCAAAACTCGATCCCGGTGCATGAGACGCAACCCTTGCGGAAATTGGACGACTCATAGACGAAGCCCTCCGCATCCAGCGCGACCTTCAATGCCGGGAGGTTTGCCTCGGGAATGTTGAGCAACAGCAGGTTCTGCTTCGCGGTAAGGCGGATGGCGTCCTTGCCCGGCGCTGCAAATTTTTCCACGATATCCGCGAGCTTCTCAAGCTGGCTGTTGCGGATGCGTCCGCCTGCGAAGTTGATGCCCACCCAAAAGAGCCCTGCCTGCTTCTGCGCATGGATGCCGAGATGGTCCGTCTCCTGGTCCTTGGGCACCTCAAACTCGGTATGTTCCTCAAGCTGGAAATCCAGCCGCTCCCGCACTGCCGCGGCCATCTTCTCCACACCCCAGTCGGCGACCAGGAATTTGAAGCGCGCGCGGTTGCGGCGCAGGCGGTAACCCTCGTCGCGGAATATCTGGCTCACCGCTTTCACCACCGGCCAGACCTGCTCCGGCTTGATGAAAAATGGAAGCGTCTGTGCAAGGTGCGGCGACGAGGAAAGCCCCCCGCCGACCATGATCCCGTAGCCCACTTCATTGCCGCGCCTGAGCCCGAAGACCGAGCAGCAATTAATGTCCGGCTGCGCGCAACGGATGCAGCAGCCCGACACGGAAATTTTGTATTTGCGCGGGAGATTCGAGAATTCCCGGTTGTTCGTCATGGCCGCGCTCACTTCGTGGAGCTGCGCCGTCGCATCGATGATCTCCTCCGGGTCAATGCCGCATACGGGGCAGCCCACTACGTTGCGCGTGTCGTCGCCGCATGCGCCGCTGGTCGTGATTCCCACGGATTCCAGGTCTGCGAGGATTTCCGGGAAATTCTCGATCCGCAGCCAGTGCATCTGGATCGTCTGCCGCGTGGTGATGTCGCTGAACCCGTGGCCGAATTTGTCCGTGATCTTCGAGAGCACCCGCGCCTGCGCTGCATTGAGCTGTCCGCCGGGGATCTTCGTCCGCATCATGAAAAACCCGGAATCTTTCGGTTTCTGGCGGTAAACCCCATACCATTTCAAACGCTCGAAATCCGTCTCCTCGATCGAGGCGAACCCCGTCTTCGCATAGCGGTAGAGATCATGGATGACGTCCAGGCCGTCCTTTTCCATCTTGAGCTTCTCCTGCGGGGTCAGCGGGATCAGCCCTTCCTTAACGGCGGCGAAATTGGGATTAATGTCTATCATATTGGTATCCTTAAAAACAGGGAATATTAATCTAGAACCGCTCCACGGTTTTGCAATGAAAATGTCGCACCCCGTGCCAGGTCTAATCAACCTTTACCAACCCTTACGAACCCTGCGCCATGCCGCAACCTGCCTATTTGGCAGCCTTGTTTTTCCGGATCAAAGCCACCCGCGTCAGTACCGACGCCCGCGACGTCAACCCGTCCTCGGGCGTGTTGATCACGTAATCCAGCAGCCGCTCCACGCTCGTCGTGGCCACATGGCACCGCGTATCCGACGACGCATAGTAAATGAAAATATCGCCATCCGGCCGCACCACCCAGCCATTGCAGAAAGTCACGTTCGACACATCGCCCACGCGCTCCTCCCCCCGTGGCGCCAGGAAATACCCGCCCGGCCGCGCCGTCACACGCCACGGCTCCGCGAGGTCCGAAAGAAAAACATACAGCACGTAGCGCAGCCCCGCCGCCGTGTTGCGCACCCCGTGCGCGAGATGCAGCCACCCCTTTTCGGTCTTGATGGGCGTGGGCCCCTGCCCGTTTTTCGTTTCCTTGATCGTATGATAAGTACGCGCATCCACGATCTGCTCCTCCGCAATTTCCGCGTGCGTCATGTCCGTGCATAACGCCCAGCCGATGCCGCCGCCCGAGCCCGCATCGATGAATCCCTCCTGCGGCCGCGTGTAAAGCGCATACTGCCCGTTCACAAATTCCGGGTGCAGCACCACGTTGCGCTGTTGCGGCGAGCGCGATTTCAGGTCGGGCAGCCGTTCCCATTTTTTCAAGTCCCTGGTCCTTGCGATCCCACATTGCGCCACCGCGCTTGATGTATCATGCGGGGCAGCCGCGGGATCCTTACGCTCGGTGCAGAACAGCCCGTAGATCCACCCGTCCTCATGCTGCGTCAGCCGCATGTCGTACACGTTCGTATCCGGCACGGCTGTCTCGGGCAGATCCACCGGCTCATCCCAAAAACGGAAACCATCGGTCCCGTTCTTGCTTTCCGCGATCGCAAAAAACGACTTCCGGTCATACCCCTCCACGCGGCACACCACGAGAAACTTGCCGTCAAAAAATATCGCCCCGGGGTTGAACGCCGCATTGATCCCCAGCCTCTCCATCAGGTGCGGATTGCTCGCCGCGTCCAGGTCAAAGCGCCATGCGATCGGCACCGTCTCCGCCGTCACCACGGGATTCGTGTACCGCTCGTAAACACCGTTATACCACGTGGTATCAACCGCGTTCGGCTGGTTGATGAAATTTTCGTGCTGCCGGGTGAGTTCGGAGAGTCTTTTCGAGAAGTCGGTCATATTCTTCCAGGAATTGTTAGGGGTGAATCACGAACCTACCTCCGCCCGCGCGAATTTTGCAAGCCATCAGCAAAAACATTGCGTTAAGTCCGATTCGCCTTCGCATCCGTATAATGATGGCAATATCATGCGGAAACGTTAGAACCACATTTATGAATCCACTGAAAGTATGGCCGGGCAAACCCTATCCATTGGGCGCGACATGGACGGGGAAGGGTGTGAATTTCGCCATCTACTCCAGCAACGCCACCGGCGTTGACCTCTGTTTGTTCGACCATCCCGATTCCCCGAAGGAACAGATCCGCATCCACATCACGGAGCAGACCGATGAAGTCTGGCATGTCTTCCTGCCGGATGTGCAGCCCGGCCAGCTCTACGGCTACCGCGTTTACGGCCCCTACGAGCCGGAAAAAGGCCACCGCTTTAATCCCGCGAAACTCCTCCTCGATCCCTACGCAAAATCCATTTCAGGCGTCATCAACTGGAGCGATGAAATGTACCCGTATCTCCTCGGCGGCGCGGAGGAGGACCTCGTTATTGATGAGCGCGACAACGCATGGGGCATGCCCAAGGCCGTCGTCATCGATCCCGCATTCGACTGGGGCACCGACGCCCCTCCCGCCACACCGCTCCATTCCTCCATCATCTACGAGGCGCACGTAAAAGGTTTTTCAAAGCTCTGCCCCGATATCCCCGAAAATATCCGCGGTACCTACAAGGCCATGGGCAGCGCGTTCGCCGTCGATTATTTTAAAAAGCTCGGCGTCACCGCCGTGGAGCTGCTTCCCGTCCACCAGAGCGTGGATGACATGCGCCTCCACGACGCCGGCCTGCACAACTACTGGGGCTACAACACCATCGGCTACTTCGCTCCCGACCCCCGTCTCAGCGCCTGCGGGATGGATGGCGACCAGGTGACCGAGTTCAAGCAGATGGTGAAAAACCTCCACGAGGCAGGCATCGAGGTCATCCTCGATGTCGTTTACAACCACACCGCCGAGGGGAACCACCTCGGCCCCCTGCTCTGCTTCAAGGGCATTGATAACCAGAGCTACTACCGCCTCGTCGCCGAGAATCCCCGTTTCTACAACGACTACACCGGCACCGGGAATACGCTCAACGTCATGCACCCCCGTGTGTTGCAGCTCATCATGGACAGCCTCCGCTATTGGGTCACGCAGATGCACGTGGATGGCTTCCGCTTCGATCTCGCATCCACCCTCGCCCGGGAGCTCCATTCCGTGAGCAAGCTCTCCGCGTTCTTCGACGTCATCCACCAGGACCCCGTCCTCTCCCAGGTCAAGCTCATCGCCGAGCCGTGGGATGTCGGCGAAGGCGGCTACCAGGTCGGAAATTTCCCCGTCCTCTGGGCCGAGTGGAACGGCAAATACCGCGACACCGTCCGCGCCTACTGGAAGGGCGACGAAGGCCAGATCGGCGAGCTCGCCTACCGCCTCGCCGGCAGCCCCGATCTCTATCTCTGGAATGGCAAACGCCCCTACGCAAGCATCAATTTTATCATCGCCCACGATGGTTACACGCTCGCCGATCTCGTGAGCTACAACGACAAGCACAACGAGGCAAACGGCGAGGAAAACAACGACGGCGACAACAACAACCATTCATGGAATTGCGGCATCGAGGGCCCGACCGATGACGAGGAAATAAACGCGCTCCGCCGCCGCCAGCAGCGCAATTTTCTCGCCACCCTCTTCCTCTCCCAGGGCGTGCCCATGCTCTGCGGCGGCGACGAGTTCGGCCGCACCCAGCTCGGGAATAACAACGCCTATTGCCAGGACAACGAAATCAGCTGGCTCCATTGGGATTGGGATGATCATGCCCACCAGCTCTCCGAGTTCACGGCGAAGCTCATCCACTTCCGCAAGGACCACCCCATCTTCCGCCGGCCCAAGTTTTTCCAGGGCCGGAAAATCCGCGGCTCCGAGGTGAAGGACGTCATGTGGTTCAACCCCGGCGGCACCGAGATGAACGACGACGAGTGGACCACCGGTTTTGTCCGCACGCTCGGCATGCTCCTCAGCGGCGATACCATCGATGTCTGCGACGAGCAGGGCGAGCCGATCCACGACGACACATTCCTCCTCCTCTTCAATGCGTTCCACGAGCCCATCACATTCGTGCTTCCGGGGCGCGAGGAGGTCCGGTGGGAACTCATCCTCGACACCTTCGACGAAGCCGGTTTCCTCGATACGCACGAGATCTGCTCCGCAGGGGATGAAATGCGCCTCGCCGCGCGTTCCGTCAGCATGCTCAGGCTCAGCAGCGGCGAGCAGAAATACGCCCGCGCCGAGTCGTGGAAAAGCGCCGGCCAACCAAGGCTTCCAAAGGGGAAAACCCCCTCCGCGCGCGCCAAACGGTCAAAAAAATAAAAAGTTGGCGCAAGTCCAAAACGGATTTTTCACGGGCCTACATCCGCCCGCGATTTGACAAACGTATAAGCATCAGGAAAATTTTTCCAGTTTATGCCCGGCGCCACACCATCACCCAAGGTAAAGATCATCCCCCATGAGCCCGCCGGCGAAACTGTCTTGATCGTGGAGGATCACACCCGCACCCGCGAGGCGCTGCGTGTCCTCTTCGAGCGCAAAAATTACCGCATCATCGAGGCAAAGACCTACCGGGACGCCATCTCCATCCTGCTCGATCCCGATGGCCCCAGCCTCGCCCTCCTCGACTGGATGCTCCCCGATGGCACCGGCATCGACATCTGCCACACCGTCCGGGAAAAAAACGTCGGCCGCTACGTTTACATGATCATCATGACCTCCCTCAGCGGCGAGGAGGATATCGCCAAGGCCCTCACCGCCGGCGCCGACGACTTCATCCACAAGCCCTGCGGCCCCGTGGAATTGATGGCCCGCCTCCGCAACGGCGTCCGCACCGTCACCCTCGAGCGCAACCTCGAAAAACGCATCGCCGAGCTCGAAGCCGCCCTGGCCAACGTCAACCACCTCTCCCAAATGCTCGAGCAGTAAGAAATATTTCCCCTTCCCTTCCTCTTCCAAATTCAATGTTGGACGTTGGAAGTTGGATGTTCTGCCCCCTCCGCCCTCATCCCTCCGCCCTATTCATTCCCCCTTTGCGTCCTTCGCACCCTTGGCGTTTAAATTTTCCCGCCGAATGCGCCACGAATTCCCACGCGGCTCCGCCAGCATATCCGCCCCCGGCCACAGCCGCTCCGCCCCGCGGAATGCATTATGGTTCGTGCTCAGCCGGCACCCCGGCGGCAGCGGATCGATCAGCTTCGCATTGCCCCCGCCCAGCACCGTATCCGTCGGCTTGAACATATCCTGCAAAATAAACACCGCCTCCTGCACATGCTCCAGCCACAGATCCTTCCCCTCGGCTTTGAGATACGCCTTCCCCAGCCAGTCCATGAATTTGCCCTTCCGCGCCAGCCTCAGCAGTCCGATCTCCAGCGGCACCAGCACATCGTGGGTGATGAATGTCGCCCCAGTGCTCGTCCCGAATCCCATGAAAAGCATCCGCCCACCCTCGTAATTCGCCAGCGCCTGCATCGACGCATCGTTGATGAACCGCACCGGCTTCCCGAACACCTTTTCGTAATCAAACCCCAGCCAGCCACCGCCGAGATTCAGCGGCTCCCGCACCGGCTTTCCGTCCTCGATCAGGCCCGGGTACCCCAGCGTGATTGCGTCGTAATCCCAATCCCTCGCGGCCTCTTTCACCTCCTGTACCATCTGCTTCGCAGTGAACTCCCTGCCGGAAGGAACCTTGCGGATCTCCTCCGTGCCCGACACGCGCAGCTTCACATTGCTGCCGCCCACATCGAGCATCAGAATTTTCAACGGAGCCTTCTTTTCCAATGGGTCTTTTTTCATAAAAGGTTTGGTTTTTGGGCACAATCCACTTCCGCCCTCCCCTGCATACGAGGGAAATCCCACTCCTGCGCTTATCATCCACACTATATGGAAGTTTAACAACCGTGCTTTCATGATCCCGATCTTTTTCGTCATTCGAGCTTGGTCATTCTTTCGTCATTCGTCATTCTGGCTTCGTCATTTATAAACATGCACCGCCGCCATTTCCTGAAAGCAGCCGCAGTCACCACAGCCGCCACAGTTGCCGGCATCCGCATCGGTCGCGCCGCCACCCCCCGCGCCCTCCCCGAAGCCACTGCCGCAAAGCTCCCGCAATGGCACGGCTTCAATCTCCTCGAAAAATTCATCTCCGACGGAAACAACAAGCCCTTTAGCGAGCAGGATTTCCAGTGGATGGCCGCATGGGGTTTCGACTTCGTCCGCCTCCCCATGGATTACCGCTGCTGGGCAAAAACTCCCACCGACGATTTCAACGAGACGGCCATGCGCGACATCGACCAGGCCATCGAATTCGGCAGGCAGACCGGCATCCACGTCAATCTCAACTTCCACCACGCACCCGGCTATTGCGTGAACTCCCCCGCCGCGGAAAACATTCTCTGGCACGATACCGCCATGCAGGAGCAGTTCGCCCGCCACTGGGGCATCTTCGCCGCCCGCTACAAAGGCATCCCCGCCAGCCGCCTCAGCTTCGACCTTGTCAACGAGCCGGGCGCAGTTTCCGGCGCGGATTACACCCGCGCCATCCGCCCCGCCATCGAGGCCATCCACGCCGCCGATCCCGCCCGCCTCGTCATTGCGGATGGCGTCAACTGGGGCACCGTTCCCGTGGAGGAACTCATCCCGCTCGGCGTCGCGCAGAGCACCCGCGGCTACGAGCCCATGCGCGTCAGCCATTACCAAGCCTCATGGATTCATCAGGATGCAAATCTCCCGCCTCCGGAATGGCCCGTACCCGCCAGTATGAACGACCACATCTATGGCGAAAACAAGCCCGACCTCAAAAACCCTCTCATCCTGAAAATCGACTGCCCCGCCGCCGCGAATTTCAGCATCCGCATCGGCCAGGTCAGCGCCCCCGCCGAACTCCTCGTCAAAGCCGATGGCAAGACCGTCTTGCAAAAACAGTTCGCACCCGGCCCCGGCACCGGCGAATGGAAGAGCGCAACCAAAAACCAATGGGGCGGCTACGACGCCTTCTACGATGTCGCATACACCGCCACCATCCCCGCCGGCACGCACGAAATCAGCATCGAGGGCGGCACAGGCGATTGGTTCCGTTTCCAGGAAATCAGCCTCGACAAAATAATCATCCGCCCCGAAAGCGCCGACTGGGGCATCCGCCAGGAAACCTACACCCTCGGTGCCGATGGCAAAGCCCGTCCCATCACCACCCACGGATGGCAGTACAGCAAGGAAACCCTCTGGAAGAACCGCATCGAGCCCTGGCAAAAACTCGCCGCGCAAGGCGTCGGCGTCCACGTCGGCGAGTGGGGCGTATACAACCACACCCCTCACCCTGTGGCCCTGGCATGGATGCGCGACTGCCTGGAAAACTGGAAAACCGCCGGCTTCGGCTGGGCCCTCTGGTGCTTTCGCGGCAGCTTCGGCATCCTCGACAGCGAGCGCAAAGACGTCACCTACGAAGACTACCAGGGCCACAAACTCGACCGCCAGATGCTCAACCTCTTGCGCGAATACGTGACCACCTGAAAATCAGACCGCGCGCAGCGCCCCTCCTCGTAACGAAGCTCCAGCTTCGTTATGCAATTGTCTTCGAGGCTCCAGCCTCGCAGGCGTGGCTGGCACAATGTGCATTCACAATCCCGATCCGCTTTCCTCCTCGTGACGAAAC
>Ga0206847_10312_pt2 | contig 12322 bp, 12 predicted proteins | sample Alteio_BWOrgCont_17_FD_152880 | JGI IMG/M metagenome (GOLD analysis project Ga0206847, IMG submission 152880) | Enriched cells from forest soil in Barre Woods Harvard Forest LTER site, Petersham, Massachusetts, United States -... | ecosystem: Environmental > Terrestrial > Soil > Temperate forest >... | reverse complement strand
CGCAATAAGAGTGTATTATGTTGGCAAAAAACCCGCTATTCGACTTTTTGGAGTGAACCGTGCAAGAGAAGGTTATGGTGGGCAGGATGTTTCGCGACTCGTCCGTCGAGGCGCGTTCCCTGATCTGGTTTTGCGTCAGTGTCGGCATGCTGGTGGTAATCGGTTCGATTGCAGGCTGGACCCTGCATGGAATGGGTGAGGCCAGCCGATGGGTTGACCACACCCGGGAGGTCATTCGACAAACCGATCAACTGCTCGCGGCGGTCAGGGGCGCCGAGAGTGCGCAACGCGGATATCTTCTGACCGATGACGCCAGGTACTTGAATTCCTACGAAACCTCCAGCGCCGCTACTCCCGAGATTGTCAGCACCCTAAAGCAGCTCACGGTTGACAATCCCCAGCAACAGGCCAGGCTGAATACTCTCCAGCCCCTCATCGCCGCCCGGTTGGCATCCCTGGCTGAGGTCATTCGGGCGCGCCGCGAGTCGGGAGCCGAGGCCGCCCGGCAAATCATTCTCACGGGGCCGGGCAAGAGGTTAATGGACCAGATCGACGCGATTGGAGATCAACTGGAAATCGAAGAGTATCGCCTTCTGCAACAGCGCTCGGACAGCCGCCGGTTCCATATGAGGATGGGATTTGCAGCCACCCTGACCGCATCTGTACTGGCACTGCTGGCCTTGCTCACCGGCCTGATCGATGTACGAAGAACGGCAAAACAACGAGACTTTGCCGAACAAATCCGGCGGGAAAGCGACGCCACCACGCGGGCCCTGTTTGAAGCCGCATCGCAGGGGATTTTCATGGTCGACCAGACTGGAAAGATTGTGATGGCGAATCCTGCCACCGAGAGGTTATTGGGATACTCGATGACCGAACTGCTGGGCAAATCCATCGACATTCTGGTGCCTGATTCGTCGCGTGGCGTTCACTCGCAACACAGGAAATCATACTTTGAAAGCCCCAAGAATCGTCCCATGGGTCTGGGGCTGGACTTGCAGGCCAAGCGAAAAGACGGAACCGAGTTTTTTGCTGAAATCAGTCTCAGCTATGTGGACACTGCCCGCGGAAAAATGGCGGTGGCTTTTCTGACGGATATTTCCAAACGCAAGGCCGACGAACAGTCCATTCAGCAGCAGAAGGATGAACTGCGGCAGCTGGCCGGCCGGCTCATGACCGCTCAGGACGATGAGCGCCGCCGGATTGCCCGCGACCTGCACGACGACCTGAGCCAGAAGCTGGCCTACCTCGCCATGGACCTCGGCAAACTGGTCAGCAGGCCCGATGCCCCGGCAACAACCGGCGACTTGCGTCTGCTACAGATGAGAGCGGCGGAAGCGGCGGACACCGTGCGCAAGATTTCTCATCAGTTGCACCCCTCGATTCTGGATGACATCGGGCTGGAAGGGGCATTGGAGCAATACTGCGACGAATTTCAGGAACGCTCAGGAATCGTAACCCACTTTGAAAGCATGAATGTGCCCGATTCCCTGGCGAAGGAAGTTGCCAGCAGCCTTTACCACATCTTCAAGGAGTGCCTGCGCAATGTGTCCAAACATTCCCAGAGCGACGAGGTGTCTGTCAGGCTCGATGTAGCGGACGGTCACCTGTGCCTTACCGTGAAAGACCAGGGGATTGGGCTGGCAGCGACGCCCCGGCAACCGCAGGGCCACATCGGTCTGGTAGGCATGAAGGAGCGCGCTCACCTGATCAACGGGAGTCTGAGCATCCACTCGCGGACAGGGGAGGGGACGGAAGTGACGGTGAAAGTGCCGCTGATCAGCGCCGCGTAGGGCAGAAGCATCCAGTCTCACCAGAAGTTCTTCGCAAATTATTGAAACAACATGAGTTGGCAGGTGGATATCAAGATGAGAGTCGGGAACTGAATGACTCAGATATAGAGGCATCCTTCCCAAGAGATTGGGACGGCCCCCATCAGACCCTGCTGTTGCGCGTACAGATCGACTTCCTCCGTCACACTCCATTGTGATTCGCCTCACAGCCCAGGTTTCGTCAAAGGATGGGGATACGAAGTTAGGTAGACTCAGAGGGGGCACTCATAAAGTGATTCCCGGGCCCGCGGGTCCTATTCTGCTGCGCAACTTGTGGCTTCTGGCCATTTGAGAAAAGAAAAATATGCCTACCGAACTTGTGACGGGAAAACGCTCCCAGGAATTTGTCGAACTCGAAAACCAGTATGGAGCTCACACCTACCATCCGCTCGACGTGGTGATTGAGCGCGCCCAGGGTGTGTGGGTCTATGACGTCGAGGGCAAACGGTACCTTGATTGCCTCGCCGCCTACTCGGCGGTCAATCAGGGGCATTGCCATCCCGAGATCCTGAAGACTTTGAACGAGCAGGCGCGCAAAGTCACGCTGACCTCGCGGGCATTCCGCAATGACCAACTCGGCGCTCTTTGCAAGGAATTGCATGAGTTGACCGGATACGACATGGCGCTGCCTATGAATTCCGGGGCCGAAGCCGTCGAGACTGCGGTGAAGACGGCTCGCAAATGGGGCTACAAGGTCAAGGGCATCCCGGAGGGAAAGGCCGAGATCATTGTTTGCGCGAACAATTTCCACGGCCGCACGGTAACAACCATCAGCTTCTCCACCGACGAACAGTATCGTGACGGATTTGGGCCGTTCACGCCGGGCTTCAAGATCATTCCGTTTGGCGATCCCCAGGCTTTGCGCGCGGCGATCACACCGAATACCTGCGCGTTTCTGTTTGAACCGATTCAAGGCGAGGCCGGAATCGTCATCCCCCCGGCAGGGTTCTTGAAGCAGGCCGCCGATCTTTGCCGCCAGAACCGCATTCTGTTGATGGCCGATGAAATTCAATCCGGCTTGGGCCGCACCGGGAAGCTGTTCGCCTGCATGCACGAGGGGATCACCCCGGATGTTTTGATCGTCGGTAAGGCATTGGCCGGCGGATTCTATCCGGTGTCTGCGATTCTGGCCTCGAAAGAAATCCTCGGGGTTTACCAGCCCGGTGACCATGGCAGCACTTTCGGCGGCAACCCGCTGGGCTGCGCCTTAGCTCGCGCCGCTCTACGCGTACTGGTGGAAGAGAAGATGGTCGAGCACTCGGCGGAACTGGGAGCGTATTTCCTCGGCCTGTTGAAGACCATGCAGAGTCCTGATTTAAAGGAAGTTCGCGGCAAAGGGCTCTGGATCGGCATTGAACTTTACAGTTCGGCGCGGCCGTATTGCGAAGCGTTGAAAGAAGAAGGAATTCTCTGTAAGGAAACGCACGACAAGGTGATCCGGATCGCGCCTCCGCTGGTCATCACGCGGGAAGAAATTGACTGGGCGTTTGCCCGGATCAGGAAAGTTATCGAGAAACGCTAAATCAGAGGGTGACGCGTTGTGGCGCGCCCGCCCTGCCCTGGCGGTGACAGTTTCCTCCTGCTTTTCGCTTTGCGACAGGGGCCTGGCGCGCCGCCAAACGGTTGTGCGCTCATCCCTCCGGCTCGCGTGTCCCTGGGCGGGGGATTTGGCCATACAATAGTCTCAGGAGCATTCCGTGAAAATCGCAAAAGACGTAACCGAATTAATTGGCCGTACTCCGCTGGTCTACCTGAACAAAGTCACGGCAGGAAGCCAGGCCCGTATCGCCGCCAAACTCGAAAGTTTCAACCCTTGCGCCAGCGTGAAAGACCGCATCGGTGTCAGTATGATCGACGATGCGGAACGCGCCGGCAAGATCCATCCCGGAAAGACGGTGCTGATTGAGCCGACCAGCGGTAACACCGGCATCGCTCTGGCGTTTGTAGCCGCAGTCAAAGGCTACCGCCTGATCCTTACCATGCCGGAAACCATGAGCCTGGAGCGCCGCGTGCTCCTGCTGGCTTTTGGCGCGGAGATCGTCCTGACGCCTGGCCCGAAAGGTATGCCCGGCGCCATCGCCAAGGCGGAGGAGATTCTCAAACAAACCCCCGGCGCCTACATGCTGCAGCAGTTCGACAACGCCGCAAATCCCAAGATCCACGTGGAAACGACTGGGCCGGAAGTCTGGGAGGACACCGACGGCCAGGTGGACATTCTCATTTCCGGCGTCGGCACCGGCGGGACTCTGACCGGAGTCAGCGAATACATCCGCCCCAGAAAGCCAAGCTTCAAGGCCATTGCCGTTGAACCCACCGAAAGCCCGATCCTCTCCGGAGGCAAACCCGGCCCGCACAAGATTCAGGGAATCGGAGGGGGGTTCGTGCCTTCCATTCTCCGCACCGACTACATCAACGAGGTCGTGAAAGTCTCAAGCGAAGAAGCCATCACTATGGCTCGCCGCCTGGCCAAGGAAGAAGGTCTGCTGATGGGGATTTCTTCAGGAGCCGCGGTGCAAGCTGCCCTGACCGTGGGCAGCCGGCCGGAGAATGCGGGAAAACTGATTGTGGTCGTGTTGCCCAGCTTCGGTGAGCGATATCTCAGCAGCATTCTCTTCGAGCACCTTCGCAAACAGGCGTCCGAAATGGCGACGGCCTCCGTCGCATGAGCTGACCGTGTGTTAGAAACGTGCTGAGCAAATTCCGCACCAGGGGGCGCGTTGCCAGACCGGAAGACGGTTGTGCGATTTGGAAAGGCCAGCGGCCCGATCCTGGAGCAGAAGGGATCGTTCTTTGAGCAGAACGAAGCGCTGCGGGCGAACGTCGGGCGGATCTGTGAGTACTATTCGAAACAGCCTCCGCGAACCTCCTGCAAGAACTGCGCCCACCGGCTCGAAGGGCCGGAGTTCACCATGCTCTCCGTCCGCTACATCACCTGCCAGAACTGTGGGCATCTGAATGGGGCGAACGAAGACACCGATGCCTTCTGCCGTTTCGTGTACACCGAGGATACCGGCAAGAACTATGCGAAGACTTATTCCGCCGCGGATAAAAAGGCATACCGCTCGCGGGTAGAAGCTATTTACACGCCAAAAGCTGAGTTTCTCCGCGACGTGCTGGCGCAGTGTGGGGAGAGCCCGGAGCATCTCGCCTACGCCGATCTGGGAGCGGGATCGGGCTATTTCGTCGCTGCCCTGATCGGCTGCGGCTTGAAAAAAGCCGTTGGATATGAGGTATCTGAAGCACAGTTGAATCTCGCCCGCAGCATGGTCCCGCGCGCGGAATTCCGTCAGCACTCGCTCTCGCAGATCACAGACGTCGTCCGAAACGTCGGAGCTGGCGTGGTTTCAATGATCGGTGTTCTGGAACATCTGCAGGATCCACGAGGGCTATTGCACGCCCTGGGGCAAAACGAGAACGTAAAGTACTTGTACCTCTCAGTTCCCATGTTCAGCCCAACAGTCTATCTGGAGGCCATGCTTCCCGGGGTGTTTCACCGGCAGCTCGGCGCCGGACACACCCACCTCTATACCGAGTCGTCTCTGGCATGGATGCGCAATGAATTTCAGTTTGACTCGGCCGGCGAATGGTGGTTCGGCACGGACATGGTCGACCTTCTGCGAGATGTTCAGGTAACTCTGGCGGGAAACCCGCAAACCGCCCAGCTAGCCGGTCGCTGGCGGGAAGTTTTTATTCCGCTGATTGATCCCTTGCAGCTTCAAATTGATCAGCGACGGCTGTCCTCCGAAGTTCACTTGGCGCTCAGGAAAGCCGATTGATTCGCTTAAGGAATCGGTGATCAAGTGTGGCGCGGGCGCCCTCGCCCGCGAAAGGCCGTTGTTCATACTCTGCTAACTCCAACAGAATACTGGTTCAGGGTTTCCTTGGCTGAAGTTCGCGACGGGAACGGCATCCACGCCCGATAGCAACGACCCTCGCGCCGAATCCGGCGTCGCATATAATAACTCTGTTGGCAGCTGGACCGGACGGTCGCTCGCGGCGTCTTTCGGGACGAGGCGGGAGGAAAGTCCGAACTCCGCAGGGCAGTGTGCCGGATAACGTCCGGGAGGGCCCCTGTGCTTCTATGGGCGGGATCGCTCGACGGAAAGTGCCACAGAAAATATACCGCCTGGGCGGCAACGTCCGGGTAAGGGTGAAAAGGTTCGGTAAGAGCGCACCGCCGCGTCAGTAATGCCGCGGGCAGGGCAAACCCCACACGGAGCAAGACCAAATAGGGAGGGACCTGGGTCGGAGTGAAAGCTTCGCTCGGGAGAACGTGCCGGCTCGGTGCGTCACAACCTCCGGGTAGGTCGCTTGAGCCTTCGCAGTAATGCGTGGCCCAGAGGAATGACCGTCCTGCCGGAGCAATCCGGCAGACAGAATTCGGCTTACAGGTCCGGCTGCCACAAATATAAGGACGTGCGCGCGTTTGATAACTGCTGTAGCAGGCCATAACGCTCAGAACCACGCCCGGATTCTGGGGTGGGCGAGACCTGAAGTCAGCGGGTCTTAGCTATCACACCTCATTTGCACTTGTCGTGGTTTGGCGTGCAATGATCCCGTATCGACTGCCTCCAACACGTTTCCGTTGACCTGCGATCTCCAAAACGATACAATACTTACAACAGTTACACAGGAGAAATCCATGAGAGCAACCGACTCTATGGTCATCAGCATGCGCCTGCCGGTGGCGAGCGGCAAGCGCCTCAAGCGCATGGCGAATCGCCATGGGTGGACGCCTAGCGACGCCAGCGCGCGCCTGGTCGAGGAAGGCCTGCGGCGGTCCGAGTTCGCCTTCATCGACTTTCGCGATTCGCCCGCCGGACGGCAAGCCTGCATTCAAGGCAGCACGCTCGCGGTGTGGGAAGTAATGCTGCTCGTCCGCAGCTACAAGACAGACCCATCGGCCGTGGCCAGGCACCTCAGATGGCCAGAAGCGAAAGTTCGGGCCGCCATCAACTATGCGGAGGCATTTCCAGAGGAAATCAACCGTGCAATGGCGGAGAACGACGCGACGGACTTTGACACGCTGAAGCGCATGTTGCCACAGGTGACCGACTCTGCCTCCAGGAAAGCAACGAAGCACTGACGTGCTCAAGCTTCTTCTGGATGAGCACATCTCGCCGGACGTGGCGGAAGGCCTGCGCCGCCGCAATCGTGCCATCGTCGTCCGCTGTCTCGCGGAATGGGAAGACGGTGATTTTCTGGGACGCGACGATTCCGCTTGTCTGCACCAAGCCGCTCGCCAAGGTTTGACGCTGGTTACCTACGACCGGAGGACCATCCCGCCTCTGCTGAAAGCCTGGGCCGAAGAAGAACGAAAACACGGGGGAGTAATTTTTGTCGACGAAAAAACCATTTCCCCGGCCGACATTGGCGGTCTGGTTCGAGCACTGACTAAACTCTCGAAAGAAACGCGACGTTGGGACTGGACGGATCGAGTCTATTTCCTGCGGCGTTAATCACCCGAACAATTGCCCTAATCCAGCCGCACCAAAAAAATCGATCCCTCGTCGGTCCGGGTCTCGCGGGCCACTTCCTCGGCTTTCTTGCGGCTGTCGTCCTGCACGCGCACACGTACCCACCAGTCTCCCACCGGACTGCCGAAGCAGAGCACCTTGGCGGTGTGATAGCGGTGAGAAAGGTGTCCGGCCAGCTTGTCCGCGGTATGCTGTTTCTCGAATGCCCCAATCTGCACCGCCCAGCGTCCACCTGTTTGTAGCGGCGACGGCGTATACAAAACTTCCATGCGGACTTCGGTCACCCCGGCTCGCCACACGTCCGTCTTCTTGGCCGCAGCCAATGACAAATCCAGAATCCGTCCCTCAACAAACGGCCCACGGTCGGTGATGCGAACCAGCGCCGAGTGTCCAGTTTTCTGATTGGTCACCCGCACAATCGATCCCAGCGGCAACGTGCGATGCGCCGCCGTCATGGCATGCATGTTGTAGATCTCGCCGTTGGAGCCGCGGTGGTTGTGATACGGCGGGCCATACCAGCTGGCTAGGCCGGTTTCCACCAGAACCGGCTTGGCGCCGGCAGGAACCGACAACGACTCTTCTTCGGCGTCTCTGGATGCGGTCCGGCGCGGGGCGCTCTCAGTATCCGTCTCCGCGGGCGAGGCATCCTCTGTTGATTCGGACGTTGCAATGGCGGGCGCAGGTGGAACGCTGGCCTTCGCCTGCTGGTGCGCGCCGCACCCAATCAGCAAAATCAAAACAGGAAGGAATGCAATCCAGGCCGCAACCCGAATGGTTATTTCTTGGGCGCGGGGTGCTGCTCCATGTAGTCCGCCAGTTGGGCCAGTTTTTCTGCGGCGGTGCGCAGTGCTTTGGTGGAGTGCTGGCGCACGTTCGGCACCACCTCCCGATTCAAGTATTCGATGACCTCGGCGACTTCGGTCTCGATGCTCGCCGTCGCCTCGGCAACCTTCTGGTTGATGCGCGCAGAGGCATCCCCCACCTTGCGGCTGAAGTCGGTCATGGGACTCCTTCATTCTGTTGAGCGCGAAGACGGCCACTCCTGATTTGCGGACACTAGAGTCCCCATTATTTCCTGCTCCCCGGCCAGGGTCAACCCGGAGGCATCTCGCAAAGCACCTAAGGTTGTACGGTACGCGAACTTCGAGACCGGTGGGAACTTGCCGTAGGAAGGGCACGAGTTACCCGTGCCGTCCGATGCGCTTTATCAGACGCGCTTCCAGCGCCCGGAGTGACGTCGGTGTTATGGTCTAACCAGCGCTTATCCATCTCATGAAATCCAAAGGCACAATCTCGCAGGACACCGCTGGCAACGGCCGCTTTCGCCGGATGCTGCTGGCCTGGTTTGATCGTCACCAGCGCGATCTGCCCTGGCGCGCTGATCGTGATCCGTACCGAGTGTGGCTCTCCGAGGTCATGCTGCAACAAACCCGTGTGGCCGCCGTGGTTCAGCACTACAAACTGTTTCTGCGCCGCTTTCCCAGCATCGAGAAACTGGCCCGGGCCCGAGAGTCCTCGGTCTTGGCCGCATGGAGTGGCCTGGGATACTATCGGCGCGCCCGCATGTTGCACGCAGCCGCAAAGAGGATCATGAAAGAACGTGCGGGAGTGTTCCCCACGACCGCCGAAGAACTGCGCAGTCTCCCCGGCATTGGCCGCTACACCGCTGCGGCGATCGCCAGCATCGCTTTCGGCGAACCCGCCGCCGTGGTCGATGGCAACGTCGAGCGTGTGTTGCGACGCATGGCCGGCAAGAATCTCTCTGACAAATCGCTGTGGCTGCTCGCCGGGCAACTGCTGGACTCCAAGCGTCCGGGAGATTTCAATCAGGCCCTGATGGAGCTCGGCGCAACTGTCTGCCTGCCTCGCCAACCCCGCTGCGAACTTTGCCCGGTGAACGTTCTATGCGCCACTCGGGGCGAGCACCCATCTTCCAAACAAACGAACCGCCAGCGCAAACGGGAGATTCAGTATGCCCTGAGCATCCGCGGCCGATTGGTTTTGCTGGTGCAGCGCCCGTCCCATGCTTCGCTGATGCCCGGCATGTGGGAGTTGCCTGAAGTTCCTGCCCAGAACGGCTCCGAACCTTGGCTTACCCTGCGCCACTCCATCACCGTCACGGATTATCTGGTCCGAGTCATCCAGGATCCAAGGCCCAACCACGCCGACGGCCTCTGGATACCGCGCTCCCGCCTTGCCGCCCTCCCTCTCACCGGTCTGGCCCGCAAAATCCTTCGGGCAGGTCAGCTCATCTAATACTGTGGCGAGTGAAATAACCGCCGCTTAGAATGAGCATACGCAATGAAGTTGTTTCGCAATCATTTCGGAGGACGTAAAATGCCCGCACTCACGCCTGGAACAACCGCGCCCGACTTTATCATGCCTGCCTTGGACGGCAAGGAGTTTTCTCTGCATGAAGCGCTGACTCGCGGACCGGTAGTTCTCGCTTTTTTCAAGATTTCATGCCCGGTTTGCCAGTTTACATTTCCTTTTCTCGAACGCATTTACAAGGCGCATGGGAGCGACAGGATCACCATTGCCGGAATTTCACAAAACGACCGCAAAGACACAGCGGCCTTTCTCAAGGAGTTCGGCATCACCTTCCCGGTGTTGCTGGATGACACCAAAGCCTACCCGGTTTCGAACGCTTATGGGCTGACCAACGTGCCCACAATTTTCTGGATCGGGCGGGACGGCCTGATCGAAGTTTCCAGCGTGGGCTGGGCGCGCAAGGAGATCGGCGAGATCAACGACAAAGCCGCCATAACCTCCGGCGACACGATGACCTCGATTTTCCAGCCAAATGAGAGCATCCCGGAATTTCGCGCTGGTTGAGGGTCCAAGAACTAGCCCGCGGTCGCGGGCTACCCGAGGCTGCAAATCAGGCGCAATCCAGCTCGTTTGGGCAGAGTCCGCGCGTGACTCCCGGCCGAGAGTACCTGTCCCTAAATTACTATGGCTTTAGGACTACCGTGCTGCCGCGCCGGACGAGTTTTCCAGTTACTATCTCTGTAAGAGCAGTTCGCATTTCCAGCGCCAATCAGGAGCCTTCATACCATGCGAATCAGCGCATTTTGCGCCGTGCTACTACTGTTTCCCATTGCCGCTGCCCCGCAGCAGCAGAAATCATCCCACCCGTCTTCTCCTGTTTGCCTGCCCGGAACCGCCATCGCCGCCATGCAGAAGATTGACTCTGATCGGATCCGCGCCCACGTGCGTTTTCTTTCCCATGATCTTCTGGAGGGTCGTGGCACCGGCCAGCGCGGAGGCGAAATTGCCGCTGAATACATGGCCACCCAGTTCGCGCTCGACGGCCTGAAGCCCGCCGGAGACAACGGCACCTACATGCAGAAAGTTCCGCTGGTCGGCATTACCCCCGATCCTGTGACCACCTTTTCGCTGGTTCCAGCGAAAGGTCCCACGATCGATCTGAAGTCGCTTGACCAGTACGTCGCCTATGACCAGACGCAGCAGGCGCAATCCGACCTTGACGCGGAAATCGTTTTCGTCGGCTATGGCATCCAGGCCCCCGAATATAAGTGGGATGACTATAAAGGCGCCAACCTGCGAGGGAAAGTCCTGCTCATGCTGGTAAGCGAACCGCCTTCCGACGATCCCAATTTCTTCAAGGGCCGGGCCCTGACCTACTACGGGCGCTGGACCTACAAGTACGAACAAGCGGCGCGCCAAGGCGCGGTCGGCGCCATTCTCATTCACACCACAGAGATGGCAAGCTATCCCTGGGAAGTAGTGCGGAACTCCAATTCCGGCGAAAAATCATTCCTGCAACAGGATGGCTCTCCCAAACTGAAGGCCGCCTCCTGGATTACGAGCGACGTTGCCCGGCAACTCACCGCCGCCGCCGGACTGAACCTCGATCAGATGATGACCGATGCCCGCTCCCGCGACTTTCACCCCATTACGCTGCCGGTCAAGCTCAAGGCGCACATGGTCAGCAAGGTCCGGCCGTTCAATTCCAGCAATGTGCTGGCGATTCTTCCCGGCGCTCATGGCTCGCTGAAAGACGAGGCGGTAATGTTCACCGCTCATTACGATCACTTGGGCATCCGCCCGGACATGCCTGGCGACAACATTTACCACGGCGCCGCCGACAATGCCACCGGATGCGGCATCGTGCTGGAGCTGGGTCGTGCCTATACCCAATCCCCTCAGCGGCCGCGACGCTCCATTCTTTTCGCCGCAGTAACCGGCGAAGAACAAGGCCTGCTGGGCTCGGAGTACCTGGGTAAACATCCGCCGGTTCCCGCCGCGAGAATCAGCCTCGACCTGAATTACGACGACCTTCCGCCGCTCGGCGCGCCGCAGGAAGTCGAAGTATCCGGCTCCGAACGAACCACGTTTTATCCGGTGGTTCGCTCGCTCGCGGAGACATTCCGCCTGGCCATCCGGCCCGATGCTCATCCCGAAGCCGGCCATTATTACCGCTCCGATCATTTCAGTCTGGCGCGTGTGGGTGTGCCATCGTTCTCCATTGGCGAGGGCATGAAATACAAAGGGCACCCGGCGTCCTGGGGCTTGGAGAAAGCCGATGAATACACCAGCAAGCACTATCACCAGCCCAGCGACGAATATCGCTCCGACATGGATTTCACCGGAGACGCCGCCATGGCCCGCTTCGGCTTCGCTTTGGCCTGGGAAGCAGCCAACCAGACGAACCTGGTGCAATGGCAAAAGGGTGATGAATTCGAAGCCGCCCGCCAAAGAAGCGCCTCCGGCAGCGACTAGGCTAAACGCCCGCGAACAGCTTCACCGGCAGCACTCGCCCATACTGCTCAAAGTCCCGGTCCGTCGAGAACACCTGCCAGCCGCGCCGATGCGCCACGGCGCAGATCAGGAAATCAATCGCCGATCCCGCAACTCCTCGGGCGCGGCACTGGTTGTGCACCTGCGCGGCTTCTTCATAGTCGCGAACCTCAAGCCGCGGCTCGTCGAACGCACGTAAGTAGTCGCACGGCGCAAAATGCGCTGATTCGCATGGTATGAAGGCTCCTG
>Ga0206847_10351_pt1 | contig 12339 bp, 11 predicted proteins | sample Alteio_BWOrgCont_17_FD_152880 | JGI IMG/M metagenome (GOLD analysis project Ga0206847, IMG submission 152880) | Enriched cells from forest soil in Barre Woods Harvard Forest LTER site, Petersham, Massachusetts, United States -... | ecosystem: Environmental > Terrestrial > Soil > Temperate forest >... | reverse complement strand
TCCGATGGTGGTTGAGCAGACGGGCCGGGGCGAGCGCGGCTACGATATTTATTCACGGTTGCTCGTGGACCGGATCGTGTTTTTGGGCACGCCGGTGGACGACATGGTGGCCAATTTGATCATCGCGCAGTTGTTGTTTCTGCAAATGAGCGATCCGAAGAAGGACATCCACCTTTACATCAATTCGCCCGGTGGCAGCGTCACGGCGGGACTGGCGATTTACGACACGATGCAGTTTATGACGTGCGACGTGAACACCTACTGCATCGGCCAGGCGGCGAGCATGGGCGCCGTCCTGCTTTGCGGCAAAAAATTGGGTAGCGAGGTCACTTGGACGGTCGCAGTCGCGGTGGGAATCGGCCAATTGATCGCGGCCGTGTTTCCAGGCGCGTCGCGCTCCGGAACGACGATCCTGATTTCTCTTCTGCTCGGCCTCAGCCGGCCGGCGGCGACGGAATTTTCCTTCCTGGTCAGCATTCCCACGATGCTGGCGGCGGGCGCCTCCCAAATTCATAAAGCAATGAAGCATCCCGCCGCGGACGCGGCGCCCGAGGATTGGAAGATGCTCATCCTGGCGACGGTCATCTCCGCTGTCGTTTCGTTCATCGCGGTCAAATGGTTGCTGCGGTATGTCCAATCCCACACGTTTACCGGGTTCGGCTGGTATCGAATTGTGGTGGGATTGGCGGTGCTCGGTTACGTTTTCACGCATCATTGAAGCAAGGGGATTCGGACCGCGGATTTCAAGGATAAGACCGGATGGAAAATGGAAATATTCCTTCCGCTATCCATGCTCCACGTAAAACGGGGCAAGCATCCGTGTAATCAGCGGCTAAATTTTGGGTTCACGATTGAGCACCTTACTTTTTTGTGTAAGCCGCGCGCTGGGTGGCGATTCCGCGGGCTTGGAAGCCGCGCTCGAAATCGGTGATAATCCCGCTCAATTCCGGATCGGTTTCAACCAGTCGAAATAGCGGACTGGCATCGAAAACCGACCGCATTTGCGTGAAATAATCCTGATCGTCCGTCCGTAAATAAACCACCCCGCCCGTCGCCAGCACTTGGTGGGCAATCACCGCAAATCGCTCATTGATCAACCGAAACTTGCGGTGTTTTCGTTTCGGCCACGGATCGGGAAAATAAATATGCAGCGCCGCGACCGAGCCCGGCGGCAGAAGATATTCCACCAGATACGCGGATTCGATCCGAATTCCGCGCAGATTTGTCAGCCCGGCGCGTCGGCCTTTGCGGTCCAGTTTGCGCAAACGACCGAGCAACCGCTCAACGCCCAAAAAGTTCCGGTCCGGCCGGTGCTTGGCATAATTCACCAAAAAGGAACCATCGCCACTGCCCAACTCCACCTCCAGCGGTTGGGCCGTGGAAAATAATGACGCGGGATCAAGTCGTCGGATGATCGAGTCGAGCCGGATTAGGAGGCTGAGCGGCTGGGCCAACGGCGAAGATTTAACGGAAACCATGGATGCGGTTGAAAAATGACCTTCTCGCAAATTATTGCCAGAGATGGTCGGGGCGGTGAGATTTGAACTCACGACCTCGTGGACCCGAACCACGCGCGCTAGCCAGGCTACGCTACGCCCCGCACCAGAGCACCACGATGCGGTCTGCCGCGCGCAATTGCAATGACGATTTTTAAATGATTTAGAATAATTTCCGGGGGGGGTGGAGATCATTGCCGTTGGATTAGGGCGAAGCGCGAGCAAACGCGACGACATCTTCTTTCCACGAACCTTGGTGGGAGGGGGCGACCAAATCGGAAATTGTCAGAAAAATGGAGTCAGAAAAATAAGACGGGCATCTTTCTGAAGCCGGGCGATCCTTCCTTCCATGATCCAACGCTTGCCTGGACGGACTACGCGTCCACACACCGGGACGGCTGCGCTACGCGCCGACACGGTTGTTGTTGCATATATGATACAAAGTTTAGCGCGTTTGACCGCTATTTGTAACATTCCGGCAACGTCAGACGATTTTTCTGGAAAGGCAGTGTCAAGTCAGTATTTTTGGAAATATTAACGGTGCGTCAACCCCTAAAACACCTGTTTTGCGGGCGTTTTAACTGCCCGCCAGACCAGTTCGAAGAGCAGGCTTTCCGGCAATGCCTGCCGTTCCATGCCCGACTTCTGGCGCCTCTCATCCAAAAATTCTCCCCGGGATTTTTTGCGGATGACCTCGAGTTGATCAAGTATCTCGGCGAAGCCACCAACTGGCGCGAGGCGCGGACGGAAGTGGCCACATTTCAGGATATGGTGCGGGCCAAGGAAAGTTTTCTCCGCGATGGTTGCCGCCTCCGCGTTTCCGGACGTCTGGCCACCAGGCTGGCGAACCGCCTCTTCCGCGACGGGAACGAATCCGCCAAGACGGTCATGTCCTAATCTGGCAGGGAGTTTTTTTGCGATTTTCCGTCCCGGGCGGGTTTTCAGCGTTTGGGAACGATTGAAAATTGGTCATTTGTTATTGTGGGGCTCGTTGCCGGGTGCAACGATTCGCGGGTAACGCGTTAGCACCGTCTCTGATTGCGCCGCAACCCGGCGCGGACGGCGCGTCCGCCGTCGCCAAGGCTATGGCGGGACAAGGCGCGCCATCCCTGCCCAAAATTAGGATACCAACACCATGACTGCCACCTTGAATGACTGACGGACTCCGGGTTACGATGGCGGCATGTCTGGCAACCTTACGATTGGTTTTCTCGGCGCGGGAAAAATGGGCACGGCGCTGGCCCGGGGATTTATCGGCGCGGGATTGGCGGAACCTAGCGACCTGATCGCCAGTGATCCCGTCGCGGATACGCTCACGGCTTTCGGCGCCGAAACCGGCGCGCATGGCGCCAAGTCCAACGCGGAGGTGGTCAAATTCGCCCGGGTTTTGCTGCTGGCGGTGAAGCCCCACCAAGTTGGCGAGGTACTCGCGGAAATTCGCGAAGCCGTGACGCCGGAACATCTTCTAATATCCATCGCCGCCGGCGTGCCGCTGGCGAAACTGGAGGCTTCCCTGAACCCGGGCTCCCGTGTAATCCGGGTCATGCCGAATACCCCCGCGCTGCTTGGAGCCTCCGCCACCGCCTTTGCCCCGGGGAAATCGACGTCCGCCGAGGACATCGCCCTGGCTCAAAGACTCTTTTCCGCCGTGGGAATCGCCTTTGCGGTCAAGGAGACGTTGCTGGACGCCGTGACCGGATTGAGCGGCAGCGGACCGGCTTATGTTTATTTGATGATCGAGGGACTAAGCGATGGCGGGGTGGCGGCGGGACTGCCACGCGACATCGCGACGAAATTAGCCGCACAGACCGTCCTGGGCGCGGCGCGGATGGTGTTGGAAACCGGTTTGCATCCCGGCGCGCTGAAGGATATGGTCACCAGCCCCGGCGGAACGACGATCGAGGGCTTGCATGAGTTGGAAAAGGGCGGCGTCCGGGGAACTCTGATCAGCGCCGTGCGCGCCGCCGCGGATAAGTCTAAAAAATTGGGGCAGGGTTAGGCGGGGAACCGCTGCCGTTGAATTACGCAAAGACGTTGGGAAACGAGCGTCTTCCCCCTCGGGGGGAGAATTCGCCGAAGGTTTACCACGTTCTCCGCGGATTCGTGCATTGAACCCCTGAACTATAGCGTCCGGGCATGGAGTTCCGCCTTCAGGCGGCGGGGCGTGGGAAGACCAAGTGGTTGGGAGAATTTTCAACTTGCCCGACGATGCCACCGCCTTGCCGGCTAAAGCCGGAACTCCATACCCGGACGCGAACGACCACGCCAGTTACTTCGCCAATAACTGCCGCACGTCCACGGCCTCCATTCCGGCGGAGCGGATGGCTTGCAAGCCGAGATCGGTGTCCTCATAAGCGCGGCACCATTGCGGCGGCACACCGATCCGCCGCGCGGCCTCCAGAAAAATATCCGGCGCGGGTTTTTGGTTCACCACATCCTCACTCGTGACAATCGCGCCAAACAACTCAAGAATGCCCAAGTGTTGCAACACCTGGCGAATAATGGGCTGAGTGCCGCCCGACGCGACGGCCATGGGAATCTTTCCAAAATTCGCGCGCGCCACCTCCACCACCGCGTGAACCGGCCCGACTTGCGCCATTAAAGTCAAATACGCCTCCTCTTTCTCCCGCGCCACGGCCTGGGGATCCAGCTCAATGCCGTGTTCCTCAGCCAGCATTTTCAAAATGTCCCGCGAGGGCACGCCGCCCAGCGAGTAAAACCGGTCCTCGGGAAAATGCAGCTGGTGCTTTTGCGTAATGGTTTGCCACGCGATCCAGTGCAGCGGCATCGTGTCGGCCAACGTGCCATCGCAATCAAAAACGATTCCGCGCGGAAACCCGCCCTCCGGGTTCATCGAGGCATTATCGGTAAAAATCTCGTTCGTGCTCATCGTAATCAAGCGTCCAAAGCCGCCATCTTCTCCTCCAGTTCGTTGGCCATCAGCGGGTCGATCAGGCAGTCCAGATCACCCTCGATAAACATCGGCAGATTATACAGCGTCAGCTCGATCCGGTGATCCGTGACGCGGTTTTGGGGGAAATTATAGGTGCGGATGCGCTCGTTGCGCTCGCCGGTGCCGACCTGCGCCTTGCGCTGGGCGGCGTATTTGGCGTTTTCATCCGCGATCTTTTTCTCCAACAACCGCGACCGCAACACCGTCAGCGCGCGCGCCTTGTTCTTCAATTGCGAACGCTGGTCGGCGCACCGGACGGTCAATCCCGACGGGATATGTTGAATCTGCACCGCGGAATCCGTGGTATTCACCCCCTGCCCGCCCGGTCCCGACGCCCGGCAAACCGTGATCACCAAATCCTCGTTCTTGATCTCCACATCCACCTCCTCGGCCTCCGGCAGGACCGCCACGGTGCAAGTGCTCGTATGAATCCGCCCCTGCGCCTCGGTGGCCGGCACGCGTTGGACGCGGTGAACGCCGCTTTCGTATTTCAGCCGTTTGTAAACATCCGTGCCCGTGATGCTGAAAATGATTTCCCGGAATCCGCCCAAATCGGACGGGCTGGAATCCAGTGTTTCCACCTTCCACCGCTGCGTTTCCGCGTAACGGGTGTACATCCGGTAAAGATCGGCCGAGAACAACGCCGATTCCGATCCGCCCGCGCCGGCGCGAATTTCCACAATCGTGTTGCGGGAATCCGTCGGGTCCGGCGGCAGCAGGCCGCGCTGCACCTCGAGCGTGAGATTTTTCACCTCGCGTTCCAGCCGCGCAATATCCTCGCGGGCCATGATGCCCATTTCGGAATCGGCCGGTTCGGATTGGAGCAACGCGCGATTATCCTCAAGGTCGGCGGACGCCTTCAAATAGGCGTTACCGCTGGCCACGAGTTCTTTTATCTGGGCGTACTCACGCGCCAGCTCCTGCGCGCGCTGGTTATTGTCGAAGACCTTGGGATCGCTGAGCGCGGATTCCACCTCGGCCAGACGGCGGGCGAAGCGTTCGATATGCGGACGCAGGTTCATGGATCGCGGAGGGGAAAAAGAGCCCGCCCCGCAAAAGCAGTCCGCCCGCGCGGCGGCAAACCACGCGGGCGGAGCAGGCAAACTTGGCTACTTCTTTTTCTTCTTGGCGGCGTGCGCGGCCTGGGCCTCGGCGGTTTTCGCGAGACGCTGTTGGAATTTGTCCACGCGGCCGGCGGTATCCACAAACTTCTGGGTGCCCGTGTAAAACGGATGGCAGACGTTGCAGATGCCCAATAGCAAAACGGGCTTGGTCGAGCGGGTCTTGATTATGTTGCCGCAAGCGCAACGAATCTCCGCATCCTGATATTTCGGATGAATGTCAGTCTTCATAAAAGCGGGATAACCTACCAACGAAGCGGAGTTTGACAAGTGCTAAAATCGAAAAAATTCGGGACCCGCGAATCAATGGCAAAATTACGACCGCCAAATCGTATGCCGTCCCCTTACGGAAACCTCGCCGCGCGCCAGCGCCGCAATCGTGGCGGGATACAATACCCGTTCCACCTCCTGCATTCGCGCGTGCAACGTCGCGGGCGTGTCACCCGCCAGCACCGGAACGGTTTGTTGCGCCAGGATCGGCCCGGTATCAACGCCTTGATCGACAAAATGGACCGTCACACCGGTAAATTTCACGCCATAATCCAGTGCCTGCCGCCACGCCTCCAAGCCGGGAAACGACGGCAGCAATGCTGGATGGATATTCACAACCCGTTGCGGAAACGCGCGAAGAAACTCGCCCTTCAAAATGCGCATGTATCCCGCCAGCACCACCAAATCCACTCCCGCTTCTTGCAGTGCGGTGATGTACGCCTGTTCCGCCGCCTCGTCCAGCTTGGTGCGAAAATTGCCCGGCGGGATAAACCGTGCCGCCAATCCTCGCTCGCGGGCCCGATCCAAAATGGGCGCGGATTCCACGTCGCTCATCACGATGGCCACCTCCGCCGGGATGATTCCCGTGGCGCAGGCGTCCGCGATGGCGGTAAAATTGGTTCCCCGGCCCGAGCCGAGAATTCCCAGCCGATATTTTCGTTCGCCGGTCACCCCGTTCTGATACCGCCGGCAGACGCGTCCCGCAAGCGGTAAGAAATCAAGGCGAGGTTTTGGGGAGGCTCCGGTCCGCTTGACAGCGTCGGGGACATTGTTCAGCTTGGTTTCGCAATTAACGCGCCGCGTTTTACGGAAAGCAATCAAATGAACCAGGTCACCACGAGCACCACGACCGTCACCAACGCCACAAATGGCGCGATCTACCGGATTACCACGGTCCATCACGTGGATGAGTACCATCAACTCAAGGTGATCCTGGCGGTGCTTGCCTTTGCCTTGATCGCCACCGGCGTCTATCTGCTGACCACGAAGCGAAAAAAGAAATAGGGATGTTGGACCTTTGGGGTTGAACCGAATGCGAGCCTGCTCCGATCATGTTGGCTCATTTTTGCTTCCAAATGACCTGCCCGGTTCTTGAAATATACCCCGAAACCGAAGCCCGCCCGTGGGCAGCCCGGCTAAATTCAACCCAGGCGAGACCGTCTCTAAATCGCTGTCCGTCGCTAAATTGTGGCGCAATGAGATACTTTCCGGACTTATCAATGTAGCCGACATCAGTGGCCTTGCTAACCGCCGCCAATCCCTCGGAAAATGAATCGGCGCTCGAAAACGTTCCCGGGAAAGCGGGCTTGCCGCTACGATCAATGTAATGCCACACGGCACCCTCGCTTCCCAGCACGAATTCGTCCGCAACCAAGGCCAATCCATCGGAAAATTCCAAAGCCCGTGAATAGCGACAGGGGATGACAACGTCGCCTTTGGTATCAATGAATCCGAATTTGTCATCGATCGTAATCGCCGCTCGTTGATTCGAGAAGTCTCCAAGAAACTGAAATCGTGGCGGGACAACGATTTGACCGTGTTCATCAATGGCCCCCCAAAGCCCTCCGACTTTAATTCGCGCCAAGCCTTCTTGAAAGTCCTTCGAATCGTCAAATGTCAGCGGAATGCGGACTTTCCCTGATTTGTCTATATAGCCATGTTTGGATTTTCGCGCGACGGCGGCGAGGCCGTCAAAAAACGAGTTGACGCCATCGAATTCGCTCAAATCCAATATTTGCCGGCCCGACTGGTCAATGGCTTGATACTTTTTCCCGCTCCTCGCAATGGCCAAATGCTCGTGAAATGGACTTACGACTTCGTATTGCAGCGCGATCACAGGCCGACCATTTGTGTCAATAAACCCGTATTTATTATCTGCGTTAACATACGCCAGCCCGTCCGAAAACTCTCCAGCAATCCATTCTTTTGGAGGGATGATCATTTTGCCGGTTGGATTAATAAATCCATTCCCCTGGCTCGTTATAACGCGAAACAGATTTATGACCTCGTCACTGCCGAACGCCGCGGGCGCAAGTATTAGTTGAGTGATTAAAAACAGCCGGTACATTTTATGTGGGGTGCTACGAGCCATGGCCATAACCATGCAGTCTTTGGTCGCCATGCACGCACTTTTATTGATGCGGGAGCCAGAATAAATCACAGAATGTCTCACGGGACGGTTTTGATTTGGTGACTAGCGCCCCGTCACGGGGACAAACGCTGGAAATCGATTTGCCGTACGTATCCCAGATCATTCTCCACGATGAGCAGATTGCCTTGAGGGTCCATCGAAACCGCGCGCAGTTGACCGAATTTAATACCGGGCGTGTAAAACCACTGGCCGTCGCCGGTGTGGGTGTCACCCTGGCCATTGACCAGGATATGGATCACGCCGGTTATATCCACGTAAAGGAATTGCGAGCCCTCATCCGTGGCCAGGAAATAGCCGCCGATCGGTGGTTGCCAAACGCCGCGAACCCCGTAAAGGCTGTTCGTGGCGGCCAGGGTGTCATCCACGACGAGGCTCGTTCCCCCATTGCCAAACAGAAGGGTGCGCACGCCGGTGTTGGTGTTTACCAGCCAGACGGTGCTGTCACCCCGGTCGGTGGCGACGATATTGGTGCCACTGATGATAATGTTCCCCAGATCGTTGAATTGTTTGTTCAAGCTGGAGGTGCCGCCGGCGGGTGTCCATTGCCGGAGCTTGCTACTCGAGCAATAGTAAATCAGCGTTTCGTCATTCCGCACCCACAACCCGCGTCCGGTGTTGATTCCGCTGCCGTCGGTGAACAAGGTTGTCATCAGGCCATTGGTATCCAGGCGGCGCACTTTGCTGTTGCCGGTATCAAGGATATAAACCGTGCCGTCGCCGCGCACCCATAAGCCATTGGGCGTATTCATCGCGACGCTGGTGGCGGGGGTGGGACCGTCCGGGCCGTTGCCGCTCGCGTGCGTGCCGGCGACGGTGTGGATGCGGGCGTCCGGCGTCACTTTCAGGACGGCATCGCTATTTTTGTCCACGATGAAAATGTTGCCCGCGTTATCCGCCATCGCAAAGTGCGGGCGCGAGAGCGTGGCATTGGTGGCGTAACCACCCTCAAAAGCCGGCTGCCAGTAATTCACGCCATCCACCCCGGCGTCAATGCCGCTACCGGCGATAGTGTGCAGCAGGCCGTAAGACTGCACCAGATTCGTGAAAGCCAGCGGCACATTCGTCGAAATATCCACCGCCAGCAGGCGGAGAAAATTATTGCCCGGCGCCGCCGTAAAATTGCCCGTGCCAGTGGAATTCGTGGTGAAATAGTTTTGGCGGGGAGTCCAGGCCGTATGACCATTGCCGCCGCTGAGTTGCGTCGCGGTCTCCACAGTGCAAACCCCGCTGGAATAGGCATTGGTCCAGGAAATTTGGCCGTTCGAGCTAACGCCGCTAATCTGAAAGCCGTTTCCACCGGCCCGCGCCAGCAGCGGACAAACAAGCAAAAGCCAAACCAGTTTTTTCACATGTTCAACGGCCAGTCCGGAAGCGCCCCGATCCCGTTTTCCCCGAAAGGAATGGCATAATAAGGCAAATACACACTCCCTTCATACGCCAGGCACCGCCCTTTTTCAAGCTCACCGGCCACGATTCTATTTGATTTGGACGCCCGCCCGCCGACACAATGCCCGCCAGCAACAGATGACTATTGAATTATTTGGATGACCACACCCGCACCCATTCCCATGCCCTGGCGCCGGCGCTGGCGCAACGCGCGACTGCAATATGTCCCCGCGCTCCTTTTCATCGCCGTCGTGTTTGCCCTCGCGATCCTGTGGAAGGACTACGCCGCCACTCCAACAGTGGTGGGCCAGGCCGAATCGATCCCGGCCAACATCAGTTGCTACAAGTCCGGCATGCTGGCGCAATTGTCCGTCAGCCGGTTTCAGATGGTCAAAGTGGGCGACGCGCTCGGGCAGGTGCTGGTGACGGACCCGAAAATCCTGGCCGCCTCGCTGGCGGTGATCCAGGCGGAGATCGCCCTGCTGCGCGCGGACATGGCGCCGGTCGCGGCCCAACAGCGCCTCTCGATGGAATATAGCGAACTGCGCCTGCACTGGATGCAAGAACGCGCCCAACTCGCAATGGCCCGGGTCAACCTGCAATTGGCCGAGGTGGATTTGCGCCGCACCGGGGACCTGTTCAAAGACAAGATCGTCTCGGAACGCGCCTTCGACACCGCGAAAGCGACCGAAGGCCGGCTGCGGCAGGAAGTCGATCAATTGGTCCCGCTGGTCGAGGAGGGGGGACACACTTTTGACCAACTCCAGCTCACCAACGCCGCCTCCATTAACAAAGTGACCGACGAACCCCTGCGGGCCGCGATCGCTGCCCAGGAGGCCAAATTGCAGTTGACCGAGGCGGAGTTGAGTCCCGTCACCCTGCGCGCCTCCGTGGCCGGGATGATTGATGTGATCAGCCATCGCCCCGGAGAGGCGGTAACGGTGGGCGAGACCATCGTGAGCATCGCCCCGCTTAGCCCCGCCCGAATCATTGGCTATCTTCGCCCGCCGCTCCTTGAAGAACCCAAACCCGGCACCCGCGTCGAAGTCCGCACCCGCGGCCCGCGTGGACAGGTCGGGGTCGCCGAAGTTAAGGAGGTCGGAACCCAGTTTGAACCTCTCCCGCCGGCCCTGCAAATCCCGGTCAAGCTGGGCAGTACCGAACTCGGCCTGCCCCTGAGCATCACCGTGCCCTCGGGCCTGAAAATCCGGCCCGGTGAATTGGTCGATATGCGGATTGTTTCCAAGGCGGATAAAACCCGTTAGACGATTCCCCCTCGTCCCATCGGATGGGTGGGTGGGTGAGAGGTTTTCCATTTGAGATTCACAGGGACGGCCGAGATCAGAATTCCCGGGCGTTTGCCGTGGCGGTGAGTCAAGGCGGGCTGAGGCGATAAAAACGACTCGAAACATTGGTTTTCGCGGGTTCGCTGAAATAAGACACGCCGTTGGTTAGCGTGAGAGTCTGGCGCGGGGTCCAAACCGGCGCGGCCAAATTGGCGGCGGCTTCCACCACAACCACGAGATTGGACGTGCCGGTGACGTTGAACCCAAATTGATTGTTCTGGAAGCCAAAGCTGCCATCGCCGGTCTGGATGAGCGGGTTCCAAAGCACGACGGGAGCAGTGGTAAAAAACGACGACCAACCGGTGGTGTCGGGAAGATAATAAACTGTGACGGGATCATCAGAAGCGAAGGAAGAAAACGCATCGTAAATAATGGCCGGTGCATTCCCCAAAAAGTAAGCGCTCGTCAGGCTTCCGCAGCTCCCAAACGCCAGCTCTTCAATATTGGTGACGCTTCCGGGAATTCTTATACTCGTTAGGCTGGTGCATTCGTCAAACGCCTCCTGGCCGATGTCAACGACGCTTTCAGGAATGGTGACATTGGTCACTCCGAAGCAGTAGCTAAACGCAAAAGCGGAAATGTTCGTGACACCGTTCGGGATCTTGACGCTCGAAAGACCGGTGCAGCCAGTAAAGCTCTCAAATCCGATGTACGTGACGCCATTCGGAATCAGGACGTTGGTTAGGGCGCTACAATAGGCGAACGCACGGTCACCAATGGTCTTAACGCTGTCAGGCATCGTTATGTTTGTAACGCCGGAACAAAATTCGAAGGCGTCGGTTTCGATATTTGTAACGCTGCCGGGAACTGCGACGCTCCCGGTCAAACCCGCCGGACACTGAACTAGGACTGTCTGGTTCTTGTCAAACAGCACTCCGTTCAAGCTGCAAAAGAATGTGTTCAACGGATCCACTGTGATCGCAGAAAGGTTCTGGCAGCCGCCCCACGCGCCAAATCCGATGTTGGTAACGCTTTCCGGAATTGTGACGCTGGTCAAGCCGGAACACGACAAGAAGGCATTACTTCCGATGCCAGTAACACCGTTCGGGATTGGAACGCTGGTCAGGGCGCTACAGAATCCAAATGCCTCGGTGCCAATATTTGTTACGCTTCCGGGAATAGCAACGTTGGTAATACTAAAGCAGGAATCAAACGCTTGCTGGCCAATGCTGGTAACTCCTGCATCAATCGTAACGTTAATCAGGCCGTGGCAGCCATCGAACGCATTGTTTCCAATGCTGATTACGCTTCCGGGAACCGCGACTGTTTTCAGGCTCGAGCAGGCCCCAAACGCAAGCACGCCGATATTGGTCACGCTGTCGGGAATGGTGACGCCGGTCAGGGCATAACATTCTTCAAACGCTTCGTATCCTATATCTGTGACCGGTAGGCCGTTAATCGCGGCCGGAATTGCCACGTCCCCACCTGCCCCATTGTATCGCGTTATCGTGATGGTACCGGCGTTTGTCGTGTAATTGAATTGAGCCTGCAAGGTCGAAGCGGTCAATAGCAGCAAGCCCAGCAGCCTGCGCAAAATTCGTCGGCGAGTCGCGAGTGAATTGAAAACTCCCGGGCCGCGATTGCATGAGATCGCGCAATGACCGGTGGAGTCTCG
>Ga0206847_10323_pt2 | contig 12397 bp, 13 predicted proteins | sample Alteio_BWOrgCont_17_FD_152880 | JGI IMG/M metagenome (GOLD analysis project Ga0206847, IMG submission 152880) | Enriched cells from forest soil in Barre Woods Harvard Forest LTER site, Petersham, Massachusetts, United States -... | ecosystem: Environmental > Terrestrial > Soil > Temperate forest >... | reverse complement strand
AAGGTGAATTGAGACCCCGGAGACTTTTTCGCCGGCGGCAAGAACGGCCCGGTGCACGTGCGCGCCAAACATGCCGCGGCCGCCGTATTTGGGGAGGAGTGACGGATGGATGTTCAGGATCCGCCCGCGAAAAGCAGAAAGGGTGGAAGGACCGAGCTTTTTCATGAACCCGGCCAGGAGAACGATTTCGCTCCCGTGCTTCTGAAGGGCTTCGAGCACCGCCCGATCGAGTTTTTCCGGGTCCGGATGGGTGGCCGAGTTCAGCACATACGCCGGGATTCCGCGCTTTTGGGCGCGATCAATCGCCTCGGCGCCGCGATTATTGCAAACCAGGACGGCGGGCGTGACCGGAAGGCGTCCGGCATCACCTGCCTCGATCACCGCCTGGAGGTTGGAGCCGCGGTGAGAGGCCAGAAAGCCGATTTTCATGCTGCCTCAGCCGCGGAAGAATTTTACGGTGCGCTGGAGCGACGCGACCAGAAGGTCGATCTCCTCGGCGGTGTTGTAGGCGTAGAAGCTGGCGCGGGTGGTGCCGGTGAGGCCGAGTTTTTTCATCAGGGGCTGGTTGCAATGGTGCCCGCCGCGCAGGGCGATGCCGTCCTGGTCCGCGAAGGTCACCACGTCGTGCGCATGCACGTCGGGGAAGGCGAAACTCACCAGGCCGCCGCGCTCGCCGCGCGGACCCAGCAGGCGGATGCCCGGCAGCGCGCCTAGCTTTTCGTAGGCTTGGCGCGCGAGCCCGCTGTCGTGGCGCTGGATCTCGGCCCGGCCGAGGGCGTCGAGATAATCGCAGGCGGCGCCGAGCGCCACGGCATCGGCGAAGTTGGGCGTGCCGGCCTCGAAGCGCTCGGGCGAGGGCTTCCAGCGGCTTTCGAAGAAATCCACGTTCGAGATCATGCCGCCGCCGCCCTGCCAGGGCGGCATGGCGTCGAGCAGCGCGCGCCGGCCGTAAAGGGCGCCGATCCCCGTCACCCCGGCCATCTTGTGGCCGGAAAACGCCAGGAAATCGCAGCCGATCGCGCGCACGTCGACGGGCATGTGCCCGATGGATTGCGCCGCGTCGACGACCGTGACGATCCCGGCCTTTTTCGCGCGGGCGCACAGGTCGGCCACGGGATTGACGACGCCGAGGGTGTTCGAAATGTGCGTGAATGCGAAAATCTTCACATCCGGCGTCAGCAGCCGGTCGAGCTGGGCCAGGTCGAGGAGGCTCTCGTCGCCGGTCACGGGGAGATAACGCAGGGTCGCGCCGGTGCGTTTCGCCAGGAGCTGCCACGGCACCAGGTTGCTGTGGTGCTCCATCTCCGTGATCAGGATCGCGTCGCCGGGCCCGAGGTTGGCGCCGCCCCAGCTCGCGGCCACGAGATTGATCGATTCCGTCGTTCCCCGCGTAAACACGATTTCCTCCGGCGCGGCCGCGTTGATGAACTTTGCCACCCGGGCCCGCGCGCCCTCGAAATCGTCGGTCGCCCGCATCGAGAGCGCATGCAATCCGCGGTGCACGTTCGCGTTGTCGCGCTCGTAAAAATGGGTCAACGCCTCGATCACGGCGCGCGGTTTCTGCGTCGTGGCGGCATTGTCGAGGTAGACGAGGGGCTTCCCGTTCACGCGCTGATCGAGCGCCGGAAAGTCTCCGCGGATGTTTTTCCAGGAGGGCATGGCGCTCACTCGGTGGCGTTCTCCGTCGTGGCGGGCGTCGGATCGTCCTTGAGGGCGTTGAGCACCGCGTGCCAGCCGAGCGTCGCGCACTTGATCCGCGCCGGATAGGCATGGACGCCGGCGAAAGCCGCCAGGTCGCTGATCTCCTCGGGCTCGCGGCCGGAGGTCACGATGTCGTGAAAATGATCGTAAAGCTCCCGCGCCTCCGCGCTGGTCTTGCCCTTTATCTGCGTGGTCATGAGCGACGCGCTGGCCTGCGAAATCGCGCAGCCCGAGCCCTCAAAGGAGAGGTCGGCGATGCGATCCCCGTCGAGGCGCAGGTAAACGGTGCATTGGTCCCCGCACGAGGGATTGTCGCCGTGCGCCACGCGGTTGGCGTTTGGAATCCGGCCGCGGTTCCGGGGGCGGCGGTTGTGATCGAGAATGACCTGCTGATAGAGCTCGGTGAGGTCGGAGGACATCGGGATGGCTAACGCTAGCGCAAAGCGGGCAAGAGGCAAAGAGGCTTTTGGGTTTGAGTGCCGGGCGAACGGAGATATAAGTGGCGAGTGACGAGTGACAAGTGACGAGCATAAATTGAATGCGTATCCGAGTGCTTTTTCTCCTGTCGATGGCGGCGGCCGCCTCCCTGTGCGCCCAGGACGCGCTCAATTTTCCCGTGCCCCTGGCTCCCGAGCCGGCGCTGTCGTCGCCGGCCCTCGACGCGCTGACGCGGCAGGCGGCGCAGCGCGCCCAGGAGTTGGGCTTTCCGACGGTCGCGGCCGAGCTTTACCGCGAGTTGCTCGCGGAGCTGCAACGCTACCCGTCCCTGCCCCGCGATGACGCGGCGGACCGCAGCGGACTGACGCTGGCCCTGGCAACCGCGCTGCTCGACGACAACCGGACCGCCGAGGCGGAACGCGTGTTGAACGGATACGCCGGCGCCCGCGGGGCCGCATGGCACCTCCGGGCGGGATTGGCCGCGGCCCGGCAGCGAAACCTGGGCGCCGCCCGGTCCGAACTCGGGGCCGTAAAGGCGGGAGAGCTCACCCCGGCGGACCGCCCATGGTATTTCTTCCTGCAGGCGATGCTGGCCGGGGCGGCGGGAGATCCGATCGGAGCCGGGGATTTGTACCAGCAGGCCGTGCGCGCGGCGACGACCGACCTGGAGAAGGCCCGCTTTTCCCTCGAGCGCGAAAAGGAGCAGCTGCTGGTCGGGCCCGTGAGCCCCGCAACGGCCGAACAGACGCGGCAGAATGCCGAACGCTTCCAGGGGACCGCCACCGGATACGATTTCTCGCGCTCCTACGCGGTCATGCTCGATGCCCTCGGGCAAAGGAGCGACGCGGAGGCCGTGCTGGAGCGGCAGCTGCTTCTGCTGCCGGGAAGGGAAGAACGGCAGCGCGCCGACGACTTCCGCCTGCTGCTCGGTCTCATCGCCGGCGCCGCGGACGGGGGGGTGGGGCAGCGCGCCCTGACCCAGCTCCTCGAAACCGGAAGCGATCCGGGCCGGCGGCGGGTGGCCCTCCAGCTGCTTGCGACCGCCGCGCTGCACGGTCCGGACCACGCGCTTTTTCGCTCCGAGCTCGACAAGCTGATCGCCGGCTCCGCCGCCGACCCAGTTCTCGACGATCTGCTTTTGTTTCGGGCGGAGTGGGCGCTCGCGGATCACGACGATGCCCGCGCCGAGGACGACGCCCATGCGCTGCTGGAAAAATTTCCCGGTTCGCCGCTCAAGGGCTACGCCTGGTCCGTCCTGACCGGCTCCGCGTGGGAACAGCGCCGCTACCGGACGGCGGCGGACGACGCGTTTCAGGCGCGCGCCGCGCTGCCGGCGGGCGAGGCGCGGGCGGAGCTGGGGGTGGTCGTGGCGGAAGCATGGTATCGGGCGGGAGACTTTCGCAGCGCGGCCGACGCCTATGCGGAGGCGCTGCGCGAACCCCCGGCAATCGTGCGTCCGGGCAACCTGATGTTCCAGCTCGTCAAGGCGGACATCGATGCCGGGGAGGCCGGGATCGCGTCGGGCACCGCCGGCAAGGAGGATGCCCTCAAGGACGCGCGGAACGCGCTCGACAGCCTGGCGGGCAATCCGGCCTTTGACGCGGTCGATCGCTGGGAGGCGGAATGGAATTTTGCGAGCGCCCTGCAGCGGACCGGCCAGACGGCCATGGCGTATGGCAGATTGAACGGGTTGCTGGCCGCAACCGGGCCCGCGGCGCCGCCCGCTTTGCCGCCGGAACTGCGGGCCCGGATGGCGTGGCTGCAGGCGCGCCTCTCCCTCGACGCGCACCAGCCGCGGGAAACGCTGCAGCTCGTGGACGCGATGGTGGCCTCGCTGGACGGCATCGAACCGGGCCTGCGGACGGATATTGCCAGCACGGGCGAGCTGCTCAAGGCGCAGGCGTGCTTTGCCCTCGATCGGGATGAGGCGGCGCTGGATATCCTGAAGAAGCTCCGCGCCGACTTTCCCCAGACCGACGCGGCCGTGAGGTCGTACATCGTCGAGGCGGACCATTATGTGCGGCAGGACCGGATCGTGGAGGCTCAGCAGCTCCTGACCCGGCTCGCCGACGACTTTCCCGGGCGAAACGACTACGCGCCCTACGCGCTGCTCCAGGCCGCGCTCCTGGCGGAACGGCTCGGCCAGGAGAAAAACCTGAATGAGGCGGACAAACTCATCGAGAGGCTCGTCACAAAATACCCGGACAGCCCCCTGATTTTCGACGCGCGCCTGACGCAGGGCGATCTCCTGCGCAAACTGAACGATTTTCCGAAGGCGCAGCAGGTTTACGAATCGTTGTGCAATAATTTTCCCCAGAATCCCGACGTCATCTACGCCGAACTCGCGCTGGCCGAATGCCACAACGCCCAGTCGGCCAATGATCCGTCGCATGCCGAGAGCGCCATCAGGCTCTTTGCCGAGCTGCGCGATCGCGTCGACGCGCCGGTGGACATGAGGGTGGAGGCCGGCTTCTGCCTCGGGTATCTCTACGAGACCACGCGCGGCGAGCTGGATCGGGCCCAGGCGGTGTGGTGGCGCGACGTGGTGTCGGCCTTTCTACTCGATCCCGAGCGGGCCGGAGGAATCGGAGCCAAAGGCCGTTATTGGATGACCCGCACGCTGGTCGAGCTCGGCGAGCTGAACGAGCGCCGGGGAAGGCTCGGCGAGGCCAAGCAGGACTGGGAGTTGATCGTCACGAGCGGCCTTCCCGGCGCCGAGATCGCCCGGGCGCAACTCGCGCGCGCCGGCGGTCCGCCGGCCAAACCCTAGGCAGCTCATGCCCGAAACCGGCAGCCCCGCCCCCATTTCGAGTTTACGCCCGCCGCGCCGCCCGGCTTAGTGGTCGCGGTCGCCCCCTTCAACATGCCCGCTTTCGATTTCAGTCTTTTTGCCAAAGGAGGCCCGATGATCGCGCTGATCGTCGGGCTGGGCTTCGTCGGCCTGGTCCTGTTCATCGAGCGCACGCTCTACCTGCATCGCCGGCACATCCGCTCGACGGAGTTCCTCGACGGGATCAAGAACATACTGGCCAAGCGCCGCCTGGTGGAGGCGCTCACGGTTTGCGAGGAGACGCCCGGCCCGGTCGCCGCGGTCGTCAAGGCGGCGCTCCTGCACGCCGATGACGACGCGACGGCGATGCGGTTCTACGTGCAGGAGGCGGCGATCGTCGAGATCCCCGTGCTCGAGCGCCGGCTGGGAGCGATCGCCGCCATCGCCCAGGTGGCCCCGCTGGCCGGCCTGCTCGGCACGGTGCTGGGCATGATCGAGACGTTTCTCGCGTTTCAGAGGGACTATCCCTTTCCGAGCGCGCTCGCGCACGGCATGTGGAAAGCGCTCCTCAGCTTCGCGGCGGGCCTGATGCTTGCGATCCCGGCCCATCTGGCGCATCATTTCCTGACCAGCCGCGTGCGCGCCATCGTGCGCGACATGGAATGGGCGGGCAACGAAATCATGAAGTATCTGCTCACCGAGTATCGCAATCCCAAGCCGGGCGACGGGGCCCCGGACCCGGGCAAGCCGTGATCACGCGTCCGCTCGACATCGCATCGCGGCTGCAGGCCGAGCCGCGAAACTTCGATTTGCTGTTTTATGTGAACGGCGGGCTGATCATGATCTTCTTCATGATCTTCGGATCGCGCTTTGTGCTGGCGCCGGGCATGGATATCGTCCTCCCGCAGGTGGCCGGCGCGCGGGCGGGAGCGGCCGCGACCACCTGTTATATCAGTGTGCAGGATTCAGGGCAGATCTATACCCCGGATGGGATGCGGAGCCTGGCCCAGTTGCAGGATTGGCTCAAGACCAGGGCCCGGGAGACCAGGCAGCCATCGCTGCTGATCCGGGCCAGCCAGCGCGTGGCCATGAGCCGGGTCACCGAAATAAGCGGCATGGCCTACAAGAACGGCTTCGTGAACGTGATCGTCGCCGCGGATGAACCTGAAGCGGCGGAAGCCGGACGGCCCTGATTATTCCATGAGCGCTGCGGCGGCGGAATCAAAGCGGACCTGGATCCTTGCGGCCCTGGCCGCCGGCGCGACGGTGGCCGCGGTGCTGGCGTTATTTCGCGAACCGTCCGTGCCCCCCCCCGCCGCCGCCTCGGGCAAAGCCGATCGTCGAACTACCGGTCTCCGGAAACCCTCTGACCAACGACTGGGCCTCCTTGAAGGACCCGATCCCCCTCTTTTTGCCCACGAGGTGGAACAGTTCCCCGCCGGAGGGGGATCGCCGGGAGCCGGAGGGGAACTTCAACGGTTATGACCCTATTTATACGTTTTCTGTTAACGACTTACATATTAATCTGCCCTCCTCGGTCGCGGTGCCGGCCCGTCCGGCTGACGCGCTCGTGGAAAATGCCCCGGGCAATCCCTTTTTGGGCATTGGGCGGGCCGATATTGCCATTACGGCGCTGACCGCCCGATGGGCCTTCGTCGAAATCGTCGCCGCGGCCAGCGGGCGCACGGTATTCGCGGAGGCGTTGGCGGATGCGGCGGACGTAAAGGACGCTCCTCCCCCCCTTCGCGAAGGAACCTGGCAACCGCTGGAGTTCATGGCCGCCGTGGATGCGGCGGGGCTCGTCGGGCAGCTCACTCCCGTGGTGCGGCCGGAAGCGGCGGTCGACGATCCGTTTCTCCAGCTACCGGGACAATCCCTGGAGATTCTCGAGAATTACCTGGCGCAAAAACTTCGGGTGGGAGATCGGCTGCCTCCCGGTTTTTACCGCATTGTCGTCGGCCCTTGAAGGACGCGATCCCGGCTTTTCGGTCGAAAGCGAAAGTTTGCTGTTGACGACCCAAATCGCGATCCTCACTTTGAACCCTCTTTCACGTTTTTTGACCGCAATTTAAGTGACTGCCTGCCAAAAAACCTCAGTAATCAGGCCGAGGCGTTTTGGCAAGCAGTCATCTGGTCTGCCCAGATAGCTCAGTTGGCAGAGCACGTCCTTGGTAAGGACGAGGTCGCCGGTTCGAATCCGGTTCTGGGCTCCAGGGCAGCACCCGTCGGCCGCTTCTCCGACGCTAAGCAAAAGGGGTCATATTTCAATCCAAACCCAAACATTCGCATCCCATCGCCATGGCTAAAGGAACATTCGAACGCAAGAAACCGCATGTGAACGTCGGCACGATCGGCCACGTCGACCACGGTAAAACGACCCTGACCACTGCCATTCTGGCGGTTCAGGCGAAAAAAGGCCTTGCCGAGGTCAAGACTTACGCGGACATCGCGAAGGGCGGAACGGTGCGCGATGCCTCCAAGATCGTCACCATTTCGGTCGCGCACGTTGAATACGAGACGACCAAGCGCCATTACGCGCACGTGGACTGTCCGGGACACGCCGACTTCGTGAAGAACATGATCACCGGCGCCGCCCAGATGGACGGCGCCATCCTGGTGGTCTCCGCGGCCGACGGCCCGATGCCCCAGACGCGCGAGCACATCCTGCTCGCCCGCCAGGTCGGCGTTCCGAAGATCGTGGTTTTCCTGAACAAGGTCGACCTGATCGACGACAAGGACCTCCTTGAGCTCGTCGACGAGGAAATCCGCGACCTGCTGACCAAGTATCAGTTCGACGGCAAGAACGCCAAGATCATCCGCGGATCGGCCACCGCCGCGCTCGAGGGCAAGCCCGAGGGCGTGCAGGCGATCACCGACCTGATGGACGCGATTGACAGCGAGATTCCCGAGCCGGTCCGCGAAATCGACAAGCCGTTCCTCATGTCGGTCGAGGACGTGTTTTCGATCACCGGCCGCGGCACGGTGGCGACGGGCCGCGTCGAGCGCGGCATCGTGAAACTCAACGAGACGGTCGAGATCGTCGGCCTCAGGGACACGACCTCGACGGTCGTGACCGGCATCGAGATGTTCCGCAAGCTGCTGGACGAGGGCCGGGCCGGCGACAACGTCGGCGTGCTGCTGCGCGGCATTGAAAAGGAAGGCATTGAGCGCGGCCAGGTGCTCGCCGCGCCGAAGACCATCACCCCCCACAAAAAGGCCAAGGCCGAGATTTATGTCCTGTCGAAGGACGAAGGCGGCCGTCACACGCCGTTCTTCAACGGCTACCGCCCGCAATTCTACTTCCGGACGACGGACGTCACGGGTGTCATCCAGCTTCCCAAGGGCGTTGAGATGATCATGCCGGGCGACAACATCACCGTCGATGTCGACCTTAACTCCCCGATAGCCATGGAGAAGACCCAGCGCTTCGCCATCCGCGAAGGCGGCCGCACCATCGGCGCCGGCCGCATCACCGAGATCACCGAATAAGTTCGCCGTTCCAACCCGGCTCGCCGAGGTCCTCTAACCGGAGCCTTGGCTGCGCCGTCTAATAAATAACCACGTCACAGGGGTGTAGCTCAATTGGTAGAGTAGCGGTCTCCAAAACCGTCGGTTGGGGGTTCGAGTCCCTCCGCCCCTGCCACTTCCCAAGCCCATGAAGAATCCATTTCGCAGCACCCGCCTTTTTTTCGGCGAGATGGTCGACGAGCTACGGAAGGCGACGTGGCCCACCCGCACCGAACTCCGCGACTCCACGATCGTCGTCATCGCGGCGACACTTCTCCTCGGCCTTTTCACCAGCATCAGTGATTTCTCGCTCTTCCAGGTCGTGTCCCTGCTCACGTCCTGGGTCAGCCGCTGAACGATACCGCCATGTCCTCCCCCCAAACCAGCACATCCGCCGGGACCCAATGGTTCGCCCTGCACACGCTCTCCGGCCAGGAGAACAAGGTTAAGGCCTATATCGAGCGATTCAAGAAGGCGGAGGAACTCGAGGATCAGATTTTCGAGGTGCTGCTTCCGACCGAGGTGGTTTCCGAGGTGAAGAACGGCAAGAAGAGCACCAAGGTCCGAAAGCTCTACCCCGGCTATGTCTTCATCCAGATGAACCTCTTCGACGAGGAACGGAAGCTCATCAACAAGCCGTGGTATTTCGTGAAGGAAGTCGCCGGCGTCATCGGTTTTGTGGGCGGGGAGCACCCGGCGCCGCTGCGCCAGGCCGAGATCGACGAGATTCGCGCCCGGATCGAGGCCGCCAACGGCAAGGAAGTTCCCAAGGTCCAGTACGCGGTCGGCGAAGAGGTCAAGATCACCGACGGCCCGTTTGCCAACCTGACCGGGCGCATCGACGAGGTCTTCCCGGACCGGGGCAAACTCAGGGTTTCCGTCTCCATTTTTGGCCGGTTCACCCCGGTCGAGCTCGAATACTGGCAGGTCCAGCGCCAGGTTGATTAACAAACTTCAATCCGTTTTATGTTTTAAGTGTTATGTTTTAAGATTCAGAGCAACAATTACTTGTATATCATAACCTAAAACTTAACACCTAAAACTTTCTCCGTTTTTCTCATGGCCAAGAAAATACAAGGTTACATCCGTCTCCAACTTCCCGCCGGCGCGGCGAACCCGGCGCCCCCCGTTGGCCCGGCGCTCGGCGCGCAGGGAGTCAACATCATGGCGTTTTGCAAGGAGTTCAACGCCAAGACGAAGGATCAGAACGGGATGATCCTGCCCGTCATCATCACCGTATTTTCCGACAAGAGCTTCACCTTCATCCTGAAGTCGCCGCCGGCGTCCGTGCTGCTGAAGAAGGCCGCCAACATCGCCAGCGGCTCGGCCAAGCCCAATCAGGACAAGGTCGGCAAGGTCACCCGCAAGCAGCTGGTCGAAATCTACCGGCTCAAGCAAAAGGATCTGAACGCCAAAACCGAGGACGCGGGCGTCCGCATCATCGCCGGCACCGCCCGCAACATGGGCATCGACGTCATCGATTGATTTTATCCGCAACCAAGCTCACCGCGGGAGGCCCCCGACTTTGCTCAGGCCGTCAACACCGCAAGGAGTAAAACATGGACAAACACAGCAAACGCTACCGCAGCGCCCAACAGGCCGCCGATCTCGCCAAAGACTATCCGCTGAAAGAGGCGGTTGAGATTCTCGCAAAGTTCCCCAAGGCAAAGTTCGACGAGACCGTCGAGTTGTCGCTCCGCCTCGGCGTGGACCCGACCGCCGGCGATCAGATGATCCGCGGCACGACCCCGCTGCCGAACGGCTCGGGCAAGAAGGTCCGGGTCCTGGTCTTCACCGACAATCCCAAGGCCGCGCTCGATGCCGGCGCCGACCATGCGGGGCTGCAGGATATCATGGCGAAGATCAACGAGGGCTGGCTCGATTTCGACGTCGCCATCGCCACCACGGAGGCGATGAAGACGGTTCGCACCATCGCCCGCGTGCTCGGCCCGAAGGGCCTGATGCCCAATCCGAAGAGCGGGACCGTCACCGACGACATCCCCGCCGGGATCAAGGCGGTGAAGGCCGGCCGGGTTGAGTTCAAGATGGACAAGACCTGCAATATCGGCGTCGGAATCGGAAAGCGTTCGTTCACCGCCGGCCAGATCCTCGAAAACGCGCAGGCCGTCCTCGACGCCGTGGGCAAGGCCAAGCCCGCGTCCTTCAAGGGCCAGTACATCAAGACCGTCCACCTTTCGTCCTCGCAGAGTCCGGCCGTGCGCATCGCCTCGGCCGAATTCGGCAAATTTTGACCGGAATCCCGACCCATGAGAGCTGAAAAAAAATACCTGATCGCCGAGGTCGAGAAACACCTCAAGAAATCCGACTACGTGATCCTCGCCAATTTCACCGGCGTCACGGTGGCCGACGCCGCCGAGCTGCGCCAGAAGCTCGCGGTCGAAAAGGCCGAGTTTCACGTCGTCAAGAACAGCTCTTTGCGCGTCGCCGCGAAGGCCCTCGGCCTGCCCGATATCGAGAGCGCCCTGACCGGCCCGACGGCCGTCGTCGTCGGCGGCAAGAATTCGCCCGGCATCGCCAAGGTGCTGGGGCAGTTTTTCAAGGACAAGCAGAAGCTCGAGATCAAGGCCGGCGTGCTCGGCAACAAGCTGATCACGGCGAAGCAGGTCGGCCTGCTGGCGGACATGCCGTCGCTGGAGACGCTCCGGTCCCGGCTGCTCGGCCTCTTCAACCAGCCCGCGGGCATGTTTGTCCGCATCATCAACGCCGTGCCGCAGGCGGTCGTGAACGTATTAGAGGCCAAGACCCGCTCCGCCAAAGCCTCGTAAATCAGAACCTTTCGCCGCCTGCGCCCTGAGCGAAGTCGAAGGGCCGAACCACCGAAACTTCAATCACACTCACAAAACCAATTTTTCAGCCAACCATCAAAGTCAGCAGGCTAGGGGATACGTCCCTTAAACGCACCTCCGGTACGAGGCCGCTAGCCCGCCGCAAAAGACGAACATGAGCAACATCACAAAAGAACAAGTCATCGACTGGCTTTCCAGCCAGTCGGTCCTCGAAATCGCGGGCCTGGTCAAGGACCTCGAAACCAAGTGGGGCGTTTCCGCCGCCGCGCCGGTCGCCGCCGCCGCTGCCGCCGCCCCGGCCGCCGCCGCCGCCGCCGCGCCGGCCGAGGAGAAGACCGAATTCACCATCATGCTGGTGGAAGCGGGCGCCAACAAGATCGGCGCGATCAAGGAAGTCCGGGCCATCACCGGCCTGGGCCTCAAGGAAGCCAAGGACCTCGTCGAGGGCGCGCCCAAACCCGTCAAGGAAGGCGTTTCCAAGCAGGAGGCCGAGGAGATCAAGAAGAAACTCGAGGCCGCCGGCGCCAAGGTGGAACTCAAGTAAACCCGATTGGCGAATTCCCCCCATCAGATTCCGGCAGATTTCGGACGGGCCGCGGCGATCCGCGGCCTGTCCTTTGCCTTTTCCGCATTAGTCCCTATCTCGTTATAATCTGAATTCCATGCCCGACCGCCCTCATTCCGAACGCATTAACTTCGGCAAGCTTCGCGAAGTCATCCAACCGCCGAATCTTATCGAGATTCAGATCAGCTCCTATCTTGAGTTCCTGCAAAAGGGCGTGCCCGAGAAGCAGCGCAAGCCCCAGGGCCTCGAGGCGGTCTTCCGCGAGGTGTTTCCGATCCAGTCCTACGACGAGCGCCTGGTCCTGGAGTACGTCTCCTACAACCTGGGCGACCCGAAAAACTCGGAGATCGAGTGCATCCGCGAAGGCATCACCTATTCGGTGCCGCTCTATGTGAAATTGCGCCTGCGCGAGGAGGATTTCATCAAGGACGAGGACATCTACATGGGCGAAATCCCCATGGTGACCGAGCGCGGCTCCTTCATCATCAACGGCGCCGAGCGCGTCGTGGTTTCCCAGCTCCACCGCTCGCCCGGCATCGCCTTCGAGGTGACGCCGCACCCGAACGGCAAGCTGCTGCATTCCTTCCGCATCATTCCCGACCGGGGCAC
>Ga0206847_10316_pt2 | contig 12444 bp, 13 predicted proteins | sample Alteio_BWOrgCont_17_FD_152880 | JGI IMG/M metagenome (GOLD analysis project Ga0206847, IMG submission 152880) | Enriched cells from forest soil in Barre Woods Harvard Forest LTER site, Petersham, Massachusetts, United States -... | ecosystem: Environmental > Terrestrial > Soil > Temperate forest >... | reverse complement strand
ATATTCAGGGGCGGCATCGTTGTTTTAAATTCCCAAAAATACAACTTTGAAAATGCGCTCTGAAAGACGCCGCGCGGGAAACGACTCAACCCGCGTTATCGTAGCGCAAAAATGTTTGGAACATGATCTGAAAATCAAGCCAGACGTTCCAATTTTCCAAATAAAACAGGTCAAACCGGACCCGCTCAACGAGGCTGGTGTCGCCGCGGTAACCATTCACCTGCGCCCAGCCGGTTATTCCCGGCTTGCTGACGTGCCGGGCGTTGTAATGGGGCACCTCCTCCTTGAACTTGACGATTAGCTCGGGCCGCTCCGGACGCGGCCCCACGAGGCTCATCTCCCCGTTGAGCACGTTCCAAAACTGGGGCAGCTCATCCAAATTCCATTTGCGCAAAAACGCGCCGATCCGCAACCGGCGCGGATCGTCCTTGACGGCCCATTGCGCCCCCTTCGTCTCCGCGTTGAGCTTCATGCTGCGGAGTTTGATGATCTTGAACAATTTGCCCTTATATCCGCAACGGGTCTGCCGGTAGAATATCGGGCCGGGGGATTCGAGATAAATCAGGATTCCGCAAATTATAATAAAAGGGGCCGAGATAATCAGGCCGACAATGGCGCCGACAACGTCCACAAAGCGCTTGAGGAGCCGGTTCTCCAGCTTGTCCAGGGGAAGCTCGGAAACCCCCAGCAAGGGCACCCCATTCATGATTTCCAATTGCAGCCCGGAAATCAGGATTTGGAAATAGGAGGGGATTTGTTTGAATTGGACGTATTCCTTCTCGCAAAGGTTGGCCAGGCCAACGGTGGTTTCCGCGTTTAGATCAACATCCGCCAGCAAAACAATATCCGGGCGATAATCAATCAACAAGCGCTCCATTTCCCCCAATGCGCCCAGTACCGGCACCCCGGGATGCCGCTGAACAGTACTGGCGCCGGACGACGGAACATAACCAACGACTTCATAGTGGTGCCGGTTTTCGGTTAACACGGAGTTGACCAGACGCTCCGCCTCGGGAGTCCAACCCACGATGATAAACCGCTCGCGCAGATTCCTCATCAAATATTCAACCTGAAGAACCCGGACAACCACCCAGCGCCACACCAGAACCATGCCCAAAACACAAAAAAACGAGAGAAACGCGTACAGTCGGGAAATCGGCGGGTCAAATTTCAGGCACAGACTCACCCCCACATAGGCAATCACCCAGAACATAATTCCCCGGAACAATATTTCGGCGGCCGGACGGAATCGGCACAGCGTCCGCAAAGAATAAAATCCCAGATAAATGAAAGTGGCGTGGAAAAAGAAAATCCCGACCACGAAAATCTGCAAATAGTCGGTAAAATTACTGGGTGCGGAACTGATAATCACCGTTGGGTCGACCTGTAGCGGGATCCATCCCGATTGGAAACGAACCCAAAATCCAATCATCAGCCCGCCGAGCACTCCCAGCGTGTCGCCCAGAAAGATAAGGACGGTAAGCAGGTCAAGCCAGTTGCGCTTGGCGTGACGGTGCCCCGTCCTTCCCGCCGTGACTTGTGTATCCAGTTTCAGACCCGCGTCGGTCGGAGATTTTTCCTGATTTTGTGTCGTTGAATCCATCATCCGCTTTACATTTTGCCTAATTCTCCGCCACGGACGACCCGGGCCTTGCGATCCCGGTGCGTCAAAATGAAGTTCAATCTAAAAAACATATCCGCGATGTAGGCCGGTGTCCAGCCCCGGCCCTGGTTGGTGGTGTCCTAATTTGGGTAGGGATGGGCGCGCCGCGCCGTCCGCGCCGGGTTGCGGCGCAATCGGAGACGTCGCTAACCCGCTGGAACCTTCCTTTCCGCCCGCTGAACGCGGGACATCGCAACGCAATGTACCAACCAAATTAGGACACTACCCTCTGGTTTAGCGGTGATAGCGGGCTCTTTTTCCCCGGTCCGCCACTCGGTTTGGACCTTGAATGATTTGGATGAACCGGTCGCCATCTGCGCCAAGGCCGCGATCCCCACCAGCAACGGCAGTGGCACCGTTGGAATCGGCGTTCTCCTGCCGAAACGCGCCTGAACGAGCCTCAGCAGCGCCCCCATCGGCTCGGTCTCGCGCTCGACAGAATTATACGTCAGGCACGGCTCATTCACTCATCCCGCGCCAACCTCGCGACCTCAAGGCTGATATCGTCGCAAACAGCTTGACTTGCAAAATAATCAGGGACGATTCATGGTGAATCGCTCCGACGCCCCGAGAGCATCCCGCGCCAAAATCCCATCGACCAGCCCAGGTGCATGATCATGGCCGCCGGACCCGACAGCATGACCATGGCACTTCGCTCCTTCGCTCCGAGCGTCACTCCATAGCCAAGACAAATTGCCATCCAGAGCATAATCGGAATAACGGCCGGATAAAAAAAGGGCGTGGCCAGGGCGAGCAACATTGCTGGAAGAACAAACGTCGGCGCCATTTGACGTAATTTCGGGCGGACGCGGTGTTTCAACAGGGTGCCCGCCCGGCTGCGACCGTAGTTGAGATATTGCCGCAGCAAACTCGCGGGAGACGATCGCGGGTAATAAATCAGTGTGGTTTTGGCCGTCAACCAGATTGCATACCCCGCCTTCCCCAGCCGAATATCGAGCTCCGCGTCCTCGTTGGGCGAGGCGCGCTCGTCATAACCGCCCACGGCTTGGAAAGCATCCCGGCGAATGAGGGCGTGGTGTCCGTGGTCAACCCACCGTCCGCTCGTCGCCTCCATGCGGTGCGCGGATCCACCATTGCCCAGCCTCGAATTCTGGGCCGCCGCCACCGCCCGCTGAAACCCGCCCTTGCCCATCGTCCTCATGGTCACCACCACCGAGGCGGCGCGCATCTCCAGCGCTTCCTCAACCAGCGCCTGGCAATATCCCTCCGGGTAGTCGGCATGCGCGTCCAGACGAATCAGAAATTCCGCGCCCTCGCCATGGGCGGAAACGGCGAGATTGACCGCCGCGCTTTGAACTCGTTTGGGGTTGTGCAAATAAAAAACATTTTCGTGTTTCGCGGCCAGCTCCCGCGCGATTTCCGGCGTTCGGTCGCGGCTGCCGCCATCGGCGATTACGATGCGCGAGGTACAGGACCGGAAGTCGCCTAGAAGATACCGGACCAGATGCCCAATGTTTTGTTCTTCATTTAAGCAGGGAATGGCCACTAAAACCCGGGGTGGTTGATTATTCACGGGCAAATTAATCGTGAAACAGGGTGCATTTGGTAACGTGGGAAACCAATCAAGTTTTTATCCCGGTTGAATCAACCAAATTCAAGTAATTTCGGATGCAGTTTTCAACCGAGAAATCATTCGCGCGCCCCCGTAATTTGTCCCGGTCAAAGGGAAAATCCACCGCCGCGCACATCGCATCCGCCAGGGCGGCGGGATTCGCCGGCGGAACGAGAAAACCCAACCCCTCCTGATTCAGAATCTCCGCCGGTCCACTGGGACAATCCGTCGATACCACCTTGCATCCGCAGGCCATGGCCTCGATCAAAACCGTTGGCAATCCCTCAAAGATGGAGGAAAGCACAAAACAATCCGCGGCGCGGAAAAACGGGTAGGGATTTGATTGGAATCCGCCAAAATCCACCTGGCTCCTGATTCCCAATCGATCCGTTTGGGCATTCAGTTCCTTGTGCAATTCACCCTCCCCCAAGATTATTAGCCTTGCCTCGCGCCGCTTCAAAACCATCGCCATCGCCTCCAAAAGGTACTCAAAACCCTTTTGACGGTGCAACCGGCCGGCCGCCAGGAACAGGGGCACGGCCGGCGTTGAAGCCAGCCAGGGATGACCAACGGGCTCCCTCGACTTGGCCATCAGGGCCTCGTCCACAATCCCGTTGTGAATAACGCTGACCTTCAAACCTGGCAGACCAAAATGCTTCCTTATCGAACCGGCAACACCTTGCGACACCGCCACGACCGCCGCGGCCCTGGGGTACATGATCCGGTTAATCCATCTTTGGAAACCGTAATTGTAGGGCATGGTCTCCGGCGGTGTATGCTCCACACAAATCACCGGTGTGCCGCTACGCGAAAGAATGGACGCGAGTACCACCAAAGGATTTGCAAAATCCATTTGCGAGATGATTGCCCGGGGCCTGGTTTTTCTCAAATACCGCGCCAACGGAATGACGGATCTGGTAACCCGCCGCCCGCCAAGGTCGATCAGATTGCAACCTTCCGGTACTGAATTTGCCAGCGCGCCAACGCGGTTGCCCACGATAAAATCCACCTTCCGGCCGGCTCTTGCCAAACCGGCGGTCAAAGTAAGCGTTACCTTTTCCGCGCCACCTCCGATCAAGGCCGGAAGGAACGAGGCAATGACCGTCCGGTCAGTCTTTACCATAAGCTATCAGTTCCATCCACCGTGCGGCCGCCGTCAATTGCTTGCCGCGCGTTTTCCTCCCCGTTGGAAGATCCCCGTAGCCTGCCGCCAACCGTCGTTTCATTTACGTGTTGCAACCGACCGGCAAAGATTAACCAATTCCTCCGCCCGCGCCTCGGCCGAAAACTGCTTGCCAAACTCCAATGCTCCGGCAGCGAGGCGCCGGTACAACTCCGGGGATTCCATTAACCGCGCAAATGACTTTTGCAATGACGCCACATCCCTTGGTTCGGCCAATAAACCGGTCTCCTCCTCGATTACAATCTCCGGGAGTGCCTTCCACCGGGTACCGATTACCGGACGGCCCGCTTGGTAGGCCTCAATAATCACACCCGGATGCCCCTCGTCCACGAAAAATGTCGGCAAAACCAACGCGTCATATTCCTCAATCGTTGACAAAACCTTATCCGGAAGCAACTCCCCCTTGTATTGCACGCGTTTGCAGCCGTCGAATGCATTGCGCGGCAGATCGTACCAAGGGCCGTAAACATCCACCTGCAATTTCAAGTCGGAGGTTTCGGCAGCCTCTATAAGCACTTGCACACCCTTTCCAACCCGCAAATGACCAATAAAAATGAATTTACCGACGCACTGGCCGCGCGGCGCCGGTGGCGGCCGGTTCTTTGGGAGCGGCCGGCTGTTCGGATACCAATGCAGATTTTTGACCCCGTCTTTTTCCAGTGAACGCATCAATTCCTTGGTCTCCACAATGTACACTTTGCTCTGATTGATAAACCAGCGGGTCACGGCCTGCTTCGCTCGAGAAAGTTGGGACAACTGCATACCCCCGAATTGACGACTGACGAGCGGCTTCCGCCAGAAGCGCGCGATCATCACCACAAACGGCCCGATAAACGGGATTCCTGTCAGCGTGAAGTGGAACGAAATCACATCACAATTCCGGGCCGACGTGAATAGCTTGAAAACCAGGCCGACGAGGCGGGGAAGGGTTTTTAAACCGGCGCCCCGGACGCCGCAGGTATCCAGAACGACGAGGTCAACATCGCCCCGCTCCCTGAGACATTCCACCAATTGCCGGAAGAGAATCCTGGTTCCGCTTATAAGCAACGCCTGCGGCCCCACCAGCAGTATCCTGATCTTTTTCTGAGTCATATTTTCCAAAACCATAAAAGCCGGGTTCCACGGCATTCAACCGGCCGGGTAGTGTCCTAATTTGGGTAGGGATGGCGCGCCTTGTCCCGCCATAGCCTTGGCGACGGCGGACGCGCCGTCCGCGCCGGGTTGCGGCGCAATCGGAGACGCTGCTAACGCGTAAAGGCTACTGGACCTGATAAGTGATCGCGATGTTTCCAGTGGCGTTCGTGATGGCGGTTAACTTGGTCGCCCGCGGGCCGTCCAGCCGGTAGAACCGGCTGGCGCCGGACATCGGGATCGTGAAGGTTCCCCCGGTAATCATTTGGTTGACCGGAGCGCCGGTGCCATTGCACAAAACGTCGGCAAGCGATACCACATTTACCGCCGTTGGGTCGGCAACGTACGGCCCGTCCACCGACGCGGATGATTTGCAGACCAGGGGATACCAGGCTCGCACCACGTTGGTCGGGTTGGCGGGATCGTTGAGCAGCGTTTCGGAATTGTCGTCCAGATCGACGACGTTCACATTGAGAGTCGCCCCGCCGCCGGTCTGTTCCCAGATGCACCGGAACGGATACAGTCCGGCCGCCTCAACCGCAAAATCAAAGGTGGTGTCCGCCGTGTTGCCGGGAGCTTCCCAAAGAACCGTGGCGTTGGGGTCCGCCAATCCGACCCCCGAATAGAACCCGGCTTGGTCGTCCGTGGTGACATGAAAACGATGCGGCCCGGCGGCCAGTTCCAAGTACATGAGCGACTCCACGGCGATGTTGTCAATTTCGCCGGCGCTCGCGCACAATCCGGGCACGTTGTTCGGAGTGCCGGTAGTGTTCCAGGCTAGAACTTGAACGAGGCTCGTTGCGGTTACTTCGGCGGGGATCAACGGCGGGATGGCGAGTTGCTGCAAAGCCCGCGCCAGGCTGTTGTCCAGATTATTACCACCGTTGGTTTGCGCCATCCGAACGTCAACGCCCCGGACATTCAAACTGCCGACCGGCAACGCATTCGACGCGAAGAGGAACGGATAGGCCGTGGTCCAACTCCAAGTATTTGTCTGCCATGCTCCATTGATATCAGCGAACGCAATGCTATTGGTATGCTTGCTGCCATACGGGAGGAGGCTGGCGATCGGATAGGTAATCGTTGCGCCCGAAAAAGCTTCGGCATGGCCGCCCGGATTGTTCGGGCGATCCAGAAACGCCTCGATGGCCAAATCTCCGCCGGGGATCAAAGTGCCGTCCATCCAGAGCAGGATTGAGGTCGTATCAACCAGACTGTCGCGATCCAGAATTCCGACTGATACCGTGGGATAAAGCTCGGTTGCCTGTCCTTCGGGCGGCGGATACAAGTCCACCACGGTCGTCAAGAGCGACCCGGCCGGGGGCACGGCGGCCGCATAGTTGTCAAAGGTGGCATCGCAGCCGGTAATGGACGGGGAGGTTCCGTCATAAAGGACAAAACCGGAATAGCCGCTGGTCCAGGTTGAATCAGAAGTAACCACGGATCCCAGCGGGTTGTGCTCATCGGTGACGTGAAATACCTGGGCCAGAAAGGTAGTTCCGTCGTGGCTGCTAACCGTCATCCGGTAGCGTTGGGTGGGATCCAGATGAAACGGATTCACATTGCCAATCTCCGTCGGGTTCTCGTCGGCTACCAGATTAATTTCCAGATCCTGCCGCGGCCCGTAGGTGACCGCATAACCCGCACTGGTCCCAATGCCGGGGGTGGACAGATAAAAAAACAAGCCAAAATCCTGGTCGATGGTATCGTTCCATGCGTTTAAGTCCGCGCCCATCGAGAAGCGCCCGGTATAAGTCACGTCGGCCCGGTAACTCGCGGCCCGGCCGGGTCCGGCCTGGGGATAGTAGGGATTGCCGGTGGCCTGAATCCGATAGGCGTAGCCGTTCGTGGCATCGGGCGGGAACGTGTAGGTCGCGCCGACGCGTGGATCGCCCAGTTGACTCAAATCATAACGGGTCCAGAGCGCGTCGTTGCCGGAGTTGAAGTTGTCCGTTTGCGCCCGGAGATTGGGCGCAAAGGGGAGGGCTCCAATGATCGAGAGTAGAACCGGCACGCCGCGAACAAGCGTGCCGATAGAGATGGTGGTACGTAAGGCATTCATGGCTCGGGAGGTTGATTAGGGATACTTGTTCCGAATTTCAGCGCCGGTGTCAAGGAGTTTATAGCCTCGCCCGACGTTTTGGGTGCATCTTTCCCCGCATCCAACCTCGCCTTTTGGTTTGACTCACTTTGACCAACTGCGACCAACTCGGACCCACCCACCCCGGCTTGCCCCGCCGTAGCAACTTGTCCGCCGTAGCCCGGCGAAGGAGGATCTTCGCGATGGAGGGTCCCGGTGACCGTCCCGGTCGCCTGCGAGAGCGTCTCGCTCGAACAGTCCGCCGCCTCGGCTTTTTGCCTCTCAGCCGAATCCTTCTCCTTCTGTGCGCCTTCCCGCCGTTCCCGCGCCATTATCTCACAAAAAAATCGCAGTCTGTAAGTTGCGTTGCCTTTTTGTGAGTTCTTCAGAAGTCGGTGCGTACGAGAAGGTTATGTCGATTTCGCCCGGCCCCACGGTGATCTTTTCGGTGATGCTTTCGACGATGCGGCGCTTTTCCTCCAGGGTGAAATCGGGCCAGAGCCGGTGGAGGTTCACTGCCTCCGCCGCGACTTCCTCCGCTGAGACATGCCGCACCTCAAGCGCGTCCACCTCGCCCTGGAGCTTGGGCAGTTCCGATGCGAGAGAACGCTCCTGCGCCTCCAGCGGCTTATACAGCTTCCCGAACCCGTCCGGGCTGATTTGGTCGCTTTGATACAGTTCATACACCTTGCGCATTTCGGCCCGGACCTTCTGCGTTTGTTGCTCGTGGGCGGCCACAAGCTGTTTCTTTTCGACCAGAAGGCCGTTTGCCTGCGCCAAGTGGGATTCGATCTTCTCGCGGGAGACGAAGAACTGCTCAAGCTCGTCCTTGAAAATGCCCTCCAAATCGACAATCGGTATCTTGTTGCGGCATTTGGGACAGACATATTTGGGCGAGCGGACGAAGACATACATCTTCGACCCGCAGGCGCAATGAAGGAGCCCGCCGAAAAGCTGAACGGGTTTCGGGCCGACCGGCCGCTTGCCTTTGCGCGCCTCAAGGATGTCGTTGCATTCCCGCCATAGGTCTTCGGAGACGACCGGCTCGACGGGCGTGTAGACCCATTCGGATTCGGCCTTGAAGCGGAGCTTGCCCGTGGCGTCGAGCTCGGTGTAGTTGGCGCGATACACCCCCTTGGCGGTCGAATCCTGGATGAGGCGGATGACGGTCGTGTCGGTGAATCTGGCCCCGCTGCGCGTTCGGTAGCCGGACTCGTTCAGGATTCTGGCGACGGCTTTCATGCGCTTCTCTTTGGCGAAAAGCTCATACATGAGCTTGCGCACCGGCGCTTCGGCGGGGCTCGGCACCAGCCGTTTGTCCTTCAATTGGTATCCAAAGGGGGCTCTGCCGCTCAACGCCTTGCCGAGTTTGGCCCGAACCTTGACGGAGGCCTTGATGCGGTCGGCGATCTCCTCCCGCTCCCACTGGGAGAGCGCGGCGATCATGGTGTAGAAGAGGCGTCCGGCGGGCGTCGAGGTGTCGATTTTCTCCTGGAGCGAGACCATGTCCGCATGGTGCTCGCGGAAGAAATCGGAGAACTCCAGGAGCTCCTTGGTATTCCGCGCGAGGCGGGCGAGTTTCGAGAAAATGAGGGCGCAGATATGCCCTTTGCGGATGTCGGAGAGCATTCGCTTGGCTTCGGGATGCTCCATGACGGTTTTACCGGAGACGCCGGCGAGGTCGTATACCTCGGCTACATCCCAGCCATTGAACTTGGCATATTCGCGGGCGCGTTGTTCGTGGTGTTGCGGGCTTTCGCCCTGGGCCTGGTCTTCGGTTGAAACGCGAATCCAGATGCCCACGGTCTTCTTGGGGGCACAATTTTCCTTCATAGCACTACTTCATATCAAAAACGAGGCCGGGATTGCAAGAGAATAGTGTAGCTACATGAGCTTTATTTTGGTAGGTGTGGCCCATGACGAAAACCAAGCCCGTGAGCGAGAGGGAACTGGCTGCCATTGCCAAGCGATTCCGCATGCAAGCGGGGATTCGGCGCGCCCAAGCCGCGCGCGACATGGGCGTGTCGCAAACATCCATATTTAACGCGGAAGAGAACCCTGACCTGCCGCTTCTTAAACTTCGGGTGCGGATGATTGAGGCATATTCGCTGTTTGGCGTCGAGGGGCCATTTTTCTCTCTTCGCAGAAGGAAACGGACGGAAGTGCAGTCGCCAGCGACCGACACGAAGAAGCCTTGAAACGAGAAAAACTTAGAAGTGGTAATCGACCACGACCAGCCAGTCGCCGACGTCTTCCGCTGACAGTGAGGTGACGCTTTTTTCTTCCCTGTTGTCGCTGTCGAAATACTCGACTTTGTCGGGATATTTCTTTTTGAGCGCGTCGATGAGTTCGGGCGTTAGGATTGCCGCGTCGTCATCAAGGCCGTCCTGGGCGTGCCGTTCTCGGGCATACGGATTGGCGTTTTTGCCGCCAAGGGCAAGCCAAAGCTGCTGGATTTCGTCGGCATACTTTTTACGATCCTCCTCAAGGACAAACTCATATTGCTGTTTGTTCTTCTCTTTCGAGCACACGAGCTTTCGGGCTTCGGCATAAAAGTCGCCCTTAATGAACGCCCCCGCCAGCGCGCCAGACCATCGGCCCCCGATTACATACCAATCGCATTTTCCTCCTCCCCAATATCCATCGGTTACGACGAAATTGTTTGCGTCAAGAATTGACTCCGCCTCGGCGATCGCTTGTCGGGCATTTTCCACTCCGTCCTTTTTCATTTTCACAAAATAGAGACAATGCATCGTTTTTGTTGTTTAGGATGATAAAACTCACGCGCGTTGCTAATTTGTTGCTGGCCCGTTCCCGTGAGCATTTGGATTCTTAAGAATCCAGCCACTCGGTCACTTTGATAACGTCGAGGTAAATGTGGTCGTCCGGCTTGCCGATTTCCTCCCAGTCTCTTTTCTCGTCGTCGTGGAGGTAATCCAAGATGCTTCGCAAACTTTCGATGACATCAGATTTCATGGCATTTTTCGTCTAGTTTGATAATGGGCTTGGCTTTATTGCGGTGACGCCGGCTGAACGGCAACGGCTGGCGCCGCGCTGCCATCGCGCGATTTGATGAGTTCGTAAAGGTCTTCCAGCGCTTCCTTGATTTCCAAGAAACGGAAATGATATTCGCTGTCCATCTTGCCAATCCGCTCCTTAAGCACTGCGATGGCGTCCTCATTTCTGTATGTTATACGCTCAACCCTCTCGATGGTATCCTGCGCCACATTGCACGACGGAACCTTGGTTGTGTCTGTCATTGGTGGGTGATAGTGACTTGTAATGCGTCCATCGGCCCGATTCGCCGGTGGGGAGAATGCGTTGGTCTAACATTCTCCGGGGTGCGGGGCGTGAGGCCGTCCGGCACTCCGCAAAACATCAGGACATACTTCCTTGTCTGTGTACAGATTACCGTACCATTATTTAGTGTCAAGGAGTGGACAAGCGTTTCCCCCTGATTGGACGCATTAAGCCTGCGCCATCGTGTCGGTTATCGAATCAAAACTTGCCGGAGCATCGGGGAGCCTCACGACGGCCCTCGTCGCCCCTGTTCAGCAACTATTGAGATTCGCCAAATACGGTGACAGTCGCGGGATGGTTTGTACCATGCAGACGTTGGAATCGCGGCGCCTGGTTGTGTCACCATATTGTGCGATTCTCAATAGGATTCGTCCACGGATACTCCGCGCCTCAACAATTCGGTGTTGATTTGCGAGAGTTCCTCGATGAGCGTCTGCAAGGCGGCATAGGCCGCGATGCTTCGTTGCGCCTGCGCCCGCTGGAGCGGAGTCTTCAGAAGGAATTTGCGCACTTTGCCGACGCCCAGGCACTGGACCAGATAGTGAAAGGGGCCGTGCTTCCTCCCGTGGTGACACCGGCAGTTTTTCTTTCCGCAGGTGAGAAATTGCTTCACATACGAGGCCCGGATGCTCGCAATCGGAACCTGCAACCCGGAAACGAGGACCGTTATGCGCTCACGAAGAGCCGGCGTGGTTGTGCTTTCCAAAGAAAATATCTTAGCCATATATGTGGCTAGGCATACCTGGTGTCTTCATCATTTCGGCTTCTTCTTCGACCGCTGGATCGCCTCCGCCGCCACCCGATGCGCCTCGTCCTGTTTTCGATCCTGTTCTTTGGGTGCCGATTCCGATACGCTCCGCGTGACTTTGTAGCCGCGCCGGATGGTGGCGGCCTGGGGTGGAACCGGCATCGCCCGTAACTCCAAAATGAGTTCGTCGGGGAGATAATACTTCACTCCCGCCACCGCCGATTCGCCGAGGCTCGCGGAAACGCCGGCAGCCAGCTTTCTCAGCCGTTCGATATCGGTGGCAATGACCGCAACCCGGGTAAAGCCGGCTTTTATGCACTTCGCGACATTGCCGACTTCGCCATCGATCGTTCGCGAAATGGCAACTTCGCAGGCGATGGTTTGATCGGCCCGTTCCAAGAGGATGTCCACACTGCCTTTGCCGTCCAACACCTCGGCTTCAATCGTGCTTCGGAAACCAAATGATTCGGCGGCTTCCTTGATGCGCTTCTGGATGGCCCGATGCTGGTTGCCGCCGCGGCCTAGATCAGGGGGTGGTTCCGATTCGGAAGCCGGTTTGGATTTCGTTGATTTCTTTGGTGCCGGCTCGGAAACGATTGGAGCAACCGGCTCTACACGCGGTGCGACCGGCTGAACCTGCTCAGTTGGTGGAATCGGTTTGGGAATTTCAATCGGTTTGAGAGCGGGTGGTATCTCCGCCGCCGGTCGTTTCGGAGGGGCCGCTGGCTTTGCTTTCGGCGTTTCCGGCCCCGGTTCCGTTGGTTCC
>Ga0206847_10347_pt1 | contig 12478 bp, 8 predicted proteins | sample Alteio_BWOrgCont_17_FD_152880 | JGI IMG/M metagenome (GOLD analysis project Ga0206847, IMG submission 152880) | Enriched cells from forest soil in Barre Woods Harvard Forest LTER site, Petersham, Massachusetts, United States -... | ecosystem: Environmental > Terrestrial > Soil > Temperate forest >... | reverse complement strand
TGTGCCAGCAGCCGCGGTAATACAGAGGTCCCAAGCGTTGTTCGGATTCACTGGGCGTAAAGGGTGCGTAGGTGGTGGGGTAAGTTTGATGTGAAATCTCCGGGCTTAACCCGGAAACTGCATTGAATACTATCTCACTCGAGGTTTGGAGGGGGGACTGGAATTCTCGGTGTAGCAGTGAAATGCGTAGATATCGAGAGGAACACCAGTGGCGAAGGCGAGTCCCTGGACAACATCTGACACTGAGGCACGAAAGCTAGGGGAGCAAACAGGATTAGATACCCTGGTAGTCCTAGCCGTAAACGGTGCATATTTGCTGTAAAAGGAATCGACCCCTTTTGTGGCGTAGCCAACGCGTTAAATATGCCGCCTGGGAAGTACGGTCGCAAGATTAAAACTCAAAGAAATTGACGGGGGCCCGCACAAGCGGTGGAGTATGTGGCTTAATTCGATGCAACGCGAAGAACCTTACCTGGCCTTGACATGTATGTAGTAGAAGGATGAAAGTCTGACGAGGTAGCAATACCAGCATACACAGGTGCTGCATGGCTGTCGTCAGCTCGTGTCGTGAGATGTTGGGTTAAGTCCCGCAACGAGCGCAACCCCTATGTCCTGTTGCCACTCGGACGAGAGTTCGAAGCACTCTGGACAGACTGCCTCGCTTAAACGAGGAGGAAGGTGGGGATGACGTCAAGTCAGTATGGCCCTTACGGCCAGGGCTGCACACGTACTACAATGCCCGGCACAAAGGGAAGCAAGACCGCAAGGTGGAGCAAATCCCCAAAAACCGGGCCCAGTTCAGATTGTCGTCTGCAACTCGACGGCATGAAGCTGGAATCGCTAGTAATGGCGCATCAGCTACGGCGCCGTGAATACGTTCCCAGGCCTTGTACACACCGCCCGTCACATCATGAAAGCCGGTTGTACCCGAAGTCAATGTGCCAACCGCAAGGAAGCAGTTGCCGAAGGTATGGCTGGTGATTGGGATGAAGTCGTAACAAGGTAGCCGTAGGGGAACCTGCGGCTGGATCACCTCCTTTCTAAGGAGACAACGTGGACGGGGTAAAAACCGATCCACTAGGTCGTTAGCTTCCCTGATGTTAAAGTCAGGGTCTGCTAAATTAGGCTCCATTTATCGCACAATTCATTTTTCAAAGGGTTCGTTCTTTGACGGTGGTTTTTGGATTATACAGGCGGAATTCGAACAGGGACAAAACTGGGCCTCTAACGGTCCGAATAACAAGTTTTGAGGGGCTGTAGCTCAGTTGGTAGAGCGGTAGCTTTGCAAGCTATAGGTCAGGAGTTCGAATCTCCTCAGCTCCACCAACCGGGTGGCGGGACGGCGAAATTTTGGACGTTCCGTCTGAATTCCTCGGTTGGGCCTGTAGCTCAGTTGGTTAGAGCATGCGCTTGATAAGCGCAGGGTCACTGGTTCGAGCCCAGTCAGGCCCACCAACCAAACCACCATACGATTTTGGAGTCGGCTTCGCGGAGCAATTCGCGGCGTTGATTCCGGCGTTCTTTGACAATCACACATGAATAATTAATAAGGGCAAATTACAATTCGCTGAGTTCCGTCGAGCAATCGATGGTGAACTTTGTGATCAAGCTACTAAGTGCAAACGGTGGATGCCTAGGTGCCAGGAGGCGATGAAGGACGTAGTAAGTTGCGATAAGCCACGGGGAGCCGCTGAGCGGGCTTTGATCCGTGGATCTCCGAATGGGACAACCCAGCCGCCTTAATCGGCGGTTATTGCGGGATGAATTCATAGTCCTGCAAGGCGAAACGGGGTGAAGTGAAACATCTCAGTAACCCCAGGAAAAGAAAACGAAGTGATTCCGTGAGTAGTGGCGAGCGAAACCGGAACAGTCTAAACCGGGAAAACTTGTTTTTCCGGGGTTGCGGGACCCTGATGTGATAGGTGGATGACGAGCATAACGCTGTGGAAAAAGCGGCCAGAGACCGTGAGAGCCGGGTGTGCGAAGTCTGAGGCCGTCTAGGGGTATCCCAAGTAATGCGGTGCACGTGAAACTCTGCATGAATCCGTCCAGACCACTGGATAAGACTAAATACTACCTGGCAACCGATAGTGAACCAGTACCGCGAGGGAAAGGTGAAAAGAACCCCTGCTAGGGGAGTGAAATAGACCTGAAACCGATTGCATACAATGTGTTGGAGCTTCGCAAGAAGTGACAGCCTGCCTTTTGCATAATGAGTCTGCGAGTTATTATCAGTGGCCAGCCTAAGCCCCTCTGGGGCGGAGGCGAAGCGAAAGCGAGTGCCAAATGCGCGATCAGTCGCTGGTAATAGACCCGAAGCGGAGGTGATCTACTCTTGAGCAGGTTGAAGCTGTGGTAACACACAGTGAAGGACCGAACTCGTGAATGTTGAAAAATTCTGAGATGACTTGAGAGTAGGAGCGAAAGACTAATCAAACCCCGTGATAGCTGGTTCTCTCCGAAATAACTTGAGGGCTAGCGTTGGATAAGTACTCCATGGAGGTAGAGCACTGGATGGCTTAGAGTCCCCACCAGGATATCAAAACCAATCAAACTCCGAATACCATGGATCCCTATAATCCAGCAGTCAGGCGGCGAGGGATAAGCTTCGTCGCCAAAAGGGCAACAGCCCAGATCGCCAGCTAAGGTGCCTAAATACTATTAAGTGGAAAGGATGTGACGTTGCTAAGACAGTGAGGATGTTGGCTTAGAGGCAGCCATCATTTAAACAGTGCGTAATAGCTGACTCATCGAGCGATGTCGCGCCGAAAATGATTGGCGATTAAATAGTATACCGAAGCTGCGGATTCCGGGGGATTTCGATTCCCCGGAGTGGTAGGAGAGCGTAATTCGTGCGTTGAAGCCTTACTGTAAAGGACGGTGGAGCGCGAATTAGTGAGAATGCAGACATGAGTAGCGATAAACCAGATGAGAATTCTGGTCGCCGTAAACCCAAGGTTTCCTGGGCCAGGTTCGTCCTCCCAGGGTTAGCCGGGAGCTAAGATGAGGCCGTAAGGCGTAATCGATGCACAGCAGGTTAAATATTCCTGCGCCGGCCGGGATTAAGATTGGAGATGAAGCAGGGAGAAAAGTGACTAAGTCATCGAAAGACAGAGCCAAGGCCTCGGCCGAAGCGTATCACCGGACAACCTGTCTAGAAAAGCTTCCAATTGTTTCCCCGGCCGCCCGTACCGCAAACCGACACAGGTGGGTGAGTCGAATAGACTAAGGCGCGCGAGAGAAACCTCTCTAAGGAACTCGGCAAAATAGCCCCGTAACTTCGGGAGAAGGGGTGCCCGCTTCGGCGGGTCTCAGTAAATTGGGTTTAGCGACTGTTTAACAAAAACACAGCACTCTGCCAAGTCGTGAAGACGACGTATAGGGTGTGACACGTGACCAATGCGGAAAGATCAAGGTGACTTGTTAGCCGCAAGGCGAAGCTCGGAGCCAAAGTCCCCGTGAATGTCGGCCGTAACTATAACGGTCCTAAGGTAGCGAAATTCCTTGTCGGGTAAGTTCCGACCTGCACGAATCGTGTAACGACTGAACCGCTGTCTCGGAGAGGATCTCGGCGAAATTGTAACGGCGGTGAAGATGCCGCCTGCCCGCAGTAGGACGGAAAGACCCTATGCACCTTTACTGTAAGCTGGTATTGTGTTCTGTTTAATGATGCTTAGCGTAGGTGGGAGACTTTGAAGACGTGGCTTCGGTCGCGTCGGAGTCGCAATGTGAAACACCACTCTTTATTAAATAGGATTCTAACCCCAACCTGTTAGCCAGGTGGGGGACAGTGCCTGCGGGTCAGTTTGACTGGGGCGGTTTCCTCCCAAAGAGTAACGGAGGAGCGCTAAGGTACTCTCAGCATGGTTGGCAACTATGCGTCGAGCGTATGGGTAGAAGAGTGCTTAACTGCGAGACCTACAAGTCGAGCAGATACGAAAGTAGGCCCAAATGATCCGATGGTTTAATGTGGAATTGCCATCGCTCAACGGACAAAAGGTACGCTAGGGATAACAGGCTGATCGGATCCAAGAGTTCATATCGACGATCCGGTTTGGCACCTCGATGTCGGCTCATCGCATCCTGGGGCTGGAGAAGGTCCCAAGGGTCCGGCTGTTCGCCGGTTAAAGCGGTACGCGAGCTGGGTTCAGAACGTCGTGAGACAGTTCGGTCCTTATCCACTGTGGGCGCAGGAAACTTGAGGGGTTCATTCCTTAGTACGAGAGGACCGGGAATGACGCACTTCTGGTGTGGCAATTGTCGCGTCAGCGGCATCGTTGCGTAGCCATGTGCGGAAGAGATAAGCGCTGAAAGCATCTAAGTGCCAAGCTCCTCCCAAGATATTGTTTCCCGGACGCAAGTCCCTGAAGACCCCCGGCAGACCACCGGGTTGATAGGTTAGGCGTGCACGCGCTGCAAGGCGTTTAGCGGACTAATACTAATCGGTCGTGCGGCTTGATTGCTTTCTTTTTTAAGAGGCAATTTTAACTCGCGAATTGTGGCGGCCCTTATAAAGTTCATGTGTGATTTTCAGGGAACATTCGTTCTTTAACATTTTTTTGGTGGTCATAAAGCTGTGGTCCGACCCGATCCCATCCCGAACTCGGCCGTCAAACACAGTCTTGCCGATGGTAGTGCCTGTATAGCTTGCGCGAGAGTAGGTTGCCGCCAGATTCTTTCTTAAAAGGCCGGAGAATCATTCTCCGGCCTTTTTATTTTGAAATAGCTGTTGCTGTTTTACGGGAACTTGTTAGAGTTCCCGGCCCTTCAGTCGATCCGGTTTGACCGGAGTGCGATGGTTGGGCGAACGGCCTCAATTGCCTGTGCCTGAGTCGGCGCGGGCGGCCTTAATAACATCAAATACAATCCCGTGTTCCGCGGGATGGTTCACCGGCAAACCCGGTGGACTTTTAACCAAAGGAAAAACTAGTGATCACGATCGGAATTAAAGAACTGTTGGAGTCCGGTGTCCATTTCGGACATCAAACGCGTCGTTGGAATCCCAAGATGAAGCCCTTCATCTTCGACGCCCGCAACGGCATTCACATCATCGACCTGAGCAAGACCCTCGCGGGCTTGCAAAATGCCTGCGACTTTTTGTCCACCGTTGTCGGCAAGGGCAATCGGGTGCTCTTTGTCGGCACCAAACCCCAGGCCCAGCTCGCGGTGAAGGAAACCGCCAAGGAATGCGGCCAATTCTACGTCACCGAACGCTGGCTCGGCGGTACCCTCACGAATTTCAACACCGTCAAAAAATCCATCGCCCGGCTCAAGCAGATTGAGAAGATGGAGACCGACGGCACCATTAATAATTACGTCAAGCAGGAGCAGTCAGTTCTCCGGCGCGAGGCGGCCCGCCTGTTTAAGTATTTTGATGGCATCCGTTCGATGGATAAATTCCCCGCCGCGTTGTTCATTGTGGACATTAAGCGCGAGCATAACGCCGTCGCCGAGGCCCGCCGCCTGAAAATACCCGTCGTCGCGATTGTTGATACCAACTGCGATCCGGACTTGGCGGATTATCCCGTCGCCGGCAATGACGACGCCATCCGTTCCGTGCGTATGATTTTGAGCACGGTCGCCCAAGTCATCACCCAGGCGCAGGCCGAATACGAGGCGAAGTACGCCCGCCGCAAACAACCCGGCGAAAACGAAGCTCCCGCCGCTGAATCGGCACTTGCGCCGGTCGCTGAAATCGTGCCGGTTGTCTCTGCCCCCGTCGAGGCGTTTGCCGCTCCGGCTGCTTGAGTTAGCCGCCGCTGCCAATAACCACTTACGGGCCTTCCGCCGTCTGGCGGGAGGCCCATCATTTAAAATTAATACGAATATTTATGGCTGAAATTACCGCCGCATTGGTGGCTAAGTTACGCGAAATGACCGGAGCCGGTCTGATGGAATGCAAAAAGGCGCTTACCGAGGCCGGTGGGGATCTTGACAAGGCCGTTGATATCCTTCGCAAAAAGGGTGCCGCTTCCGCCGCCAAGAAATCTACCCGGGATGCCAACGAGGGCGTGATCGTCCAGAGCATTCAACCCGGCGCCCGCGTCGGCATCCTCGTTGAAATTAACTGCGAAACCGATTTCGTCGCCCGCAATGAAGCGTTTCGCACTTTTTGCGACGAGGTTGCCCGCACGTTGCTGGCGAATCCCTCGGCGGATCTCGAGCCCGTGCGCACCGCGCAAGTGGCCAAGATCGGCGAAAACATCCAAATTTCCCGATTCCATCGCTTGGAAGTTTCCGGCAACGGCCTCGTCGCCGCCTATATTCACACCGGCGCCAAGGTCGGCGTGCTCGTTGAGGTTGGCGCTGGCAAGGAAACCACCACCGCGAATGACGAGTTCAAGCAGTTGGTTCGCGACATCACGCTGCAAATTGCCGCCGGCCATCCGTTCGTCGTTTCGCGCGATCAGGTTGACGCTGCCTTGCTGGCCAAAGAGCGTGAGATCGCCACGGAGCAGGTAAAAAACAAACCGCCCCAGGCGATCGCCAAGATCGTCGAGGGTAAGCTGGAGAAATTCTACCAGGGATATTGCCTGGTCGATCAAGGCTTCGTGAAACAAAATTCCGAAGTGACGGTCAAAGAGCATATTGCCACCGTCGCGAAACAATTGGGTGATGAAATCAGCATCCGCAGCTTCGTCCGATTCCAAGTCGGCGAAAGCGCGGCGAGCTGATTCCGACCGCTGCGCATTAGTCGCACGCCAAATTTGCGGCGCGCGGATGGACTTCCCAAAGTCCGTCCGCGGTAGCATCCTAATTTGGGCAGGGATGGCGCGCCTTGTCCCGCCATAGCCTTGGCGACGGCGGACGCGCCGTCCGCGCCGGGTTGCGGCGCAATCGGAGACGCCGCAAATGGGTTAGCCGCGAATGTTCGCGTGCCGCTTGACTTTCCCGGCGGACCTCGGGTTAAAATCTCCCCGCCATGCCGGAGAAAGACAGTTCCAGACGTAAATTGACCGGGGAGAAGGAACGTGATTTGGACGTTCGAATCTCTTTCATGGAGGGGCTGTTGCGGCGGGACCCTGGCTGCGTCGAGGCATTACAGGTCTTGGGTGACGACTACACCCGGCGCGGGCGGTTTATCGAGAGCCTGAAAGTAGACGAACAACTCTCCCAATTACTCCCCTCTGATCCTCAGATTCAATACAATCTGGCTTGCAGCCATTCGCTCAACGGTAATTTCGACCAGGCCGCGTCCGCGTTGGACCGCGCGCTCGATTTTGGCTATCGCGATCTTAAATGGCTGTCGCAGGACGCCTGCCTGAGCGATCTGCGCGCGCATCCGGTTTTTCGGGGCATCCGGGCTAAAATTCGGGGAATGAAAATGAACGAAAGCTAAATCAGCCGCTTCCGCGTCCGAAATTAATTTCATGAACGTTACCATTCGCGGTCGCAGTCGTCATTTTCGGACCGTCGCCTTTGACGCGCCTTCCAACTCCGTCCAACTAATTGAGCAACGGCTGCTTCCCCATACATTTCAAGTCGTTTCACTGGCGAATTATCGGCAAACCGCCTGCGCAATTAAAGACATGGTGGTGCGCGGAGCCGGTGCCATCGGTGCGACCGCCGCTTACGGATTGGCCCAGGGTGTCCGGACATTTCGCGGCCGGAACTTGGAAAAATTCGCTAAACACACCGAAATTGTCTTTCAAACGCTGAAATCCGCCCGTCCCACCGCCGTTGATCCCGTCAACGCCATGAATCAGGTCCTGCGCGTGATGACCTCCGGCGAAACCGTCGAACAACGCCAAAGCCTCGCCCTCGCCGCCGCGGAGGAATTTGCGAACGAGGACGTGCAACATTGCACCGAGCTTGGCCGGCACGGCATGAAATTGATCCGCTCTGGAATGAATATCCTCACCCATTGCAACGCCGGTTGGCTGGCATTTGTCGATATTGGCTCCGCGACCGCTCCATTGTATGCCGCGCAAGCCGCCGGAAAATCATTTCACGTCTATTGCGATGAAACCCGTCCGCGTTCCCAAGGCGCCACACTGACCGCGTGGGAACTGGCGCAGCAAAAAATTTCCCACCAAATCATCGCCGATAACGCCGCCGGCCATTTCATGCAGCGCGGAAAAATTGATTTGGTGATCGTGGGCAGCGACCGGACCTTGGGCCGCACCGGGGAAGTAGCCAATAAAATCGGCACTTACACCAAGGCCGTGCTGGCCAAACGCCACGGCATTCCGTTCTACGTGGCCATTCCGCTTTCAACCATCGATTGGCAAATGCGCTCCGGCTTTGACATTCCCATCGAGGAACGTGCCGAAAGCGAGGTGCTGGGTGCCTGGGGAATAACTTCTCGCGGCCGCCGCGAATATATCCGCGTGGCCAATCCCGGCAGCGGCGCGTGCAATCCCGGATTCGATGTCACCCCCGCCGAGCTTATCACCGGCATCATCACCCCCGCCGGAATATTCAAGCCGGCGGAACTTTGGTCCCACCGCAAGCAACTCGGTTTCGTTTGAGCTTGCCAATAAGCGGCGTTTTCAGTAACCATTAGGTCCGCGCAAGGGAGAATGGCCCGCTCATCCTTGTTGGGTGAACCCGGGCGTTTATTTCCCCCAAAAAAACCTAAAAACTGGAGCCGTTTATGAAGTTAAGCAGAAATCCCAAGTATATTACCTCACTATTTCTGGCCGCCGCGATGACGATCCCGTCGTTTGCCCAGGACACCGCAAAGAAAGAGACCAAGCCCGCCGGCGGACCGCCGGACGAAGCCGCCATGATGGCGATGATGATGGAACTCGCCAAACCCGGCGAGAATCACAAGCTGCTGGCTGATACTGTCGGCTCATGGACCTACACAATAAAATACTGGGCCAATCCGGATCCCTCCGCCGCGCCCATGGAATCGACTGGCGCGACGGATACGAAACCCGCGATGGGCGGTCGGTATTTTATTAGCAATACGGGCGGTAAAATGCAAATGCCCGGACCGGACGGTAAAATGACGGACATGGAATTCAAAGGCATGTCGATTGAGGGCTACGACAACGTCAAAAAGAAATATGTGTCATCTTGGATCGATAACATGGGCACCGGTATCGTGATTAGCGAGGGCACCTTTGATGCCGCCACCAAGACGATTACCTATTTGTCCGAGTATGAACCCTTTCCCGGCATGAAAACCAAGGTCCGTCAAACGGTCAAATATTCCGACAACGACCACCACACGATGGAGTTTTCCGAGCAACGCGGTGGTCAGTTCGTGAAGACCATGGAGATGGCCTTTACCCGCTCAAAGTAAGCGGGTCCGCCACGCCGTTAATATACGGGCGGTAATTGTGTCCGGGGTTTCCGACGCTTCGCAGCGGATCCATTTCGCCGCGGCATGGCGCCGGAACCAAGTCATTTGCCGTTTGGCAAATTGGCGGGTTCGGATTTTGACCAGCTCAATAGTTTCCGCCAGTGAATGTTCGCCGCGCAAGTGTTCAACCACTTGCCGGTAGCCAATAGCTTGCAACGCGGTTTTGTTTTCGGCCAGGCCGTGCCGCAAAAGTTCCCGCACCTCATCAACCAAACCACGCCGGAACATCAACTCCACTCGCGTGTTGATGCGCGCATGGAGATCAGCGGGATCACGCGTCGGCAAATAGTAAGCCGGCGATTCCGTATTCGCGGCGGAATCCGCCGACCACTCCGCGCGCTGAAGTGAAAACGGTTTTCCCGTCAGGCGAATGACCTCGATCGCGCGGATAACACGACGCGGATTTCGCCGGTCAATTTTTTCAAACGTAACCGGGTCGCGTTGCTCCAATTCACGCAACAGCGTCTCGACGGGGGCGGCCTCAAGTTCCGCGCGAAGGGCGGAATCGGCTGGCGGCGCTTCGCCCAAACCCTCGAAATATGCCTTGAAATACAATCCCGTGCCCCCGCAAAAAATCGGCAGCCGGCCGCGCGCTTGAATTTGACCAACCGCCTCCCGCGCTAATCTCACAAAACGCGCGGCATCAAACAGCTCGTCCAAACCCGCCACGTCAATTAAATGATGCGGCACCCGTCTTCGTTCCTCCGCCGAGGGCTTCGCGGTCCCGATATCTAGACCGCGATAAACCTGCATGGAATCCACTGAGATGATTTCGCCGCCCAGTTCCTCCGCCAGCCGGAGCGCAACCTCCGATTTGCCCGTGGCCGTCGCGCCCGCCAGACAAAGCACCGGCGGGGAGTTTGTCCCGGGCATCATATCCTGGACGGCGCTTTCTTCTCCCTGTCCTCCTCGATCGATGAGAGAATTCCCCAAAACATTCGCGCATTGCCCCCGGAACGGGCGTGAAATCGCGCGTCCAGGTATGGAGTTCCGCCTTTAGGCGGCGGGGCGTGAAAAGACGCGGCGGTCACAAGAATTTTCAAATCGCCTGAACCGGCCATCGCCCTGCCGGCTAAAGCCGGAACTCCATACCCGGATGCGAAAGGCCGCACCACGATGGAGCAGTCGAGCGGTTGCTCCCGTTGCGGTTCATGAGGGGGAGGGTGTCATGTGATCGCCTTCTGCCATTCGCATTTTAAGTCGGCTTTTCCACCGGGCGCGGAAGAAAAAACAGGAGCAACAGCCCGCCGGTGATGATCCCCATGCTCACCAATTGCGCCGGCGTCGCCCAACCACCCAGATAATGCACCGGATAATCCCCCCGGAAATACTCCACGAACGAGCGCAGCAACGCGTAACCAACGAGATAAACCGCAAAAATCTGACCGTCGAACTTCCGCCTCCGGAAAAGCCAGGTCAGAAAAAAGTAAAACGATAGATTCAACAGCGAATCATAAATCTGCGTCGGATGCACTGGCAGGCCATGCGTTACGTGCGATTTGGGGTACCGGATGGCCCACGGCAGGTCGCATTCCCGACCGAAACAGCAGCCATTCATCAGGCAGCCGATCCGGCCAAAGGCATAACCCAGCGCTATGCCCGGCGATAGCACGTCGGATAATCTCCACAGCGGAAGCTTATGCCTGTAAATGTAAAACATCCCCAGCCCCACCGCGCCAATCAATCCGCCGTAAAAAACCAGCCCGCCGTGCTGGATCATGAAAATCTCGGGAAACGGCGCGTCCGCGAATTGCTCGCGCCAGTAGGAAATGACATATAGAACCCGTCCGCCCAGCAACCCGCCCACGATCAACCACGGGCCCAGATCATAGATTCGGTCGGGATTAATTCCCACCGCCCGCGCGCGCCGGGCGGAAGTCCACAAGCCCGCCCAAAATCCCAGCGCGACCATGATCCCATACCAATGGACCGCCAAACCGCCAATATGAAAAGCGACACTCTGCACGGCCTCAACTTAATTAGGGTGGGAACCGGTGGCAAGGGACGATTCCCTCATTGTCAGTGCCATTAACTTAAGAAAAAGCCGCGGTGGTGGAAATTGTCGCGCTGCGACAATTAGCGCCGCGTTCAGCGGCGCAATTAATTACGCGGGCCATTTGTTGCGAACGGCACCCCGGCTTGATCCTGCGGCATCGGCGGAGGCGTTGATAATTCGAGGCCGGGCGGCAGTGGCGGGATATTATTCACGAGATTGCGCCAGGCCGCCCGTTCGGCCGCGGACATTTCCTTCCACCGGCTCGCGTTTCTCAGGAAGGACACCCGCTGAACTTCGGTCATGCCCGCGAATTTGCGCAATGATTGCAGGCAGGCGGCGCGCTCGGCCCGCGGCAGTCGTTCGAATTTCCTGACGGCATTTTCCATCTCGCGGCGCTCGTCCTCGGAAAGCGTGCCGGCGATTTTTTGCTTTTCGTCCTCGGTGAGTTCAAAGAATTTCTCGACCCGCGCAAACATCACCTGGCGCTGCTCCGCCGGCAACTGGCTGACTTTATTAAGTTTTTGCACCAACTCATCCCGCATCGGCGGTGGAAAGATGTTGATGACTTCGTTGGTGGTTGGATTGGACTCGCCGCCCGCAAAATAAGTCCGGGTCGATTCAAATTCCGACAGCTCATGGCGCAAATCGGGCGGGAGGAGGTCCCATTTATCCAGCCGGTCGCGGACCAGCTCGCGAATCGGCTCCGGAACCGCCGCCAGTTGGGCCGTGCGGTTGGTCGGTGCCGTGCGCATCAGCGGGGGCAGATACCATCGGAGTTGGGTCATCCGCAGCCGCAATTCCCGCTCCTCCGGGTGCATCGACTCATACTCGGCCAGTTTTTGCAGGATTCGCCGCCGGATTTCCGGTGGCCGTCCGGCCAGGTCATTTTCCCGCTCGGCGGTGCTCATGGCCAGCAACGCCCGGAAATGGTCCACCGGGGATTTCGGCATGGGCGGCGGTTGATTTCCCGCCGTCGTTGCCGTAATTTTCGGGGCGTCCAGGGTGGGCGGCGTTTGGGCGGACAACATCAGCAGCAGTCCGGGACTCGCGCCCGCGCCCACCACCAGCCAGAAAGTGCGTCGAAAACGCGGCCTCATTTATCAAGTAAAGCGATTAATTCCACGTCCGCCGTTGGCTGCGAGGTTCCCAAGCGCCGGATTGGCTCGAAA
>Ga0206847_10346_pt1 | contig 12517 bp, 10 predicted proteins | sample Alteio_BWOrgCont_17_FD_152880 | JGI IMG/M metagenome (GOLD analysis project Ga0206847, IMG submission 152880) | Enriched cells from forest soil in Barre Woods Harvard Forest LTER site, Petersham, Massachusetts, United States -... | ecosystem: Environmental > Terrestrial > Soil > Temperate forest >... | reverse complement strand
CTATTCTGAAGCTTAATCGCACCCACAATACTCCTCAATACTATTATTATTGTCGGACGAGAGAATTGGGACGCCCTTCGAGGTCCACGCCTATTCCACACTAAGCACTTGCTCTGAAGGCTACAGCCCAGAAGAGAACTCATGCAACTTACTATCTATCTTGCTGCCATTGCCCGTCCGCTGCTTTTGGGCTTCTGCGATATTAAAGCTTCCCCGCACTCCATAGTGGCTTTGCTAAAGATATTTCTGGTCTCGCTAGTCCAATGATAATAGCAAATCAACCGAATGCGATAACATCAATGCCCCTTCATCCTTCGACTGCAAAGTTCAAGCAACTTTTGGATCAACCACCTATGAACCACATCAAACTATACGGAGCCTATGGCTAAATATGCGCCATGGCGAATAGTTGATTGACATAGGTCAACGCGTAAAAGAGATTTGTTTGTGGACTATACGCAATTCTATTAGTTATAGCATCGGGTAATTGGTGAATACCAGTTATAACGTCTAATACCGGATCCATTTCATAAACGATTCCATCAGTCCCGGAAAAGTAAATAAAGTTATTTATATAGGTTGCAGGACTAAATATCTTTCCCCCAATTGGAAGCTTAGATTTCAGTTGCTTACCCTTCAAATCAAGAATATATAAGTGTTTATCAGTGGAACCGATATAAGCTTTATCGCCAACAACTAAAGGGATGGTGTAAATCGTACCGTCTGTTTTCACAGAGAAAACTTCTTTACCGCTATCGATATCGACGACATAAATATACCCGTTGGCACATCCTGCCACAATTTGACTTCGTTCCGTATCAAACGTGGCTGCATGCCGGAACGACCCTTTAAGACCATTTATGTCAGCACTTGCAAAACGCCACAGCAAACGTCCCGACCTTGCGTCGAACAGCATCAGTTCATTGTCATTGCTTCCACATGTCATAATCTCTCTTCTAGGGTAGTACGCAGGGGAAGCTTGTGTGTATCGCTTTGTCTGATGGTGCCAAACCATTTCACCGGTGCTAAGATCGAAAGCGGCGATCCCACCATGTTTTTCATTAACTGAATATTGCAGGCCTATGAAAAGCAAGCCTATGTCCGGCGCTATTGCAGGAGAAGATCCTATCCAATCAGCGCCAGAAAATCGCCAAATTTCAAGTCCGGAATTTGCGTCGAGGCAATACAGATTCCCGTCATACGCCCCAAAGTACACTTTACCATGGTGTTCGCACGCCGTAGACCAAATATTTTTGTGTCCCCGCGTGATAACTTTAAATTTCCAAATCACTTTACCGTCGCAGGCATTTAAGCACCAAAAAATTCCACAATCGCTTCCAAAAAAAATCTTGTCTCCCGATACCAGGGGAAACGATTTCGGTATTCTGTGAAAGAAATTTGGGTCAGGCGATATGAAGCTCCATTTGTCTTCGAAAACGTCTGGAACTTGAGTCCGACTTGTTTTTTGAAGCGATAGATCAAATTCCGTCAGATTGAAAATGGATTTAACCTCGACCCGATTCAAAGATTTCCACTTTTTTCCATTTAAACTTAGAAAATCAATGATAACAAATGCAGAATCGATGGAATGACTTAGGGCTTTCAAATTTACTCGAACTTTCTCCAGGCTTGAGCCGGAGTTAAAAATGTCATCTACTATTATGATTGGGGTATCTGGTAAAATATTTCCCTCTATAATATTACCAACTCCGTAGGTCTTGCGCTCACGACGGGCAACAAAACCGTTAACTGGAGTTCCATACATTTTTGACTTCATCACAATCGCAGTAACCAGCGGAATCGCTGCTACCTCCATTCCACCCACTTGAAATGGATGACGGCCTGCATAGGTCTGCCAAAATAAGTTAGCAAATGACTCCAGAAACGCCGCGTCTAGGCAAAGTGGCCGGAGATCAAATAGCCAAGCGTTTTCACCTCCAGCCCTATTTATAAGGCGCTGAGTTTCAGAACGTAGAATTCCCCGCTGCGAGATGTCTGCTCGGATAGCTTCTTTTAAATCGCTATTCGCGGCGCTAAGCATTCTGCTTGATCCTAGGCGCGATCATAAATGCCCGAACGTAATGGAAAAAATGCAAAAACTCCGACATTTCTGCTCATTGTTGGTTACAAGGTAATGTCCGACCGCGAAATACTTTTTTAAGCTCACGAGCTCATCGCGAAAAACTTAGGAATTGCGCATACCTTCATCAGCGCATTTTTCCAGCGGAATCAAGGAATAAACTTCACACTTAAGAAATAGCACAACGGATTATTTCAAACTTCTATCGGCCTGCTAACGTCATCTGAGGCAACCAAGGATACATCAGTGAATTAATATCTCGGGAAGGAGAGCCCCTGCCCCTCCCGAGAAAAGCTCCACTTAGGAAAAATAGCGACCGCTTCATCAACGGCGCCAAAATCCCGCTATTACGATGCATAAAGAACACGAATCAGTTCGAATCATCCATTTACGCTAAGCGACTGCTAGCAAATTCAAACGAAACTTTTAAACAAGGACGCGCAAACGAAGGCTGGCGTCAACTCCAGTAGTAGCCATCGCCACCGTCGCCACCATCACCGCTATCACCACCATCGCCGCCCGAATAACCGTAATCATCGTCTTCAATGGTACCTCCAGCAATCGCACTGAGGATGTCGTCTTCAGACATGTCCGAGATATCGCTGACAAGGTTCGTTGTCGCAGTTCCCATATTAGCTAAGGCTCCCGAAATGTCCGGGACAGTACTATTAGCGCTAGTAAGAGCGTCATATAACGCTGTTGCTCCTGATGAAATACCATTCTCTGCGTAAGCCTCTATCCCCACCGCAGCTAATCCCGCCGCTTGGTCGGCAGTTAATGATATACCCGCTTGCGCGGCCATGTCAGTTATCGCAGCGGCGGCAAGATCAGTTACACCGACTGCCGCAGCGACTTCTCCAGCCAGTGGAGCCAGAGCCATTCCCAGCAACACAGCACCGGCTGCTTCATAGGGATGATCATCGAAGAAGCTACTAACCCCTTCGGCCACGTCACCTTCAATATCAAAAGCTTTTGCTAGCGAACTGAAGCCAAAAGCCTGAGCTAAACCTTGGCCCGCTGTTAAGGCTCCAGTGATCATAGACGACGTGTCGTCGGTTGGATTTCCCATTTTGAACCCTTTCTTTGCCTTCAACTTTAGTCTACTAAATGCGCTCCGGGTGTCAATACTATATTATACTACACATGATATTCTTTTTCGATCATGCGAATGCGCCGAACCCGCAAAGCCGATTCTAACTCAGATAAATCAGAATATTTCGCCTCCCATTGGAGCGTCCCAAGTAAAAGCCATGACTTCAGAGCATTGAGGTCCGTGATTAATTAGCCCAGCGCAAAATTATAAAATTTGCGGAAATAAAATAAATTTGGCGGATTGCTCTGCTCCCAAACATTGGATCACCCGAGGCTAGAGTTTTTCGCCTCATGCTCTGCTCCCAAACACTCACTCATCCGAAGCGAGTGTTTTCGGCTTCGAACGCCGGTGGCGGGCTGGATGCGCCACCGGGGTAATGCAGCAGAATCGGGGGTATCTGGCCGATTCCGCTATGGGGTCTGTCCTCGTTGTAGTACCTGCGCCAATCCTCCAACTTTTCCCGAGCGTCTTCAAGGTTCATGAACCAGTGCGCGTTCAGGCATTCGGACCGTAGCTTGCTTTTAAACGCCTCGATGAATGCATTATCCGTCGGCTTTCCTGGCCGGCTGAAGTCGAGCGTCACGCCATTTGCATAAGCCCATAGATCCAGATCGCGCGAGATGAACTCCGAACCTTGGTCGACACGGATCGTTCCCGGATAGCCAGTTACGGCACAAACTTTTTCCAACGTCTGAACGACATCTTCGCCGCGGTAGGTGAATCGTGGATCGATCACCGGCGAGAGCTTCGAGAAAATGTCGACAACCGTCAAAATCCGGATCTTTCGGCCCAGGGCCAACTAATCATGCACAAAGTCCATCGCCCAGGTCTGATTGGGCTTCACGGCTGGACAACGATCTTCCCTCAGCTTGGCCCTGACGCGTCGCTTGGGCGTTCGCACGCTGACGCTACTCACTAGCCCGCAATTGCAAGCCTAACTCGCGATATATTCGATGGACCTTCTTCAAGTTGATAACGCGCCCCTCTCGGCGTAACAAAACATGCACGCGACGGTACCCGTAGCGCACACGCGTCTCGCAAATCTCCTTTATACGCCTCTCCAAATCGGCCTGACCACGCCGGCGGGACTTGTAGCGATAGGACACTGGATCCATCAGAAGAACCCGACAGGCTCGGCGGATCGACACGTCCCATTCGCAGCAAGCCTTGTTCACCAGCTCGCGCTTGTGGGCAGGCCTTACAGTTTTCGGCGCAGGACATCCTGCAGCATCGCTTTGTCCAGACTGAGATCCGCCACCAGCTTCTTCAGCTTGCTATTCTCGTCTTCCAGCATCTTCAGGCGTCGCATCTCGTCCGGAAGCAACCCGTCATACTTCTTCTTCCAGTTGAAGTATGTCGCCTGGCTGATCCCTGCCTTCCCGCAGATCTCCGCCACCGGGTGCCCATCGGCGCCCTGTTTCAAAATGAATGCCTTCTGCGCGTCCGTGAACTTCGAGGCTTTCATCGTCTTCCGCTCCTCCTAGCCAGGGAAATTACCGCGGAAAACTCCAATTCAGAATGAGGGAATTATCGGGGAGCAGAGCAAGTCCGCCCCACAATTCCCGCCCCTCGCTGATTGTGCTTATACACTTTTTAGGCCATTTCTCGAATTTATACTCGTAATAATGTTACTTAGAACGGAATTCGGTTTAAACTGCCTCCAATCCGCAATGCGGTAGCAGGGGTCAATTTTCCATGACTATGGACAAGGGGGCGAAATGACTATCCTTATATTTGTAGCTATCGGCTTGGTCGCGGGATTAATAATTTTGGAAACGGCCAAGCTATTTAAAACGCCGGGGCGTGGCAGCTGGATATTGTCAGCGATCTGCTCTCTTACGATTTATTTCACATCGCAGATGTTATTTCTCTTCATGTTATCTCATTTTGGCTTGTCGGCACTGGAAGTAAAAGTAAATCCATTTGGCCTGCAATCGGTAGCGCTAAACTTATTTATGTTCGGTGTTTCAAGTTTCCTTTCGATCACAGTGGGCTCCAAACTTGCTCCCGGCGACGCCAAAGCTTTTTGGATTTATGCTAGCGCAACTATAATTTGGTCCGTGTGGGAATTTGCTTATGACAGCGCCTCCGCGGGAAAGGTTATGAACGTATATCCTCCCATCGCAACGTTTGTGGGCGTTGCGGCTTCTGCGTGGTTTCTAAGCATTTTAAAAATCAACAAAAAAATCAAAAAGCCGGAAATATATGTCTAATGGCCGACTTCTTGATCTCCTGTTAATCACGATAGTGCGCGGGATCGCAATGATAAGTAGAATCAAATATATTAATTCAGGCAAATATAAAGCGAACTGTATGTCTGAAATTGCAGCAGGTATATTTCCTCAACTACTTTGAATGATAAGGGGTAGACCTGCCCCGGCAGCAACAAGGCCCAGAATTGTTACTGTGATTATCGACAGCCAAAATGTTCTAGGATTTTCATCGCGCCGGCATAATTTAAAGCCGTTTTTGACTCCAGTAGTAGTAACGTCAATGCAAACGGCCGTCCCGATCAATATCTGTAGGAAAGCCAATACGAGCAGAAAAACGCCAATGCCAACTTGCTGCCAAGCTCTATCCAAAAGAGCCATGTGATTCATATTGGTATCCTCTTATCTAAGTTCAACAGAAGATTTACGTAGGTGAACCTGGCTCGAAAGCTAGACTTTGTTTACTTTCATATAATTTTGCATAGGTGATCGATGCTTTTTGTCCCTCCTATTTGAATTTTCGCTTTGATAATCTTTTTCTCTGAGTAAATAGCAATGGTTCCGCTTTTCAGGACCTTTTGTTACGACGTACTACTTAAAAATAAAAGATGCATCTACCGCATTTTATAGGTGTAACCACCGAAAGCAAGACAGGGTGTCTTGTCAATAGGGTCCAAATAGAAGCCAAGAGATACGGGTGTAGGGGCGCGCATTTCCACATGGCCGTCCGAGTTAAGTTTGGCTTCAAATATATTATGGCCTCCCCCCTTCGACGTAGTCGAAATACGAAGGCCCCTTTTATCCACAGTCACTAATAGATTGCCATAATAGCTACCGATATAGTTTCCCACAAATTTCGAGGAATCAGCTCCACAAAAAAGATTGTCGTCTTTTCTCTCCATATTTGGACTATGTTTTTGAGGATAGCGCCCCCAGGTTGAGAGCTTCAAAATCAATTCGATCAGGGTGTCTCGGATATGCGGCGCCCAAGCGTTAATACCAACTACAATAGATAATCCCTCTGCCGGAACTAGTCTCAACGCGCATGTTTGCCCCATAGTTGACCCATTATGCCCAATCACTCCGTCCCAATATTGCGCAGCTCCCAATCCAAAAGACATGGGCATATGCTCAGAAGCCGGCATCTTGAATACTTTCTTTAGCCTAATGACCGGCTGAAAAAGTTGCGTAACAATCGTCTCCGGAAGCGATAGCCTTTCACGCGATAGAAGAGCTTCTCCAATCGAAAGAATTTCTCGAAGAGTTAACGCTTTGTCCGAAAGAGATGCCCGCCAGAATTCGCCTAGTGGGGGCATTTTAACAGACACAAATCTTCCATTATTCTTCGTATAACTTGTTACAATATCCGAATGCCGTGCGTTAGAACTATAAATGCCTAAAGGAGAAAATATCTGGTCTTCGACGCATCGTGTGGGAGATATTCCCGAAACGCGCGCTATAATTTCTCCGAGTATGACATGCTCAGAATGTTCATAATTGAATGTCATACCTGGTTGAAACAACTGTGGAGTGCCCTCCAAGAATTCAATCATTTTGTCCCAAGAGAAATTCCATTTGTATTTGGCCTCCTGGATATTTACGCCCCGGTAGCCGCTAGTATGTGAGAGTAAGTGCTGTATGCAAATGGCGGTCGTTTTGCTTGGTACCCTGATGTGGAGGTCCGTAAGATATTTCCCAATCGGAGCATCAATATCCAACAGACCTTCGGACGCCATTTTTAATGAGATCAATGCCAAATAGAACTTCATCATGCACGAAATTTCAAATCGTGCGCAGCTACCCATTTCAATATTGGCGTCAAAGTTTGACTTACCAGCGTAGCATTCGATCGTTTTCCCGCCCTGGTTGATAGCTACGCCTATACCAGGCACGGCCCCGTTCCCTACAATCGAAGTGAGAATTCGTTGCAGCAATCCTTCGGTGAGAATCGGATCATCGGTTCGTTCGCCACTCATTAGTAAAAGCCCGATTGGAGAATTGATCAGATGGGTTTCAGCCTTTCAGCGTCGCCACTGTGTTCGTAATAGTAATTTGTATTCACTCCATATCTAAAATTTTATGCAAACATCATCGAATTAAGTATTTACCTGGAAACGTGCAGCTGCAGGGCCGTTTAAGTTTTCTCTGAAATCTGAGCTTTTAAATTAAAACCAAAGGTGCGATCTAAATTCTCAAGCTAATTCGTAGGCCACACAATAAATGCATCATCTTCATGCATCTTGAATTGAACCAATAAACTTTTTTATTGGCTCATATCTGGAGCGCTTTGAAGCTAATTTTATAGAGCATAACAAACTTCTGATTGCGCACAAATAAAGATTCGTTCGAGGCGGTCATAGCTATCCTTATGGCGTGCGCGCCCGTCGAATAGCCAGTTCAACTTCGGGATTTGCTTTTCCCATATGACGTTTCCCACTTAGAAGAAGGCTGTGCAATTCAGAAGTCAGTGAAAAATCGCAAATTAAATGTGTACGAGATTGCGTTGGGTGACCATTCCACACAGCGTGTAGAGCGGAATTATTTAAGGCCCATGCTTCCCCTTCCTGCATCGTGTAAAAGAGACCAGCGCACATCATCCATGTCGAAGAGTTACTCACAATTGGGATGTGAACTCGAACATTATTGGAAAAATACTGTCCGTGGTCGATATGCGGTTTTATAGCTTGTCTTGATGCGAGGCGTGCCAGCAGGCACCGCTGCGGTGTAGCGTAGAATTTGCTTTCCAGAATTTCTCGACAATAAGGGAGATATTTTAGAATTTCGCGATCATGTATTGGCTTGTCTCCCTCAGCTGGAGCATAGCCCCGGAGAAAAATCGAATTTACGTGTCGCTGCGTCGACACGCGGTTCGCAGAACTATTCCATAGCTTCGCTGGCAGATTTGCGACTTCGGATTGCAAGCACTTTATATCAATCTCCATATCAAGTAGCACGCATCCGCCGATTAGAGCGTCTTTATCAATAAATGAGATCATTTCCTAGTACCCATATTTCCGTCTCTGAGAAAAATCACACGAAGCTCGGGTAGGACTCTCTGACTAATTTTTTTATTTATATTACCGCCCGATCGATATTGTGCCAATTATAAGTTAATTACATTTGACATATACTATTTCTTGTGTGTTTTATATAAAAAATATTGTGACTGGCGGGGCGGCGATGTTTGAAATGATTTCCGTTGTGCGACGGAGATTTTATATATTCTGCATTTCACTTGCGTTGAACTGTTTGCCCTCTCTGCTTGGACAACAAGTTCATGCTCAGAGCCTGAATGAGGCCCTAGCGAGAGCCTATGAGTCGAATCCGACTCTTGAAGCTGCCCGAGCACAGCTCCGATCGGTAGATGAAGGGGTGCCTATTGCTTTAGCCAATTGGCGTCCGACGGTGCAGGTTAATGCGGGATATACCGGACTTGATCGTTATGATTCCGGTGGGAACGCTAACCAAAATGCAGCTCTTTCAGGTCAAATTGCGAGTGCCTCTTATGGAGCGACAATCACCGAGCCTATTTATCGTGGTGGTCGCACCGTAGCGAGCACTAATCAGGCAAACTCGGAGGTACGGTCGTACCGATCACAGCTTGTATCTACTGAAGAGCAAGTCTTAATGAATGCGATCACAAGTTATCTCGATGTGGTGCGAGATGATGAAGCCCTGGCCCTATCAGATGGGAATGAAAAGACCGCGCTGCAGCGGCTTGAATCCACAAAAGCGCGTAACAAAGCGGGTGCGCTTTCGCAACTAGATTTGGCACAGGCAGAAGCAGATTACCAAAGTGCTGTATTGCAACGCTATAACGATAACGCGGTAGCAGCCACATCGCGGGCTAACTTCGAGCGCAACATTGGCGTATCGCCGGGAGTTTTGATTTATCCCTCCCAAGTTCCGCAACTCCCAGCATCAGAGAGTACCTTCATCAAGACCGTGCTGACCGAAAATCAAGATTTGCTGGCGGCACAGGATGATCGGGATGCTGCCTCAGCCAATGTTGATGTACTATTCGGTCAGGTTCTTCCAGAAGTGGACCTCGTAGTTCAGGCTCAGCATTCCGAGAACCAATCGTTCATCGGCGAAGCAAGAAATGATTTCTCAGCAATGGCTAGGCTTACGCTGAATTTATATGACGGAGGAGCATTAGAAGCACAGGTACGACAGGCTAAAGAAACTGTCCGAATGAAAACATATCAAATTGAGAAAAATCAGGCCCAAGCTCTTTCTGACGCGCGTACGGCCTGGGCCCAATCTCAATTTACAAGTATGGCTTTGCCCAATGCCCTCGGCCAAGTCGATGCTTATAATCGTGCTCTCGAAGGTACCAAGCGCCAAGTTCAAGATGGAGAAGGTACAATTCTCGACGTCATTAACGCGGAGAAAAGTCTTTTTCAGGCTCGCCTTGCATTGATCAAGCTTCAGCACGACGAAATATTGTCACACTATAAAATTCTCCAAGTCATGGGGATGCTAACAGCTCGGAATCTTGATTTGGCTGTAGATTACTATCAGCCAAGCCAACATTACATTGCCGTAAAGGGCAAGTGGTTCGGGTATTCTGACGAAAGATAATAACCGATGTGGCCTATTCAATGAATCAGGGAATACATTTCATTTCTGGATTACCCAGATCCGGTTCTACGCTACTCGCGGCGATCTTGCGACAAAACCCAAGATTTCATGCTGGGATGAGCACAGTAATGGGCCCATTGTTTTCAACAATACAACCTATGTTGAGCGCTCGGAGTGAATACCACGTTTTTATGACGGACGTAAAACGAAACGCAATATTGCGAAGCATTTTTTCTTCTTATTATGAGGATGTGCATTCGGACAAAGTTGTTTTTGATACAAACCGTACCTGGTGCGGTAAGGTTGGTGCAATTGGCGAGCTGTTTCCAAAAGCTCGTATTATTTGCTGCGTCAGATCTTTAGTATGGATATATGATAGTATTGAGCGGCTTATAGCAAAAAATCCTCTCGAACCTTCGCGAATGTTTAACTACGAGGCAACGAGCAATGTGTTCGCCAGAGTAAATATACTAAATTCGTCATCCGGCCTCGTTAGAGCCTCCTATAATTGCCTCAAAGACGCTTATTATGGGCCACATAGTGAAAAGCTGCTGCTCGTTACTTATGAGAGTTTGACCATGAAGCCTGCAGATACGATGGCAGCCATATACAATTTTTTGGAAGAAAGCCCGTATGTTCACGACTTTGAGAACGTGGAGCTTGACTTGGAAGAATTCGATATACGATTTGGAACAAGGGGGTTACATACTTTGAAGCGTAAAGTGGAGTTCGTCGCACGCGATCCAATTTTGCCGCCGGAATTAGTAATGGAACATGAGAAAAGTGCTTTTTGGAAAAACAGAGACGCACGTGGGAGCCGAGCCCAGGTGATTTAGCTGGATAAAGACTTTCCGTTTGCGTTAGCGATGTTTGTTAACAAGCCGGAGCCTTCGATGGGGCGACGTGCCTTAATTCTCGAGCGCTGGCCGTTAGCAATGCGAGGTTCGTGTGACGACGATGACTGACGCTACACTGCAAAAAACTTCTTCGTCGGAAGATCCGTGTTTAGAAACACCAAAGATAGTTGATACAGGATTACGAGCCCTTCGATTAGTCGCCCGGTTTCATGAGAAGGACATAAATATCGCCGGGCTATCGCATCAATTGGGCCTCGAATCCCGAAAAGCAACAGCAGCAGATTTATTGCGGGCAGCTGATATTGCGGGCTTTGACGCACGCTTTATTGCGAAAGAACATAAGCAGGATCTGAGCAAAATTCCAAGACCCGCGATCATTCAGATGAAAAATGGTGATTTTGTTGTCTTAAACAATAAGTCGTACAAAGGTAACGAAAAGTTGCGGCATCCATTGTTGCCGGGCCCAGTGCAAGGTCGGGCTAACGAAATTAGCAAGCATTGGACAGGAATCGCAATCGTAATTAAGTCCCGAATTGGTCAAGAAGATCAAGCCAACCAAAAAGAAGAACTTTTTGGGATGAAGTGGTTTGTATCTGCGGCGTCGCGATACCGTAAATCGATAATTCACGTCTTAATCGCATCTTGCTTTATTCAACTGTTCGCGCTCGCCACGCCCGTTTTTTTTCAAATCATTGTTGATAAAGTTTTGGTGCACAGGTCGATACAGACCTTGGAGATCGTCATATTTTGCATGGTTGTGATGGGCCTTTTTGACGTTACGCTTCAATACCTGCGTTCGTATGCACTTTTTCACACTGCCACGCGTATTGATGTTGATCTTGGCGCAAAGATATTCTCCACTCTTTTTAGGCTACCGCTTTCTTACTTTGAGACTCGAGCCACGGGCCAAACAGTTGCGCGCGTGCGGGAGATCGAAACAATCAGATCTTTTTTGACGGGTCAGGCATTAACATCAATAATCGACGGACTGTTTGCAATTGTATACCTCGGATTTCTTCTTTATTACTCACCAACTCTCACGCTGGTCGTAGTATGTTCTGTTCCATGCTACTTATTAATTTCGTTTCTTGTTCGCCCGTTACTTCGAGAGCGAATTAAAGAAAAATTTAATCGCGGCGCCTATTCTCAACAATTTTTGATTGAGTCGATTGTAGGAGCGGCGACTCTGAAGGCTGCAGCCGTCGAACCCCTTCTGCAGAAGCAGTGGGAGGAGAGACTTGTTGCATACGTACGGGCGGCCTTTCACGCTGTTACACTTTCTACTGTGGGACAAGTGTCCATCCAGTACGTTAGTAAGCTGACTACCGCATTTATATTATTTTTTGGTGCGAAGGATGTGATTTCTGGAGATATGACCGTGGGACAGCTAGTCGCCTTCAACATGGTATCCAATCAATTGGTGGCGCCCTTGCTCCGCCTTTCTCAGTTTTGGCAAGACATTCAACAGATACAGATTTCCGTCGACAGACTTGGCGATATTATGAATTCCGATCCCGAAGAATGCACGGGCGCCACTGCACAAATTCCACGCCAGCACATAGAGGGAGAAGTCGTTCTAGAAAATGTGAGCTTTCGTTATAAGCCGTCGTTGCCGAATGCGCTTTTTGAGTTATCGCTGACAATTCCATCAGGGCAGGTAATTGGGGTCGTTGGGGCGTCAGGATCGGGCAAA
>Ga0206847_10345_pt1 | contig 12538 bp, 6 predicted proteins | sample Alteio_BWOrgCont_17_FD_152880 | JGI IMG/M metagenome (GOLD analysis project Ga0206847, IMG submission 152880) | Enriched cells from forest soil in Barre Woods Harvard Forest LTER site, Petersham, Massachusetts, United States -... | ecosystem: Environmental > Terrestrial > Soil > Temperate forest >... | reverse complement strand
CACGCTGGGCTTGGGCGCGCTGGCGCTGGGCCAATTGCTCGGGGGCGTTGCCAAAGGCGCGGACGTGCGACCGGTGGGCACGGACCTGAAGCCCCGCGCCAAGCGGGTGATTTTTCTATTCCAGGCGGGTGGTCCGTCGCAGATTGAACTCTTCGATCCGAAGCCGGGTTTGGAGGGCTTTTTCGACAAGGATTTGCCGGACTCCGTACGGATGGGCCAGCGCATCACGGGCATGGTCTCCGGGCAGGCGCGTTTGCCGATCGCGCCCAGCCAGTTTGGATTTGCGCAATGCGGACGCAGTGGGATGAAATTAGGGAATCTACTGCCGTACACGCAGAAAATTGCGGATGAGATTTGCCTGGTCAACTCGGTCAATACCGAGGCCATTAATCACGATCCCGCGATCACGTTTGTGCAAACGGGCAGTCAACAGCCGGGCCGTCCCAGCATGGGTTCGTGGGTTGATTACGGGTTGGGGTCGGAGAATGAGAATCTGCCGTCGTTCGTGGTGCTGGTTTCGGTTCCCAGTTCCGGCACGGGGGATCAGGGATTGTTGTCCCGGTTATGGGGGAGCGGTTTTTTACCGAGCCGGTACCAGGGGGTGAAATTGCGGAGCGGGAATGAGTCCGTATTGTTTTTGAATAATCCTACGGGCTTGGATCGCGCGGGCCGCCGGCAGTGGCTGGATACCTTGGACCAATTGAACAAGGAGACTTTTCAGAAGTCCCACGATCCCGAGATCGAGGGGCGAATCGCGCAATATGAAATGGCGTACCGGATGCAGACTTCCATGCCGGAGTTGATGGATATTTCCAAGGAGCCGGAATCGACGTTCAAGCTATACGGCGAATCAGCGCGGCAGCCCGGATCATTCGCGGCGAATTGTTTACAGGCGCGGCGGATGGCCGAGCGCGGGGTTCGTTTCGTGCAATTGTATCATCGCGGCTGGGATCAGCATAGTGACCTGCCCGGGCGAATCAAAGTAATGACGCAGGACACGGATCAAGCTTCGGCCGCGCTGGTGCAGGATTTGAAGCAGCGTGGTTTGCTGGACGATACCCTGGTGATTTGGGGCGGGGAATTCGGCCGGACGGTTTACTGTCAGGGCGGACTTACCAAGGATAATTATGGGCGCGATCATCACGGGCGGGCCTTCTCAGTGTGGATGGCCGGGGGCGGTGTAAAATCGGGACTTACTTATGGAAAGACGGATGATTTCTCGTTCAATATTGTGGAAAATCCGGTGTCGGTTCACGACTTGCAAGCCACGATTTTGGCGAGCTTGGGAATGGATCACGAGCATCTGACTTACCGATTCCAAGGACGGCAGTACCGATTGACGGATGTTTCGGGCAAGATCGTTGATGATGTTTTGGCGTGATTTTACGTTAAGGCCAGACGCTCTAACTTTGGATGGGGTTTCCGACAACCGCATCAGCGTCTTGGAGGTTCAAGCGTCGCTCCGCGACTTTGACCTCGCGGAGCGAGGCGATGACGGTAGCCGTGGGTTTCAACCCACGGATCAACGTGACCGAAGTGTTTTCATCGCGGCGCGACGACTGACCGCGGGTTTGCGGACGCCGGCCCCTTCGGGATTGAAAATGCGTGTCGGGAGTGCTCCAAAACCTTGCATAAACTAATTTATGCCTTCCCCCGCGCCCACCGTAGAAGAGCGGATAATTCACTCCCAGCCTTCGTGGGTGATTGCCAGTGACCAGGTCGAATTGGCGGTTACGAAGCTGGGCGGGCATATGGCGCCAGTGACGTTTTTCCGGGCGGGCGAGCGCCCGGTGCAGCCTTATTATATTAGTCCGTGGCAGGATGAGAATGTGAGTGTACCGGTTCCCGTGCTCGCGCCGCTACGCGGGGATTTTTTCTGCCTGCCTTTCGGAGGCAACACCAAGTCTTTTCGCGGCGAAACGCATCCGCCGCATGGGGAGGCTTGCGGTGGCTCTTGGAGCCTCGAGGGATGCGTCACGCGGGGAAAAGTTGTCACGCTGGAACTCGGCTTTGAAACGCGCGCGCGGCCCGGGCATATCCGGCGCGAGTTATCCTTGGTTGCCGGACACAATGTCGTTTATTCGCGAACGTTGGTGGAGGGGTTCGCCGGGCCCGCGCCGTTTTCGCATCACGCCATTTTGTCAGTGCCCGAGCGGGAGCGCGCGCTTTTATGCAGTTGCAGTCCTTTTTGGCGGGGGCTGACTTATCCGATGGATTTCGGTTCGCCGGCGGCGGGCGAGTATCAATCACTCGCGCCGGGCGCGACGTTTCGTGATCTGGCGAAGGTGCAGTCAATATTCCGTGGCCGTCCACCGGAGGATTGCACGGCGTTTCCGACGCGGCCGGGATTCTGCGATTTGGTCCAAACATTCGAACGGCCGGCGAAACGGGACGCAAGTCGTCCCTCGTGGGTGACGGTGGTAAATACGGAAGAGGGGTGGCTTTGGTTCGCGTTCAAGGACCCGCGGCAAATGCCCGGGCGAATTTTTTGGATGGAAAACCGGGGGCGGTATAATGCTCCGTGGAATGGCCGGAACGCATGTCTCGGCATCGAGGATGGGTGTATGTATTTTGATCTCGGTTTGGTCGAATCGTGCGGGACCAATCCGGTTAGCCGGCTGGGTGTGAAAACCTGTGCGGAGTTTGGCGGCGAAACGCCGGTTGATATTCGCTATGTTCAAGGAGTCGCGCGGGTTCCGCGAAATTTTGGCCGCGTGCGGGACCTGGTATTTGGCAAACGGAGCGTGGTGTTTCATTCCGCCAACGGCCGCCGCGTCAAAGTGCCGGTGGCGCACGAGTTTTTGAGCTTTGAAGAATTATAATCGGGCGGGGCGGAACGATTTTACTACTGCCGGCCATATTTATTGACCACCCATTGCTGGGCGTTTTGTTCGCCAAACATCAGCCAACGGTCCTTGTAGATAATCCAGTCCTGGTCGGATAGGGTTGGTAGAAGCGGTTCGACTTGCTGGTTGAGGCCGAGATACACCGCTTTCTCCTGGGCGAGTTGGTTGAGGTGATCTTGAACGGTCTGACCGGGGTTGCCGTAAGGCGCGGTTGGATCCATCGCGCTCAACGCGGCGTTTTCGATGTAAGTCCCGACGAGCCGGCTGACGACGGGTTCCCCGGGTGTGGGGTTTGAGTATTGTTGCCCCAGATTGGCCGCGGCTTGCAGCGCGGCTTGGGCGGAGGCGGTGTCCCCGGACTGGCGGTAGGCGTTGGCCAGATCCACGGTGTCCAGCCCCAATTGTTTCAGTTGGGCAAGTTGCGGCAGCATTAATTGCATGGTCGCCGTCGTTTTGGCCTCGGCTATGGAATCACCGGCCGCAAGATAGGGTTCCACGTCATCCTCCATACGGCTGGCCGTGTAATCATCAAATGCTTTGCCGGAAGCGGCGGATAGTTCCTGGACCGCTTTATCCGTCTGGCCCGCATTGAAGTAATTGAGCGCCGAAAGATAGTTCGCCAGCGCGTTGTCGGGAGCGGACTCCTCGAACGTATCCAGCCACTGGCGCTGTTCCGCGGGTGACAACTCTTTATTTAAAACGGCCTCAAAAGCCACTTGGGGATTGTTTGGACTGGTTTCCATTGCCTCCCGCAGCAACGCGGTATCCCCACTGGTGCGAAACGCGGCGAGGAGAGTGGTGGCATTGCGGCCCGCCGTCTTGAGGTAAGACTCAACCTGCTCGCGCGTGAGCTGGTGATCCTTGTTCTTAAGCCGGTCGAACAGATTGGCGGATTGCGTCTCTTCGATGGGTGGCGCCGGCGTAAGGGCGGTCTGAATTTGTGGCGCGGGCAAATGCGGAGTCTGAACCTTTCTTTTCAAGAGTTGTTCGTTTTGGGCCTGTAGTTCCGCCAATTGGCTCTGCAACGATTCATTTTGTTCGCGCAATTTGTCATGGGCTTGATGCTGTCTCAGCGAAAAAACGGCCAGACTCGCTACTGCGATGACGACGATTGCGGTTTTTGTTTGGGTCCAGGCCATAACTTTCAATGCTCCTTTCACGAGGGTTAAGGTTGAGCCGCCGGCGGCGGCGGTGTTGGCCAGCGCGGCGGCCGCCACGGTTTTTGCCAGCGTAACTGGCGCGGCTTGAATGGAATTGGCGGAAATTGCCCCGGCGATGGTCGCGGTCGTTAGAGTGACGCCGTGTTTGGAAAAACGCTTTCGTAACTTCTCCAGGGCGCGCGCCGTACGTTTATGCGCGGCCCATTCCTGAATGCCCAGCAGGGCGGCGGTTTCGGCGGCGCTTTTATTTTCAAAATAGCGGATCGCGAGCAATTCGCGCTCTCCTTCGCTAAGTTGGGTCATGGCGTCCTCCAGAGCCGGCGAGAGCTGCCGCCAGACGCCGGCGGTGTCCGGCTCGTTTACGGTGGATTGCATGTAAGCCTCCTGTTCACGGGCTTGTTGTCGGGTCCGGGTCCGCAAAAACTGGCGGGCGGTGAACCGCGTGGTTTCGTACAGCCAGCCGGTCAGGGTGGTTCGGTGGCGGAGGCTCGCGGCTTTCCGGGCGAGAATGATGAAGACGGTTTGCGTCACATCCTGCGCATCCGGGGAATTGCCGAGGTAACGCAGGGCGACGGAATAGACGAGATTAACGTGCCGTTGAACAAACGCCGCAAAAGCGGCCTCCGAATTGCGATCGGCGTATTCCCGCAATAAATCCATGTCATTCACATCGGCCATTCACTTATTATTGGCCGCCGGAAATGAAAATTGGACAATTATTTTCGGCCAGTTAGCCGTGCATCTCCAGCTTCCACGGCTTGCGGTATTCGCGCTGATACATCAAGCAATGGGAGATGCTCCCGTGATTGGCCACGTCCTGTTTTTGCGCGTCCCAATGCAGGGTGTTCCCGCTTTGGATGGCGATGTTTCCGAGATGACAGATGGTGGTGGTCTTGGCCATCGAGACGATATCCGAGGCCGGCGTGCCGCGGCTGCGGATGCAATCCAGGAAATTTTGCCAATGCGTGCTTTCCTCCCACTTCGACTCCGGCGGCGTATCTCCGTCCTTTGGTTGGGGGATGTATTGGTAACGATTGCGGTCAACGATCAGCGTGCCGTGTTCGCCGATGAATTCGGCGCCGTGCTCGATGCCGCCGTCGAGTCCGCGCGAGTTGTTGAAGCGGTGCTCCCAATTGAGAATCCAGTTGGGAAAGCGATACGTGGTTTGGAGCGTGTCGGGCGTGTCCCGGTCGTCGCGCGAGGAAATAATGCCGCCCTGGCTCGTGATGGTGAGGGGATCGGTTTCGCGCATGGCGAGCAGCACGATGTCGATCATATGGACTCCCCAATCGGTCATGAGGCTTCCGCCGGTGTTGAAGAACCAGCGCCAATTGTCGTGACAGCGATTGGGGGAATAGGCCTCCTTCGCGGCCGGGCCGAGCCAGAAATCCCAGTCGAGCGTGGCGGGCGGGGCTTGCGGCGTTTCGCGGCCGATGTCGCGGGACAGCACCATCCACGCGCGGCAGATATTGATTTTGCCTAACATGCCGGATTGCACGATGCGGATGGCCTCCTGAAAGTGTTTCATGCTCCGCTGCCAGGTGCCGATTTGGACCACCGGCTTGTGCCGCATCGCGGCGTTCACCATCGCCTTGCACTCGATTAAATTGTGGGAGATCGGTTTCTCGCACCAGATGTCCTTTCCCGCCTGGCAGGCCGCGATGAAAATCAGCGCGTGCCAATGGTCGGGTGTGCCGATGATGATGGCGTCAATGTCCTTGTCCTCCAGCAACCGGCGAAAGTCTTTGTATCGCTTGGGCGTGGGCTGGCCCCGCTCGACGACCTCGGCTGAGGCTTTTTGCAAATGGGTCTCGTCAACGTCACAAACGGCCGCCGCCCGAACGCCGTCGAGCTTCATTAATTTCTCGAGGTTGTAACGGCCCTGGTTGCCGCAGCCGATGAGGCCGATGGAAATCCGGTTATTCGCGCCGCGGCTTTGGGCCAGCAGGCTCGCGTCCAGCGAAAGGCCGAGGCCGAGGCCACCGGCGACGGCACTGGCTTGATTGATAAAATGACGGCGGGTTTGCATAAGTTAATCTTTCAATCATTCGCGTGACCGGCGCAGCCGAGCACATCCCGGACTTTGTGGCGCACCAAGTCCTTCACCAATGCGCGACCGGGGCCGAGATATTTGCGGGGATCGATCTCGCCGGGGTTTTCCACGAGGGCTTTGCGTACACCGGCGGTCATCGCGAGACGAAGATCGGTGTCGATGTTGACCTTGACGCATCCGAGCCGGCGCGCGTGTTCAATATCTTCCTCGGGAACGCCCGCCGTTTCGGTGCCGAGATTGCCGCCATATTTATTGATCTCCGCGACCAGGTCCTGGGGCACACTGGACGCGCCGTGCAGGACGAGCGGATAGTCTCCCATGCCGGCGTCCATGAACGCCTTCTTGATTGCTTTCAAGCGCTCAAGATCAAGGTGTTGCTCGCCCTTGAATTTGTAAGCACCATGGGAATTGCCGATGGCGACGGCCAGTGAATCCACTCCGGACTGCCGCACAAATTCGACTGCCTCCGCCGGATGCGTGTAAACGCCGCCTTTGGAATACGCGCCGCCTTCCTCGCCCTCATCGTGTTGCGCGCCGACGAGCATCCCGAGTTCACCTTCCACCACGCAATTATGTTTGTGCGCGTACTCCACCACCTTCGCGCAGACCTCGACATTTTTCTCAAACGGCTCGTGACTGCCGTCGATCATGACGCTGGTAAAACCCTCATCAATGCACTCGCGACAACGCTCGTACGATTCTCCGTGATCGAGGTGAATCGCAATCGGAATGTGCGAAAGAATCACGGCGGCCTCAATCAGTTTGTTGATATAGACCGGGTTCGCGTAATGACGGGCGCCTTGCGAAATCTGGAGAATGACGGGCGCGTTCTCCTCCTCGCAGGCTTCCACAATCGCTTGAACCAGCTCCATGTTGCGGACGTTGAACGCGCCGATCGCGTATTTGCCGGCGAGCGCTTTTGCGAACAGACCTTTGGTATGGGTTAACGGCATAGTTTTATTGTTGAAGCTCCGCCAAAAATTCGACCACGTTGCGGATATCGCGTTTGGAAAGCAGGCCGCCCATTCCCTCGGGCATGGCGGACTGGCCTTTGACCTGCTTCTGGATATCGCTCATTGGCACGGTGACGAGCGCGTTGTCTTCGATGGAAAATAACTTCAATTCGTTGCCATCCTGGCTTTTTAGAATTCCCGCGTAGGCCGGTCCTGACTTGGTTTGCACGGTGACGCTTTCGTAGCCGGGTGCGATTTGTTTGTTCGGAAACAGAATTGATTCCAGAATATATTCGCGGTCGTGGCGCTTGATGATGCCGGACAATTCCGGGCCGACCGCCCCGCCTTCGCCGTGAATCTTATGGCAGCGCGCGCAGGAAACCTCCGGGCGTTCCGTGAAAATTTTCCGGCCCGCCGCCGGGTCGCCGCCGTAGAGCGTTTCGCGAAATCCGGTGAATTCGTCGTCCTTGGGACGACTCTCCAAGTACTGCTGAAGTTTTTGCCGGACTGTGGGCGCGGTGCGTTTACCCGCGCCCTCGATCAAGTCGAATTGGATTTCCTTGGGCACACCTCCCGCGGCTAATTTATCGAGCCACGCGGCGAGCACTTTATCGGCCGCCTCGCCCGGCATGTTTCCCAGCGCCACGAAAGCTCCTTGCTGCTCCGTGACGGTGCCGTTGGCCAAGGCCGCCTCCAAGGGGGCGGTGTCGCCCGGGCGCATTTCCGCCTGCAAGCGATTAGCCTCCTTGCGCATGTTTTTATCGGCGTCCGCCGCCGCCAGCTTTACCGCCGCGTCAAATTTTGGATCCTGCAACTTCGCCAGCGCCTTCAGCGCCTCGATTCGGATGGCGACCGGAGCTTTGGTGTCATCAACCGTTTGAAACAACGCCGGACCGGCTTCGGTCAACGATAGTGATTCCGTAGCGGTAATGGCCGCGAGACGCACCGGCTCCGGCGCGTCGGCGACCAATTGACTAACGACCGGGCGCAAGGCATCGGCGGCGATTTTGCCATCGTGTGCTTCGGTGACGCGACCATTGCCGGTCAGGCGGTCGCGTTGAACGGGATGCGCCCAGGTTTCGAGGGCGTGCAGGGCCTCGCTCCGCACTTTCTCCGTGGCGTCGTTTCGCGCGGCGTAGGTGGCGAGCGCCTCGGCGGATTGCGCGGTACCGAGATGGAAGTTTGCATTAATGACGCGCCAATCGAGCGGCTCGGATTGCGTGGGGTGGGTAATCAACGCGGCCAATTGCGGCAGGGCCTCATCAATCGGAACGTCATTGATGGCACGCGCGGCCTCGAGAACGATGAGCGGATCGGCGTCATTCAGAAATACCGCAATTTCCGGCAGTTTCAAACGCCGCATCGCCAGTGCCGCGCCCATGCGAACGGCGGCGGAAGTGTCCCGCGCGGCTTCGAGCAGTTCGGGCTTGTCGGCCAAACCCGCCAAGCCCATGACGCCGGCGTGACGGAGATAAACATCGTGACCGGCATTAGCGCGTAACATTTCGAGAATGGGTTTGATCGCGTGCTTGTCGTCGAGTTTGCCGAGGCTGATGGCGGCGAAAAACCGGGGGCGCGCTTTGGCGTCTTGCAAAAGTTTGATCAGCTCGGAATTGGCGGGAGTGTAACGGCTATCGCCGAACACTTTCGCGGTCTGGGCACGGACTTCGGCATCGCCATCATGAAGCAACCCAAGAAGCGGGAATAAATTGCAACGGGTCTTGACGCGGATTTGGCCGAGGCCCCAGATGGCGTGAAGTCGCGCGAGTTGGTTTGGGTCATTCGCGGCGACCTGTTCGAGGGTTTTCAAGGAGGACAGACCGCGATCGGCGAGTTCAAACTGCGCCTCCTGCCGCACGCGTTGGTCGGGATGTGCCAGTAATTTGGCGAGTTCCGCTAGTGGGCGTTGGGTCATGCCCTCCGCGATTAGTTTTTGGGTTTCCTTCACGATGGGAAGTTCCAGCGACGCCGGATCGTAGAGGCGGTCCACACGTCCCTGTCCTTGCGAGGTCCAGCCGCCCACCCAATCGGTGACAAACATATGGCCGTCCGGACTGAACTCCACATCACTGGCCAGGACATTCCAAAAGAAATTGGTCCGGCCCACCATCTTGAAAGTCGCGCCGTCGGGCTCGACGCCGAAACAGTGAATGCCGCTGCCCACCGGCGCGCCCTTGAAATCACAAAGGAAAAAACGATCCTGATAACTGTCCGGAAAACCGGTGCCCGGATAATGCACCAGCCCCGACGGCCCATCGGCGATGTAGGCCACCGGCGGCAGCAGATATGCCGCCTGGCCTGGAAAGTTCGTGTGCCATAGGTCTTCTGAATTCCAGACGCCCGCCGGCGTCGTTTCGCTGAACTGATTGCCGGAGCGCCAGCCGCTGTCGCCGCCCTCCACCACGTAAACCAGCCGCGCCGCATCGCCGTGATCGCAATTGTTATCGCCCGTGAACAAATTGCCATGGTCATCGAAGGCGAGCTTCTGGGGATTGCGCACTCCGTAGGCGAAAATTTCCAGATTCGAGCCATCCGCATCGCAGCGCAACACCGTGCCCATGTAAGGGAAATCCAGCCACTTGCCTTCCTTCGTTTTCACATGGATGCCGCGATCACCCATGCTGAAATACAATTTGCCGTCCGGACCAAAACGCAATCCGTGCAGATCATGCCCGGTGAGCCCGAAACGAACTCCATAACCATAACTCAGCGAGCTTCGCACATCCGCCTTGCCATCGTGATTGGTGTCTTGCAGCAGCCATAAATTGGGAATATCCGTGAAATAGACCACGCCCTTTCGCGCCAGCACACCGGCGGCGACGCCATCCAAAACGCCATTGAAACCGTCGGCAAAAATCGTGGATTTATCCGCGCGTCCCGTTCCTTTCGTGTCCTCGAGTACGCGGATCATTTCCGATTCCACGGCCATGTCACTAATTTTATCGCCCAGGAATTTTTTGCACATCGCGAGGCGGTCCTCCACCGTACGGCAGGCGATGTCGTCGTCGAACATATCCATGTGAAAGCGGATATCGTAGGTGCTCGTGCGCAGCCGGAACGTCTCGGCCACGTACAAGCGGCCCTGTTCATCGAAGCAAAGCGCGACGGGGTTGGCTACTTGCGGCGAGGCGGCGAACAGGTCCGCCTTGAAGCCCGTCGGAAATTTAAAATATCCGGGAAGTTCGTCGGACTTTTCGCCTTTGGCTACTTGGGCCGACGTGGGCTCGTCCGCCCGGAGGGAAATAAATGGAGTCGCGGCCAGCGCGAGAATGAGCACCGAACAAAGACGATATACTAGAGAACGCTTGATCAATTTCATGAAAACCTGATTACGGAATAGCGAGAAAATTCCCCGAAACATTCGCGCGTTGAACCGTTGAACTGGCGTGAAAATGGCGCATCCGGGTATGGAGTTCCGCTTTCAGGCGGTGAGGCACTGGCATACTCGATGGCTGGGAGAATTTTCGGACCAGCCGAGCGTACTGTCGCTCTGCCGGCTAAAGCCGGGACTCCATACCCGGACGCGAAAAGCCGCGTTACGCACTGGTGCGGATATTTGGTTTGTTTCACTGTTTGGCTTTAACCGGCAGAAGGTTCGACGCACTTGGGGCGGATTTTCATCACGCCCAAGTGACCGCGCCCTTGGCTTCTTGCAGGGCAACGGATTGGAGAAAGCGGATCGCCTTTTCCAAGCCTTCACGCGGGGTCATCAAGCTGTCCTCGTGTTCGACCGAGAGCGCGCCGTCGTAACCAACCATGCGCAGTGCGGAAACGAAATCGCACCAGAACTGCCGGGGCTGGCCGTAACCGACGGTGCGGAAAATCCACGCGCGATTGAGTTCATCGGAATAGTGCTTGTTGTCGAGCACGCCGTTCACCCGGGAATTCCACTCTTGGACGGAAGTGTCCTTGGCGTGGACGTGCCAGATCGCTCCCTTGAGGGCGCGGACTGCCGCGCAGGGATCCATGCCCTGCCAGATCAAATGCGAGGGATCGAAGTTGGCGCCAATCGATGGACCGGCGGCCGCGCGCAGCTTCAGGAGTGTCTCGGGATTGTAAACCACGAACCCGGGATGCATCTCGAAGGCGATCTGGTTCACGCCACATTTTTTGGCGAACTCGGTGGTTTTGACCCAATACGGAATCACGTCGCGCTTCCACTGGCGCTCCAGCATGTCGGTGTATTCCGTCGGCCACGGGCAGGTGATCCAGTTCGGGCTTTGGTCGCCGGGCGCGCCGCCGGGGCAGCCGCTGAACGTCGCGACCACCTCGACGCCGAGCTTTTGCGCGAGCTTGCAGCAGCGGCGGAAATCGGCATCGTGCGCGCGGGCGATTTCCTTCTTCGGGTGAATGGGATTGCCGTGAACCGAGAGGCAGGAGATGCGCAATCCGCGCGAGGCGATGGCGGCGAGGAAATCCTTGGCCTTTTTGTCGCTGGCGAGGAGCGCATCGGGATCGCAATGAACCGTGCCCGCGTATGCGCCAGCGCCGATTTCAATAGTTTGCACGCCGGCGGCGCGGACGCGTGGCGGTGGAAGGTCGCTCTCTATCTAATTCCCACCGCGGTTTACGGCTGGATGATGCTGGGGCAAAAGTTTCCCGTGCAGGAGCGCGTGGCCGCCGGGGTTTCCTACACCGATATGTTACGGGAATTCGGTCTGGCGGGATGCCTGATTGTTTCGATTTTCGGGGCGTATGCCCTGGACGAAATCCTGCAAGTCTTTGGCAGCCACTTGAGCACGGCGGCGCTGATCGCAATTCCGGTCGTAATCACCGGATTATTCGCCACTCGCATTCGGAGTTTCGGGCGTCCCATGTTTATTTTCCTGCTACTGGTGATGATTCTGCTGGCGACCACGGAACTGGGCACGGATAGCTGGATCGCGGCGCTCATGGAACCGGTGTTGAAGGACTTCGGCGAGAACGCGGGGAAATATGTGATCATTTACACCTCGGTCATCATGTTCATCATGCGGTTCTGCGCCGGTCCGATTGTGCATCGCACGACGCCGCTGGGTTTGCTGACGATTTGCTCGGCGGTTGCCGCCGTTGGCCTATTCTGGCTGTCGCAATCCGCCGCGGCCCTCATGGTTTTCCTCGCCGCCACCTGCTACGGCTTCGGCAAATCGTTCTTCTGGCCCACCATGCTGGGCGTGGTTTCGGAGCAGTTTCCCAAAGGCGGCGCGCTGACCATCAGCGCGATTGCGGGCGTGGGCATGATCTCGGTGGGAGTGCTGGGCAACCCATTGCTGGGGACCATTCAGGACCATTATCTGGACCAACGCCTCGCCAAGGAAAATCTGATTTTGCACGATAAAATTTCCGAGCCGGCGCAAACTAAATACGGCCTGACCTATCAACCCCTGGATCAAACCAAGTTGGAGGCGCTGCCCAAGGCGGAACAAGACACCGTCCTCAAGGTGCAATCCGCCAACAATCAGGCGACCCTCGCCAAGGTGGCCATCCTTCCGGTGATCATGTGCCTCTGCTACATCACTCTGCTCATCTATTTTAAATCCCGCGGCG
>Ga0206847_10344_pt1 | contig 12572 bp, 11 predicted proteins | sample Alteio_BWOrgCont_17_FD_152880 | JGI IMG/M metagenome (GOLD analysis project Ga0206847, IMG submission 152880) | Enriched cells from forest soil in Barre Woods Harvard Forest LTER site, Petersham, Massachusetts, United States -... | ecosystem: Environmental > Terrestrial > Soil > Temperate forest >... | reverse complement strand
ATGTTGCCGGGCGCGAAGATGAAGCTTCCTCCCAACTGGAAGGGGTTTTTCCCCAACTTGTTTTGCCGGTGGCCCGCAGTCTTTGCGCGGGCCCTCGCCACGCGGTTATCGTCCCGCAGGAGATGCAACAGAGAACCGACTCGAAGGTCGATGGCGCCATACGCAATTCGATCCGCATCGATCAAGAGAGGGAAGTCGATGCCCGTGTCTTTCCGGAACAGGCGAGCGTACTCCATGTCGCCCAGTCCAATCGAAGCAATCCGGGCGCCCTTGAGTTGGAATCCTTTTTCTCGTTCGCGCAACTGCGCGACATGCTCGCGGCAGAATATTCAACCGTAGTGCCGGAGAAACGCGACTACGCAGGGTGCGCTAGCCCACAGGGTGCCCAGACGAATCTGCTGCCCGTCGCAGTCCGGTAACACAATGTCGGAGAGCTTCGCGCTTAAACTTGCGTCCATAGGCAGTGGCAATCCTCATCCCACCTGGGCGTGTTCCGGCATGGCCTTGACCACGGTCAGCGCCTGCTCGACGTCCGCGATCAAGTCGTCGACGTTTTCAATTCCAGTGGATAGCCGCACCAGTTGTTCTGTGATGCCCATCTTCGCGCGCTGCTCGGAGCCGATCATGGCATGCGAGGTCAGCACCGGAATACATACCAGCGAATCCACGCCACCGAGGCTCGGAGCCAGCGTGAATAGCCGCAAAGCCTCGGACACCCGCCGCGCATCATCCCCCGTGCCTTCGACTTCAAAACTAAGCACGCCTCCACCGCCTTTCATCTGTTCCGCCGCAACTGCGCGCTCCGGATGGTTTTCCAGAAGCGGATAATACACGCGACGAACTTTCGGATGCGTGGCAAGAAATCGCGCGATTCGCAATGCGCTGTCATTCTGCCGCTGGACCCGCACCGCCAGCGTCCGGATGCCGCGAAGCAAAAGCCATGCCGCATGCGGATCCATGACGCCGCCCAGGATGGTACGAGTTCCATGAATCTTTGCAATCAAGTCCGCACGACCGGCGATTGCGCCGCAGATCAAGTCCGAGTGTCCGGCAAAGAACTTTGTTCCCGAGTGCATGACTAGATCGATTCCGAACTCAGCGGGCCGCGTATTGATCGGTGTAGCGAAGGTGCTGTCGATCATGGAGATGAGGCCGCGTTCCTTTGCCACTGCTGCAGCCTTACGCAAATCTACTACTCGCAGAGTCGGGTTGGTGGGCGATTCCAGGTAAAGCAGCCGTGTGTTCGGTCGAATGGCGCGAGCGTGTTGCTCGAAATCATTGGTATCGACAAACGTGGTTTCAATACCCAGTTTGGGCAGCCATTGCCCGAAGAACTTCGATGCTCCGCCGTAGATGTCACGCTGCGCCACGACGTGGTCCCCGCTCTTCAGCAATGCAAGGACCGTCGTCGTAATGGCGCACATTCCAGCAGAAAACAGCAAAGCCGCATCCACGCCTTCCAATTCCGCGATCGCCTTCTCCGCTACCGTGTTCGTTGGATTCCCATAACGGGTGTAGAACTGGTCGGTCGGCGTAACCCGCAACTGTTCTTCATTGTCCGTCACTTCGAATGTAGAAGTCTGGTAGATCGGAGTCGATAGCGGGCCATTCTTCTTGTCGAGGTCGGTGCCTCCGCGAACAGTTTCGGTTTCCTGGCGGTATTCATGTGACTTCATGTTGGCTCCCATGCGCGAAGTGCTTATTCTGCGTGAATGTGCGTGTAAATTAAGACTATCGTTCCGGCAGGAAGTGAGCAAGCCTCTTAACACTGCCACGCACCCAGTGCAGCCGTCGCCTATAATTTCACTTTATGGATTCAGGACTCAAGAATCGGGTCGCAATTGTCGCGGCTTCGAGTCAGGGCATTGGGCGCGCCACCGCGGAGGCCTTTGCCGCCGAGGGCTGCAAAGTGGCAATGTGCTCCCGCAATGCAGAGCGCCTGCGCGAAGCCGCCGAGCAGATCCGGGGACAGCATAACGCCGAAGTGTTGGCCGCGCCGGTCGACGTCACCGATCCGGCGGCGGTTCGGACATTCGTAGACCAAACGGTTGCTGCCTTTGGCAGCGTCGACGTTTGTGTGACCAACGCGGGTGGGCCGCCCGCCAAAGGCTTTCTGGCCGCTAGCCTGGAAGATTGGCGCAGTGCGATTGACGCGAATTTCCTGAGCGCGGTCTATTTTGCGCGGGAGGTCATCCCCCACATGCAGCGCAAGCGTTGGGGCCGAATCATCACCTTGACCTCGATCACCACCAAGCAACCGGTCCCGGATCTGGTGCTGTCGAATGCGGTGCGGGCGGCGGTTGTCGGCTTGGTGAAAAGCCTCGCCAACGAATTTGGCAAAGATGGGATACTGGTGAACAACGTTGGCCCTGGATACACCGCAACCGACCGTCTTAAAGAGTTAGCCAAAGCGCGCTCGACGGCCTCCGGAAAGACGCAGCAAGAAGTGCTGGACGGGTTCAGCATCGACGTACCATTGAAACGCCTCGGCGATCCGAAAGAAATTGCAAATGTGATTGTCTGGCTGGCGTCTGAACGGGCGTCGTATGTTACCGGCCAGACCATCCTGGTAGACGGCGGAGCGTACAAAGGTTTGTGAGATCGAACACGAAAAGCGGGGATATATCGAATGCCAAAAGCGACGAAGAAAAAGCGAGCCAGCAAGAAGAAAACCGTGGCGCGTCGGAAAATAACGAATCATCCCGGAGCCAAGGCTGAATTGAAGTACGTTTCCTGGGACTCGATTGAGTTGGAGGACCTGAACCCCCTGCTGCAGCGCCATTTCGTTGTAGGGCAAAACATCATGCTGGCGCGTGTGCTGCTGAAAAAAGGCTGCGTTGTTCCGGAGCACAGCCATCACAACGAGCAACTCACATACGTCCTGGATGGTGCTCTGAAGTTCTGGATCAACGGGAAAATCATTGTAGTCAACGCCGGCCAGGTGCTCACCATTCCGCCGCACATGCCGCACAAAGCTGAAGCTCTGGAAGACACGGTGGATCTCGACGTATTCAATCCGCCGCGCGCCGACTGGATCAATAAGACCGATCAATATCTGCGAGGCAAGAAATAGCCTCAACCAGCAACCTGCCTGTCGAAAGCTAATGACGCAACAGACTACGCTCGCTCCCGGCTTGAAAACAAAATCGCAGTTCCGATGCGTCGGTTGCAGCGCGATCAACGAACAACCGGGCGGCGGCTTTCGTTGCTCGAGTTGCGGCGACTTGCTGGAGATCTTCTATTCCGGGACCGACAAAGGCGAATTGCCGGACCCCGCTTTTCTACGCAACCTTTGGCTGCAACGGCGTATGTCCCCGCTTTCGCTTGACCAGAGCGGCGTGTGGCGGTATCGCGAGATGCTGCCGCAAGAAGTCGACTGGGCAGAAGTTGTTACCCTGCGTGAAGGCAACACGCCCCTCTATGAGCTGCCGCATTGCGCCCAATCGTCCGGGCTCGAGCGTTTGGCGGCGAAGCATCAAGGCCTGAATCCGACTGGATCATTCAAAGACACCGGCATGACAGTAGCGGTTTCGGTTGCAAAACAGCAACGATTCCGCTGGGTGGCCTGTGCTTCGACCGGGAACACTTCGGCGTCCATGGCAGCCTATGCGGCGCGTGCCGGATTACGCAGCCTGGTGTTGATTCCCCAGGGCAAGATTTCCTGGGGGAAGCTTTCGCAGGCCTTGGATTACGGCGCCTTAACTTGCGAACTGAATAGTGATTTCGATGGCTGCATGCGGGTGTTGAACCAAGTTGTCGAACGCATGCCGGTATATCTGTTGAATTCGGTGAACCCGTACCGGATTGAAGGGCAGAAAACCGCGGCTGTCGAGCTAATGGAACAATTGGGTTGGCGAGTGCCGGACCACGTGATTGTGCCTGGCGGCAACCTGGGAAACTCCTCGGCTCTCGGCAAGGCCTTCTTCGAAATGCGTCAACTGGACTTGATCCCGGCTCTGCCTAGAATTTCCGTCATTCAAGCCGAAGGGGCCAACGCGCTGGTTCGCACCGTGCGGGAAACTGGGGGTAAAAAGCTCGTCACGGTCCAGCCTGAAACGTTGGCCAGCGCCATTCGGATTGGCAATCCGGCATCGTGGAGGAAGGCGGTCCGGGTGATCGAGAACACTGGCGGGACAGTCGAGCAGGTCAGCGAACTTGAAATCGCCGTCGCCAAAGCCGAGATCGGCGCCGATGGCATTGGATGTGAACCCGCTTCAGCCGTGACTTTGGCGGGGTTAAAGAAATTGGTGACGTCAGGTTTTGTGAAGCGGCAAGAGACCGTTGTATTGATCCTCACCGGCCACCTCCTGAAAGACCCTGAATTTACTTTGAGATTCCATCGTGGAGAATTGCTCCCGGCGGACGACAATAACAATGCTGCTTTGCGTTCTGTCCGCCGAACGCCCATTGTGCTGGACGCCAGCCCGGACGCGGTAATCCGCGCCCTGGAAGAGGCAGAAAGATCCTGACGTGCTCAAAAAGGTGCTCCCTGGCAGCCTCAAGAAACCGCGGCCCCCGCAATCGTTGAACCTGGTTCTGCCCGCCACTTCGGCAAACCTTGGACCGGCTCTTGATGCGGCTGCTCTGGCGTTTTCCATGTTCCTCAAGATTCGGGCAAGTACCGCCCCAAAGTTTTCAATAGCTGCCGAGGGCCGCGACGCGGATATTTGCCGGCGCATGCAAGACCAACTGATCCTGACCACCTACCGCGAAGTTCTCGAGTCGCAGGGCAAAGCGATCCAGCCGTTGGTGCTGAATATCACCAACGAAATCCCCATCGGCAAAGGCTGCGGATCATCCGCGGCGGCGCGATTGGCTGGGATTGCACTGGCTGTGCATTTTGGACGCTTGAGATGGAACGACAACCAGATCGTCAGTGAAGCAGCCCGGCGCGAGCATCACCCCGACAACGCCGCTGCATGCTGGATGGGCGGACTCGCGGTAGCCCGCACCCAGGCCAATGGCGAGGCGAAAATTGCCACCATCCGGCCAAAAGGCAAGTGGCCGCTGCTGCTCGCGGTGCCCCTCGAAGCTCTTCCCACCGAGCAGGCGCGGAGCGTCTTGCCGGAGCAATACTCCCGCGACGATGCGGTGATCAACATCCAGAAGTCCATGTTGTTACTAGGTGCTTTCACGCAGGGGCGTCCGGACTTGCTCTCGGTCGCTCTGCAGGATCGTCTGCATGAGCCTTACCGCGCGCATTTGTGCCCGTTGCTGCCAGCTTTGCAGAGGTTAGGAGATCGGAGGATTCTTGGAGTCGCTCTAAGCGGCGCCGGGCCTTCTGTGCTGATTTTTCTGGATTCGGATGCCAGTGCAAAATCGGTGAGCGGGAGGGTCCGGGAGCACTTGCGCTCGAACGGTCTACAAGCGGAACTGCTCCCGGTTGCTATTACGCTCAAAGGCGGGCGCCGGCGGTTAAACCGGTGACCTGGGTCGTCTAATTCACGCGGACTTGTTGTGACAAAGGTTGCAAGTCTTCCGCCGCGACCTGGAAGAAATGCTCCTCAAAACTAAGCCCCGGTTCGCATGCCGCGCGTTCTGGGTATGTCTGCAGCGCCCGCATGAAGTTATCAATTGCGTGCTGCATTTCTTCGTCTTGAGCTCTTCCGATACTCGCAATCATTAGTTCACTTGCTTTTGCCGCCATCATATCCCCCTGGGTTTGGCTGGATTGCCGATATCCGACTGCAAGTGTTGAAACGCCCCGATCATCGGCAAACCTGGGTTACATTCCTTGTTGTTTGGGGAGACCTTGAGATTAGTGCTGACGCCCGAAATGGTAAATGGCCCGCCTGTGCCATTTCGGACTTTCGGTGTGGAAAACAGGACCGCGGTAACCGCGGTCCCTCAACGATATCTTAGCGGCTCGCTGGCGGAATGATCGCATTCATTCGCAGGTATTCCACCATCTGCCCGTAGTGATCGAAGTTGTGTCCGACATTCAGAATCGCCAGCCCCAGACGAGTCGACGTACCCTCTCCGAATGGATTCTTGATTGGCTCCACAGAATTCTTGTCGTTGATGCTGCCGGCAGCCTTGTGAAAGTAGGCATAGGAATCCTTCAAGAACTTCACGATGTCAGCCTTGGAAGTGAGTGAATCCGGACCATTTTCATTGCCAAGGACCACGGGAGGTTTTTCTCCCAAGATCGCAGAGCCGAGCAAGTAATTCACTGCCGCAACGTGTTTTACCTGTTGCGCGAACGTCCGCACGCCTTTGAACTCTCCGCTGGTTGGAGCGAAGCTATACTTGTCTTCCGGCATGGCTTCAGCCGCCGGAACAAACTCGCCCTCCGCGCTGGACACGCGCTTGTCCAGAACTTGCGCCATGGTTTGTGGGTCATTTGACTTCGCGGCCTGCCCGAAGGCAATGCCAGCTGCGGCGAGGAAAAGCAAAAGTGTAGACGTCCACTTCGTCTTCATGATGGTTTCTCCGAGAAAGCAGGGATTTACGCATGATAACGGATTGTCGCTTGCCACAGGGGACAGTAGCCGCGCAGGTCCTCAATCCCGCACTACCGACGGTGCGTACCGCAATTGTTGCGCGCCCAACGGATAGCTCCGGACCGCGAGCAGTCCCAGGATAAGAGCTACGGCGGACCCTGACAGCGCTGAAGAAACTCCTACGCGGCTTGCAAGTGCTCCCCACGCTGCGCTGCCGATGGCCATGCCTCCCTGCAGAACCAGCAGGTACACCGACAGCGATCGGGCCCGCAAACCTGCCGGCGACATGGTCTGCGCCGCCACATTGAGACAGGCCAGAATGCCGATCCACGCGGCGCCGCTGGTGAACAGCACCAGGCTCAGCCAGCCAAAGGATTGTACGCGTCCGGCGGCCATGGTCATGACGCCGAACAGCACCATGGCAAAAGCCACCAACCCGTCGACTGATAGCCGGCTTCGCAGGCGCGGCAGCAGCGCGCCTCCGGCCAAAGCGCCCAATCCAAACGATCCGAGCAGCAGTCCATATCCGTCGGCGCCGTGAGGCCTGGCGATGAGTGGGAGCAGGGCGAGCAATGAACTCGCGGCCAGACTGAATATACCCGTACGAATCAAGACGCATCTTACGGTTGGCGCCGAGCGCACGTAGCGCAGCCCCGCGAGAATCGCCACCGAGACTCTCCCAGTTTCCGCCACCTCATGTCGGGGCCGCTTCCAGCGATACAAGAACAGGATCACACCGAAAAACGAAATCGCGTTCAAAAGGAACGCCACGCCAGAACTGGTTGCCGCGATGACGGCTCCACCAAGCGCCGGTCCAACCGCTCGCGCCACGTTGAAGCCGACTGAATTCAGCGCCACCGCAGGCGCGTGCTGTTCGGCAGAAACAATTTCCGGCGTGATCGCCTGCCACGCTGGATCGTTCATCACCGCGCCCAGGCCGAGCACGAAAGTGAACCCGAGCAAACTCCACGGTGTGATGTGGCCCAGCAGGGTAAAGACGCCCAGCAAGGCGGCCGCAGCCACCATCCAGGCTTGGCTGATCAGTAGAAGCCGTCGGCGGTCCACCATATCCGCCAGCGCGCCGGCTGGAAGAATCACCAGAAAAACCGGCAACGTGGCCGCAGCCTGCACCAGGCCGACCATCAGCGGAGACATGGTGAGCTGCGTCATCAACCATCCGGCGCCCACGTTCTGCATCCAGGTTCCGGTGTATGAGATGACGGCTGCGCCCCACAGGGAACGGAACAGCGGTTCGCGCAACGGAGCCCATGCCGAGAAATCGCGAGTTCGGAGCTCTTGCGGCAACGGGTTCACGAGTTGCGCCATGCTATCGGTCCGCAACCCCGGCTGCCGTGGCCGGATGCTGTCCAAAAGGCCAGTCCTGGTGCCGCCAGGCGCGGATCAAGTAAAGAGCAATGCCAGTGATCAGGATCAGAATCGCGTAGCGAATCTGCGTCCCCGAATTCGTTCGAGAGATCACAATAAACACAAATCCCACTGCTGAAATCAAAGCAGGCAGCGGATACAACCACATGCGGAACGGTCGCGGCAGATCCGGACGGCGTATCCGCAGAACCACCAGCCCAATCGACTGCACCAGAAACTGCAAGATAATGCGGATCACCACCAGGCCTGCGATGACGTCCGCCAGGGACAACAAGCAGAACAGTGCGGCGACAGCTCCCAGCGCAACCAGCGACACATAAGGGAATCGGCCATCCGGATGAAGACGCCCGAATGCTCTGAAGTAGTTTCCGTCGAGCGCCGCAGCGTAGGGCACACGCGAGTATCCCAGCAGCAGCGAAAAAATCGAAGCGAACGCTGTCCACATCACCAACCCGGTCACCAGATTCGCAGCCCAAGGCCCGTAGATCCGTTGCATAAAGATGGACGCTACATACAATCCTCGATTTGGCTGCCCCGCTCCCATCATTTCCTGCCATGGCACCACGCCCAGGATGCTAACGTTCATTACCACGTATAGACATCCCACCATCAGAATGGATAGCAGCAGAGCGCGCGGGATGGTCTTGCCTGGATTTTTCACTTCGTCGCCCAGAAAGCAAACGTTGTAATAGCCCCAGTAGTCATACGTCCCAATCAGCATGGACGAACCCAATCCGAGGAAAAATGCCGACGAAAGGTGAAAGGCGCCCGGAGGAAAACTAAACGCCTGCGCCCTGTTGAAGTGTGTTAGTCCGGCGAAGATGATCCAGCCCATCATCGCGAGCACGCCGGCGAGCAACAGCTTGGAAATCCATCCAATGCGAGTGATCTTGCGATACAGAAGCGCAATGGCCAGGATGACCACCCCGATGGCCACGAACGTTGCCCCGGAAACCAGCCAGTGAACATCCATTGAACCGACGAGTGGGATGGGCACACTCCAGGTTCGGGCGGCATACTGATGTTCCAGCCCCGGCCAAAAGTATGAGGCATAACCTGCCAAGCCAATCGCACCGGACGCGACTGACAAGGGAGCGCTGAAAGAAAGCTGCCAGATGAACAAGAAAGAAACGAGCCGTCCGAGAGTCTTTGGGCCATATATTTCGCGCAGATAGCGATACGACCCGCCCGAACCCGGCATGGCCGCTCCCAACTCCGCCCATACCAGGCCGTCACAAACCGCAAAGATGGCCCCGAGAACCCAGCCCAGCATGGCCTGCGGACCGCCCATCGCGCTCACGATCAGCGGGATGGTGATGAACGGTCCCACTCCGATCATGTCGATCATGTTGAGCGCGGTGGCGCTACCGAGCCCGATCCCACGAATTAGTTTAGGAGAGGTTTCGCCGCCACCGGATTGTGGGGAAGGCTCCATGTAAAAGCAAGAGTAGTTAGTGGCTCGTAGCTAGAAATCGGCGTGCTCGCCATGAACGCAACATCGGGTGCCTGCTTGCTCGACGGCCTAACTGAGAACTGAGAACTGATTCCCCGCCTACTGCCTTCCGCTACTAAGCAGATTGACATACAACCGGATCGCCCCTGGAACGCCCGCCGGAAGCTGCCGAAAGAACGCATAGCCCGTGTAGATGTACGTTCCTTTCCCATACTGCGCCCGCAGCAGGCCGCCCTTCTGGGCAGACTCCCCGGGATCGTGACAGGCCAGCAGCGGTTTGAAATGATCGTCCCAGTGATCCATGAAATACAAGCCGCGCTCCTGCACCCATCCTTCAAAGTCCTTCTCGGTAATCTTGTTGGGCGTCGTGAAAACACTGTCGTCTGGAGCAAGCACCTGCACGGGCGCATCCTCCACAGAAACCCGGGCGCGGCTTAGCGTGGCCGGATATGGCGTAAAGTTACCCTTGTTGAAATCGCCGACCGATGCGTTGTACTGCACGACCAGCGTCCCTCCGGCGGAAACCCAGTCCAGTAGTTTCTTGTTATTCGCAGCCAGGTCTTTTTGCGTATCATAGGCGCGGATTCCCAGCACAATAGTTCCGTAAGGGCTGAGATCCGCGCTGGCCAACTGTTCAGCTCCAAGAACTGTGACATCCATCCCGACCTGTTTGAGCACGGTTGGAATGTCGTCTCCCGCGCCCATGATGTATCCGACCTTCAGCCCTTTCGGCAGTTTCACCTCGGCGATGCTGACTCGCAGCAACGCCGGCTGATAGTAGTAAAAGGTGTCGAGGTCTTCCCGCGTGACGACGCTGTAGCCCTCACTGAAGCCCTTACTGGCCGCGTTGAATACCGCTCGGATCTCGGTTCGTCCCTCCCTCAGACTTGCCGGAAAAACCGTGAACTCAGACTCACGCTTGTCACCGCGCTCACGGAACTCCAGTGAAAGACTAGCCGGCTCAACTCGCCATCCCGCTGGAATTTCAAGATGAAGTGAGCCCTTTGCAGCGCCGGACGAATTGCTGGAAACCGAAACTCTCACCTTACATCCCGAGTCGCCCTGGGCGTTGATGACCTGCTCTCCCGGTTCCAGCATCACGGAGAACGCTGGGGCGACTCCCACGGCCCGTTCCAACTGGCGTCCGTCATCGCCTGCGTACTTCACCATCGCGGTCGCGCGCGCGATGCCTTGCCGCCGCCCGAACGCGTAGATGGCATGCGCCCTTACCGGCGGAGGCGAGAAGGGAAGCGTGACATCTTGCGGATTGTCGATCGAATTGATGGCATCTCTTTCCGGATCGTCCCGATGCCAGTAAGGCCGGGTATACCGCGCGTCTTTGGAAACGGTTACCCGGAACGTCGCCACGTTCTTTGACCGGCCTAATCCTTTCACGTCACTGATCTCCTCGGCCTTCCATCCCGAAGGTAAATCGAGTTCGATCTTTACCACTTCGAGCGGTGACCGGCTTGAAAACCGCGCCGTGATGTTAAAACTCTGTCCGGGCACCGCCATGAATGCATTATCGGCACTCTTTCCGGCGGCGACATCGGCCACAACCTGCAATTGAACTCCCGCGGCGAGGTTCGCCGCCTTCTCAAACTGATCTTCCTTGGTATCCAGTTCCGCAATCAGATCGTTCTTTGCTGCCGGCGACAGATCAGAATTCGTCACCCGCTCGATTAGGTTGCGGCACCAGCTCTCCCAAGGCGCGGGAGCGTGGACAATCGATCCCGGCGACCGTTTTACCTTTTACAAACTGGTGGATTCAGTCTTGCCATCGCGAACTGCACATAAGACATGCCCAACGCCGGATCAGGCTGGCCCGTATTCAACTTGAGAGTGTAATCCGTGTCGGGGCAACTGCTGGCGCCAAACCCGCAGACATTGCCGATGTAGAGTTTCTTCGCCTGCCAGGGTTGCAAGCCTTCCTTGATCTGCTCGGGAAAACGGCTCGGATCGGCCGCCGCGCGGAATGCTTCTTTGGCCAGAATCGCCGAAGACTGGTGATGGCCGTGTCCATCGCGATCGGTGCCACTGAAGCGAGCCGCCAGCACGTGTGGGCGAAATGTGCGGATCACACGCACCATGTCCCCCAGCGCAATGTCATGTCCCTGCCACTTCTGAAACGTTTCTTCCGGAGTCTTGGAAAAACCGAAATCGGCCACCCGAGTGAATCGCTGTTCAACGCCGTAATAGCGATCGGCCGCGGTAAGCTCCAGCGTCCGCACCACGCCCAACACGTCGAACAAATTGCTCCCAACCTTGTTCTGTCCACCCTCGCCTCGATTCAGCGTCAGCAGCACGACCGATGCGCCCTTACCGCGCGATTCCAGGGTGAGCATGCCGCCATCTTCATCGTCGGGATGGGCGACCGTCTGCATCAGGCGAGCCGTCGTCCGGAGCCGGAGCAGCATCTGCTTCAGGCCCAGCACGCCGGAGTCCTGCGCCAGCGGCTGGGTCGGCGATGACTGGGACTTGGTCTGGGCGGACAAAACGACAACCAGTATGGCGACGCACAGCAACACCTTTGTCGCGAGGCTTAACATCCCCGCCCAAGCGGAGCTTGAACGGGGTACCCGGAAGGATCGGCTACGAAACGTTATTCGCATGAACTTATAGAGATGGATATTCTCGGCGATGGGAAGCAACATTTTTCTCAAATCCGACTCTTGCCTGGCTGCGAAGATACACGTCCGGTCCGAGCCGCATGTCTCTGTCGTTGCCGATCCAGTATAACCGCCAGACCAATGACAGTCGTCCAAGCGTGACGGATGGAAGAAATGTCCTGAACGCGAACTGTGAAACTACTGACTCTGAGGGTTTGGCACACTTTGCTGGCACTGGTGCGCCGCAGTCAGGACTTTGTCGAATTCTGCGCTGCTCCGCAGCTTTGCCAATAGTGGATCAGCCAGCAACGCCGAGTAGGCGCAGTAGTTCTGCTGCACGGCGGCGTTCAACAGATGGAGAGCCGCATCTTTCCTGCCGCAGAACGCCAGAATGGTCCCTTGGGTGTACCACGGCTCGGGATCCATTTCTGCTGGAAAGTTGGTTGCCATGTCATGCGCGATGCGATCCAGATCGGCGGTGTGACCGGGCTCCAGGCAGGCTTCCAGCAGGTCCCGGTGATAGCGCGGGTTTGCCGACATGTGCTTCACCGCTTCTCGCGCTTCGGCGATCTTGTTCTCGCGGAGCAGAATCGACGGCAAGACATACGCCGCCCATTCCGATCCCGCATCGAGTTGAGCAAAATCCTCCGCGCGTCTGGTCTGGCCCAGAACCATGAACGC
>Ga0206847_10326_pt1 | contig 12611 bp, 15 predicted proteins | sample Alteio_BWOrgCont_17_FD_152880 | JGI IMG/M metagenome (GOLD analysis project Ga0206847, IMG submission 152880) | Enriched cells from forest soil in Barre Woods Harvard Forest LTER site, Petersham, Massachusetts, United States -... | ecosystem: Environmental > Terrestrial > Soil > Temperate forest >... | reverse complement strand
ATCTAGCACCTTTTCTGCATAATGAAGTATTAAGCGCGCCGTAGAGGATATTGTAGAAAATGTGCGCAAGGCTGACTTTGTAAAGCAGAGTGACGGAGAATATAGAACGGAACCTCTGGGGCATACAAAGTATGATGACGAAAATGGACATTGGCTGTTTCTGGCCAGATTACCCACGGAATTAGCAAGAGATACTGTAAGAGGAAGATAAATGAGCATACAAACCGTTCGAGTAGCGCTGCGTGACGCCATGGCGGAGGAAATGCGCCGGGATAAGGATGTTTTCGTCATGGGCGAGGAAGTGGCGGAATATCAGGGTGCGTATAAAGTAACCGAAGGGTTGCTGGCGGAATTTGGCGCCAAGCGCGTGGTGGATACGCCGATTACCGAGCATGGGTTTGCCGGGCTGGGTGTGGGCGCGGCGATGATGGGGCTTAAGCCGATTGTTGAATTCATGACGTTTAATTTCGCCATGCAGGCGATGGATCATCTCATCAATTCGGCGGCGAAAACGAATTATATGTCGGGCGGGCAGATTCGCTGCCCTATCGTGTTTCGCGGGCCGAACGGCGCGGCGAGCCGCGTGGGGGCGCAGCATTCGCAGTGCTATGCGAGCTGGTATGCGCATGTTCCGGGCCTGAAAGTGATTGCGCCGTATGATGCGGCTTCGGCTAAGCAGTTGCTCAAAGCAGCGATACGCGATCCGAATCCGGTGATATTTTTGGAAAATGAAATGCTGTATGGCCAGACGTTCGATGTGCCCGAAGGCGATCATGTCGCTGAAATCGGCAAGGCGGCGGTGGTGCGCGAGGGCACGGATGTGACGATTGTGGCATTTTCGATTATGGTGGGGAAAGCTTTGGCAGCGGCGGAGGAATTGGCCGCGCAGGGGATTTCGGCGGAGGTGATCGATCTGCGCACGATTCGCCCGCTGGATGTGGAAACGATTATCGAATCGGTGAAAAAAACCAACCGTTGCGTCAGCGTCGAAGAAGGCTGGCCGGCGGCGGGCATTGGTTCTGAAATCGCGGCGATTATCATGGAGCATGCGTTCGATTATCTCGATGCGCCGGTGGCGCGCGTGGCAGGCGTGGATGTGCCGCTGCCTTATGCGGCGAATTTGGAAAAGCTGGCGCTGCCGCAGGCGTCGCATATTATCGAGGCGGTGAAGCAGGTGTGTTATCGCGATGCTCAGGCGGCGTAAATAATGCAAGCCCCAATCCAACCATTAGCAAGCGTTTGGTTGAGGGCACTGGCTTTTGCTATCGATTTTATCGTTATACGTTTCTTTCTTTATTGGGTGGATAAAATATATCTTTCCATGGGAGTTCTGCTCTTTAAAGAACAGCATATAAACCTTGTTGCTGATAATGGAATATTTGCATTGGGCGTTTGGGGATTAATGATTCTCCATTTTATGGTATGGATAGGATATTTTGTCATATTCGAATGCTACCGTTTCAGAGCTACGCCGGGAAAAATAATTGTAAAAGCCTGTATTGTTTGTGCAGATGGAGCTCCCATCAATTTCTCTATTACTTTCCTTCGAAATGTATATAAATTGCTTCCAATTGCGCTGTTTCAGTGCATAGGGATAGAAGCGGTCGTCGTCAAGCATAGTGAGTATATTAATAGCCGGGATTTTTTGGAACATGCTCAAATAGATATTCAATCTCAACTTGAATTTAAGGCTGTGGTTGGAATGGCTGTTTTGTTTATCGTGATTAGCTATTCTTTGATGCTTTTTACCAAGCATAGGCAAACATTGCATGACCTTATGGCAAAAACGCTTGTAGTAAAAAGCGATGAAAATATTTTGAAAGAATTGTATTTGCGCTCGATCGCTTTTATTAAACATCTTAGAAAAACAAGTTTTTTGGATAGCTGATGATCCCCGTATTTAAAATCCTCATTGCCTCACTCATCGCCGTTGCCGCATCGGAGCTGGCCAAGCGCTCGAACCTGCTTGGTGCGCTGGTGGTGGCGTTGCCGCTGACGTCGATGCTGGCGATGGGGTTTTTATATTACGATACGAAAAGCGCTGAAAAAGTGGCCGAATTCTCGCGCGCCATTCCGCTGATGGTGCTGCCGACATTCATCTTTTTTTACGCGTTTAGTTTTTTGGTTGATAAGCAGCTAGGCTTTGCTATGGCTATGGGGCTTGCCACGGCCTTGATGCTCAGCGCGTACGCGATTTATTTATATTTTGCCCGAAATGGAATGTAGCCAATGCTGATAGGAATGCCGATAAGCAGAATAGCGGTTGGAATTGCGTTGGCGATGGCGCTTGCGGTCTCGCCGGCTTTCGCGCAGGAAATGAAACCTGTTCGCTCCATTACCGTCACTGGCCAAGCGCAAAGTAAAGTGGTGCCCGATGAGGCGCATATCGTTATCAATCTTAATGCACAGAATAAAGCGCTTGCGCCTGCCCGCCAGGCACATGACCAGAAGCTCATGAAGCTCATGGGAATTATAAAAAAGGCGGGCATTGACGAGAAAAAAATACGCACACAATCTTCCACTATGCAGCCCGTTTATAACTATACGAATGGGCAGCGCGATTTTCAAGGCTATCGCGTGCAAACGCAGTTGGATATTACGCTGGGTGATACCGCGAAGCTGGCAGGGTTGATCGATGATATCTCAGCCGCCGAGTTTGAAAAGGATGCGAATCTCGAATGGGGCAATCTGATAAATATGTATTACAATATTTCCAACCCCGAAAAGCTTCGTGCTGAGTTACTCATTGCAGCTGCAGCCGTTGCTAATGCCAAGGCCAAGGCCGAAAGCCTTGCCAGTGCTAGCGGCGCAGTGCTGGGTGCGGTTTATCAAATAACCGAAGGCAATACACCACAGTTCCGTCCCATGGTTCGAAACGCTGTGCTAGCGGCGCCGTCCATGGGTAGTGCGAACGGCGCTGCAGCCGTTGCACCGCCTGCCGGTGAGCAAGACATCGAATCCACCGTAACCGTGACTTACGAAATAAAATAAGAGAGAGCCAATGCCCATTGAAATCCTGATGCCCGCGCTTTCGCCCACGATGACGGAGGGCAACCTCGCCAAATGGACGGTGAAGGAGGGCGATAAAATCAAATCCGGCCAGGTGATCGCCGAAATCGAAACCGATAAGGCGACGATGGAGGTGGAAGCCGTCGATGAAGGGGTGATGGGGAAGATTGTTGTCGGCGCCGGGACGGAGGGCGTGAAGGTGAATCAGCTTATCGCGCTGCTCTTGGAAGACGGCGAAGATAAGGCGGCGCTGGAGAGTTATAAACCGAAAGCGGCTGCTGCGCCTGCGGCGGCCAAACCGGCAGAAGCACCTGCGGCAACTGCGCCGACATCGGCGTCCACTGCGGCTCCAACATCTGCACCGACGATGGCTCCGGCAATAAGCGCAGCTGCGCCGATGATGCATACGGGCGGACGTGTGATGGCTTCTCCTCTTGCCAAGCGTGTAGCCGCGAATGAAGGCGTGGATCTGCGCGGCGTGGCGGGCACTGGTCCGCATGGGCGCATTGTGCGCGACGATGTGCTCAAGGCGAAATCCGGCGGCGGTGCGATGCGCGGTGGGATGGTGATGAGGAATCCGGTGGAATTTACCAAAATCCCGAACAGCTCCATGCGCAAGGTGATTGCGCGGCGTTTGACGGAATCGAAGCAAACCGTGCCGCATTTTTACCTGACGGTGGAATGCGAACTGAACCGTTTGCTCGATATTCGCAAGGACATTAATTTCGAAGCGGAAGCGATTGCCGGCAAGGATAAAAAACCGGCTTACAAAGTCTCGGTGAATGATTTCATCATCAAGGCGTCGGCGCTGGCGCTGCGGAAAATTCCGGCGGCGAATGCATCGTGGTATGACGATGCGATTGCGCAATATAATAACGTCGATATTTCCGTCGCGGTGGCGACTCCGGGCGGGCTGATTACGCCGATTGTGAAAAATGCCGATCAGAAAAGCGTCATCGCCATTTCCGGCGAGATGAAGGATTTAGCGGGCCGCGCGCGCGATAATAAACTGAAACCCGAAGAATTTCAGGGCGGCGGATTTTCGATTTCCAACCTCGGCATGTATGGCGTGAAGCATTTCGCCGCCATCATCAACCCGCCGCAGGGCTGTATCTTAGCGGTCGGCGCGGGCGAGGACCGCGTAGTGGTGCGGCACGGCGAGATGGTGGTGCGCAACGTGATGGAGGTGACGCTCTCGGTCGATCACCGCGCAGTGGACGGCGCGCTCGGCGCGGAATTCCTGCAGGCGTTCAAGCATTATATCGAGAGCCCGGCGCTGTTGTTGTTGTGATATGTTCATAACTCCTAATCAATATCCCAATCTAATAAACGCATTCCGCGTACTTGGAGTAGAACTAAATAATAAAAAGCTTCTCGATATCGCCGCCTATGATGGGGAATGGACGAAAGCATTGGAAAGTGGCGGTGCTCAGGTAATCGCTGTCGATCCGGCATTGTCGAGAAAGATGAAAGAGCGCGTTGCCAACCAAACGGGATTTGATTCTCGCGGTGAGGATTTTTTAAGTGCGCATCCAGAACATAACGCACAGTTTGATGTAGTAACTAACCTCAATATGAGCGGCAGGGCTTATTGGGAAAGCCATATGGCCATGATGCCGATGATCGTGACGGCATTAAAAGATACAGGAAAATTTGTCATGAGCTATGAAGGTTTCCCGGGCGCAACCCAGATGATGGCGCTGAAAGAATATTTTAAAGATGTAGAATTTCACGAGGTAATAAAGCGTGAAGGTGGCATTGCAAGACCGGATTTAGATGCTTTTTGTACGGTTACTGTTATAACCTGCAAAGGTCCCACCAAAAATATAGAGCGGGAGAGAATAGCACTGAATCGTCAGAAAATTTCTCCTGCAGAAATTATAAAACCAGGAAATACTGAAATACAGCTATAGGAAATAAAAAATGACCGAACAAAATTTTGACATCATCATCAGCGGGCCGGGAGGAAAATAACCATGTCACTGCTCGATGAATTGAAAAAAAGGCGTGAGGAAATTCTGGCTATCGCTAAGGCGCGTGGGTTGACCGACATCAAAATATTCGGCTCGGTGGCGCGCGGCGAAGAGCGGCCTGACAGCGACATCGACATATTGGTTACCTCCATTCCAAACAGCGAGCATGGCCTTGAAACCTTCGGCTTTCCTATCGAGTTGGAAGAGATGTTGGGGCGAAAAGTGGATATGGTGTTTGAGAAGGGGCTTTATCACGTCTTTCGTGACGAGGTGCTGCAGGAGGCTAAGCCGTTATGACGCCGGCGAAGCGCGATAAGGCCTATCTGACACATATTCTGGAATCGCTGGAGCGGTTGCCCAAGCATTTGCGGCGCGCTCAGCATGGGAAACTATGGTATGAAGATGAAACGGTCCGTGAAGCAGTGCTGCATACATTGCAAACGATGTGCGAATCTTGCAAAAGACTTTCCGACGAGGCAAAGGCGCGCTCTTCGGAGGTGGATGGGAAGAACATCATCGGTTTTAGAAATGTCCTCGTGCATGAATATCTGGGCGATATTGATTACGATAAAGTAACCCAAGTGATTGAAAAGCGCCTGCCGCAATTGCAAATGTCCATCTCACGAATTTATAAGGAACTTTATGACGGAAAATAATTTCGATATCGTAATCATCGGCGGCGGGCCGGGCGGGTATGTGGCGGCGATTCGTAGCGCGCAGCTGGGGATGAGGACGGCGCTGGTGGAGCGTGAGCATATGGGCGGGATTTGTTTGAATTGGGGATGTATTCCGACCAAGGCGCTTTTGCGCACGAGCGAGATTTATCATTTGATGCATAATGCGGAAAGCTTTGGGCTTTCGGTGGAGAATATCAAATTCGATCTGGCGAAAATTGTCGCGCGGTCGCGCGGAGTGGCGTCGCAGTTGTCGAAGGGTGTTTCGGGACTGATGAAGAAGAATAAAGTGACCGTGATTGATGGGCACGGCAAGCTTGCGGGCAAGGGAAAAATCGCCATCGAAAAAGACGGCAAGAAAATTTCTGAATTGACGGCAAAGCATATCATTCTGGCGACCGGCGCGCGGGCGCGGACGCTGCCGGGGCTGGAGGCGGATGGGCCGCTGGTGATGAATAAATTAGTGTGGAGTTATAAAGAGGCGATGGTGCCGGATGTGATGCCAAAATCGCTGCTCGTTATCGGCTCGGGCGCGATCGGGATTGAGTTTGCGAGCTTCTTTCGCACGCTTGGCGCGGAAGTGACGGTGGTTGAGGTGATGGATCGCGTGCTGCCGGTCGAGGATGAGGAAATTTCCAAGCTGGCGCAAAAAGCATTCGAAAAACAGGGCATGAAAATTCTGACCTCAACGAATGTGAAAGCCCTCGCGCGTGGGAAAAATAATGTGACGGTGACGCTGGAAGCGGGCGGAAAAACGTCGGAGATAACGGTAGATCGTGTAATTTTGGCAGTGGGAATTGTCGGCAATACGGAAAATCTTGGACTTGAATCCACTAAAGTCAAAGTAGAAAAAACGCATGTGGTAGTGGATCAGTGGTCGCAAACCGGTGAGCCGGGCGTGTATGCGATTGGCGATCTCACCGGGCCGCCGTGGCTGGCGCATAAGGCGTCGCATGAGGGGGTGATTTGTGTGGAGAAAATTGCGGGCGTGAAGGATGTGCATCCGCTGAACGTCAAAAATATTCCGGGCTGCACCTATTGCTGGCCGCAGGTGGCAAGCGTCGGCATGACCGAAAAAGCGGCGAAGGAAAAAGGCCATACAGTCAAAGTCGGCCGGTTCCAGTTTATCGGCAACGGCAAGGCGATTGCGCTGGGCGAGCCGGAAGGCTTGATCAAAACCGTGTTCGATGCGAAAACGGGCGAGCTGCTCGGCGCGCATATGATAGGCGCGGAAGTTACCGAAATGATTCAGGGCTATGCGATTGCGAAAACCGGCGAGCTCACGGAACTCGATCTGATGCACACCGTGTTCCCGCATCCGACGCTTTCGGAAATGATGCATGAATCGGTGCTGGATGCATTCGGTAAGGTGATTCATATGTAGTGGTTAGTGATTTGTGCCTAGTGCCTTGTAAGAAAGATGCAGTTCGTATGCGATATCGGAATTTAAAAATTTTACTAAGCACAAAACACAAGGCACAAGGCGTTTCTTTCGGTTTCTCACTGCTTGAAATGAGCATCGTGCTGGCCATTATCGCGCTGATTGTCGGTAGCGGAATAGCGGTTTTCATGGTGTCGCTGCAAAACCGCCAGTCCAGCGAAACCCAGAATAAAATGCGCGTGCTGCAGCAGGCGATTTACAATTATCGCGTGGCGTATGGCCGCCTGCCATGTCCGGCGGATGCCACGCAGACTACCGATGCCACGGCGAATAATTATTTTGGGTTGGAGGCGGGGACCCTCTCCGGTGGAGTCTGGACTCCCGATGCAGGGAATTGTTCCAATGCAGGCGATTCCGCCAAGGCCAATTTTTCGAATGGCAATAATGTCGAAGGCATGGTGCCGACCAAAACACTGAATCTGGCGGACGATTACGCGATCGATGCCTGGGGCGGGCGTATCATGTATGCGGTGGATAAGAATTTCACGGCAACCGGCGCATTGGTGGTCAATCCCACTATTGCGGTGCTGACCGCTAATACCAACGGCATGACGGCCAATGGGTTTACTTCACTCAACGCGTTGGGGTCATATCCTGGCACTGCCGTTACGGTGGTAGGCAATGGCATCCCACCAAACACCACCATTACGAGCATTAATTACAGCACCCTAGCCATTGGGCTTAGCAACGGCGCTCCGCTGCTTACCGGCGTGACGCTGAGTTTTTATAGCGGGTTGCCGGCGACGGCGATTCCGCCCGGTGATCAGAACACGCGCATGTCTATTTGCGATGCGAGCGGAACGACCGGGGGCGCATGCAATAATGCAAAAACTACTTTTGCCGCCTATGTGCTGATCAGCTCCGGTCCGAATAATCATGGCGCTTATCCGCGCAATGGCGGCGTCACACGCATGAGCAGCGGTTCGAACAACGCCGATGAACTGGTAAATTGCAATTGCACCAATGCCGGCGTTGCCAGCGGCACGCCGTTTCCAGGCGTGTTTGTTCAGAAAGACGCCGTTTATGATTACAGCCATCCCGATCATACCGACGATTTTGACGATATCGTGCTATATGCCACCCGCTCGGATTTAAGAGCGCCGAATGAGTAAGCTATTTACCCCAGCCAGCGTTTAACCCGTTGTTTGGCTTTTTCGATGGTCATGACGTCCGCGATGCGGCGGTCGAGGAACGCCCATGTGCCTTCGAAGCGCGGACTTTTATCGTCGAGCCAGTAAAGCAGCGTGGAGGAATAGACGCCCGCCAGCAGCAGGCGCTTGGTGTAAAAATTGAAATCGGTGGAGCTGTCGCCCGCGGCAACCCAGATGGCGTCGACTGTGGTGTATAAGCTCTTGAGTGCGCGGTGGCAGTAAAACGGCATGGCCTCCAGCACCAGCGCACGGCGCACGGCTTCGCGGTGCGGGGCAAGCGCTTCCAGCCGCACGCGGATGGCGGTGGCGATGCGCTCGCGGATTTTCATGTTTTCGAGGTGATAGGTTTGAAGCGCTTCGAGCATTTCGGTGTCGGCCTGCGCGATGAAAAATTCGACCGCATTGATCGCGCCGCCGGGAAATACGCGGATTACGTCGGTTTTTTTATACCCGGCCTGCTCGGCGGCCATCGCCAATGTTTGCTGGCTCCAGCCTTCGAACGGCACGAGCGGCAGGGCTTTTTGCAATATATCCTGAGCGGCTTTGGTTTTATCCATAAGAATGAACATAGCAGAAAAGAGTATTTTGTCATCCCTGCGTAAGCAGAGATCTTAAGCAGGAACAAAGAATAGATTCCTGCTTTCGCAGGAATGACAAAGGGATGTTAATGCACCGCCTGCCTACGATATTCCAGCTGTTGGGGAACCACGGCGCGGATGCAGTCTTTCGGCAGGGTAATTTCAATGCGCGTGCCGCCGCCTTGCTGGCTGTCGATGGCGACCTGGCCGCCATGCAGCGCCACGAATTCACGCGTCAGGGCGAGGCCGAGGCCGATATTTTTATTTTCGTGCGAGGACCAGCAATTATCTTCCTGCAGCGCGGTTAAAATAGCGGTGAGCTTTTCCGCCGCCATACCGTGCCCGGTATCCTGCACGACAAGCTGCAATGCGCCGCTCTCTGCCTGTTTTGCCGTGATGGTGATCGTGTCGCCCGCGGCGCTGAATTTGATGGCGTTGGCGACCAGATGGCCCAATATATGCTGTAGCTTCAGGCGGTCGACATGCAGCAATATGTCCTCCGCCAGCGGCGCGGATTCAAGCTTTACCTTGGCGTCCTGCGCGTGATGAGCCTGAGCTTCGAGCGCGTATTTGATAATGTCGCTGACATGGATTTCCTCGCGCGACAGCCGCACGCGGCCCGCATCGATATTGGCGATTTCCAGCAAATCCTCGATCTTGGCGAGCAGGTCATAACCGCTTTCGTGGATGTGCTTCACATATTCCATATAATGCGGATTTTCGATCTGGCCGAACATCTGGCTCTCGATGAGCTGTGAAAAACCGATGACGGCATTGAGCGGCGTGCGCAATTCATGGCTCATATTGGCTAAAAATTCCGACCGAGCGCGCAGGGCCAGTTCCGCCTCCAGCCGCGCTTTTTGCAACGTGTTCTGCGCCTGTACGCTCTCATGGATATTCTCCACGATGCACACGAATTCGCCGGCTTCTTTTTCTTTGGGATGGATGAGAAACAGATACCAGTAATATTTTCCGTCGGCGTGCGTAAGCTTGCAGCGCAGCGGCTGCGTCATGTTTTCCGGTGCAGGCGCATGGATGATTGCCTGCAGGCGCTCGCGGAAATCGGGGTGCAGTATGTCGTAAAATGCTGCGCCCAGATGCGCATCCAGCTTTTGCCCGGTAATGGTTTCGAAATTGCGCGAGAGATAGGAGCAGCCGTTTTCACCGGAGAGCATGCACAGAATCTGCGTGCCGTATTCGGTAAGATATTCGTATTTTTCTTTGGACGAAATGGCCTCGGCGGGCGCAACGATCGCGCTCATATGCGCGGGCGCGGGGAATTTTTCTATTTCCGGCTCCTGAATGGGTGAGCGGTCTATATCGGTATGTGCGGGCAGGGCGGTTTTTTGCGGGGTGGGAGAATTTTCGGCGGGTTTATCTGCGGCCGCTTCCGCCAGTTCTTTCCAGTAGTTTGTCCAAAACTCTAAATAAAACACTCGCTAAACCCGTTTCATCCTCAATTTATCCACAGGCTTATGCACCGATCGGATAAAATTTATGTAAAATTGTATCTATTGTTTACACATAATTCATACTTATTTCACTAACTATATGTAGTAGCGTTGTCAAGATAGATGTGAAAACTTAGTGGTGTGGTAAAAAAATCACGCTTTTTTGTCATCTCTGCGAAGGCAGGGATCTGTATTGCAACATATCAGAACGTGGATAGAGGGATTCCTGCCTTCGCAGGAATGACAAATTATTATTCCGCGAGCAGCGCGTCGAGCTTGCCTTCTTTTTCGAGCGCATATAAATCGTCCGCGCCGCCGATGGGTTTGCCGCCGATGAAAATCTGCGGCACGGTTCTGCGCCCGCCGGATTTTTGCACCATTTCCTGCTGGAGTTTTTCGTCATGGGTGATGTCGATTTCCTGGAATGCTATGCCCTTGCGCGTGAGCAGTGACTTCGCTTTCACGCAGTAAGGGCAATAATCTTTGCTGTAGACAACCACTTCAGCCATGCTTTTTCTCCCGATAATAAAATCCGAACATTACCACCCCGATAATCGCCAGCGAAAACCAGGTGATCGCATATTGCAGATGGTCGTTGCGCAGGGAAACCTGGCCGTCGCTCGGGATGGGATAGGCGCCGCGCTCGCGCTGGCCGGTGGCCTCGACGATGAGCGGCGTCAGATTGATATTCGCCGTATGCGACATGGCCGCGAAATCTTCATAAAACCAGACGTTTTTCTGCGGATTGTTATCCGGCGAAAAATAACGCTTCTGCCGCGCCGGGCGAATAATACCTTTGACCGTCTGAATGCCCTCAGGCGCGCCTTCTTTGCCGGCGGGCGAAAAGCCGCGATTGACAAGGATAATCCGGCCGTCGTCATCGAGCATAAACGGCGTGACGATGAAAAATCCCGCGCCTTCATCCTGTATATGGCCGATGAGATGGAAGCTTTTATCATTGAGGAACGTGCCCGTCAGCGCGACGTTGCGGTATTCCAGACCCTCGAGCGTTTGCGGCAGCGTGCCCAGCGCCGCTTCTTTCTGTGCATTGGTGATTTTGGCAAGCTGCCCGTTTTTCCATTGCAGCCGCTCCACCTGCCACACGCCCAGCCCCGCCAGCAACGCAACGGCGCAGATGATGAACAAGAGCGGAATTAATTCGGGTTTGCGGAATGTCATGATCTTCTCATTTTAAGGCAAATAAATTGGTGAACAATGCTTGAACCTTATAATTTCAGGACTATATTCACAAGGATTACCTTTTTCAAATCATCTCTAATGGAGTAGCACTATGAGCGTACTGGTCGGTAAAAATGCCCCGGATTTCACCGCGAAAGCCGTGATGCCTGATAATAGCTTCGAGGAAAATTTCAACCTGCTCAGCTACCTTGGCATTAAAAAAGACGCCGCCGGCAAGGTGACCAAAAAAGGCAAGATCGGCGTATTGTTTTTCTGGCCGCTGGATTTTACGTTCGTCTGCCCGTCGGAAATCATTGCGTTCAATAACCGCCTGAAAGAATTCAAGCTGCGCAAAACCGAGGTGATTGGCATATCGGTCGATTCGCATTTTACGCATCTGGCGTGGAAAAATACGCCCGTTGAAAAAGGCGGCATCGGCAATGTGCAATTTCCCATGGTGGCTGATTTAACCAAATCCATCGCGCGCGATTATGATGTGTTGCTGGGCGATGCGGTAGCCTTCCGCGGCACGTTCCTGATCGATGGCAATGGCGTCGTGCGCCATCAGGTGGTGAATGATCTGCCGCTGGGCCGCAATGTCGATGAAGCGCTGCGCATGGTCGACGCGCTGCAGTTTCATGAAGAACACGGCGAAGTCTGCCCCGCCGGCTGGAACCGCGGCGATGACGGCATGAAAGCCGACGCCAAGGGCGTGGCGGAGTATTTGAAGGGGCATGCGAAGAAATTATAGGGGAAAGAAGGCATTAGGCATTGGGCATTAGGGATTGGAAAATCTCTTTTCCCTAATGCCTAAAGCCTAATCACTAATGCCTAACTCACACCACACCAAACTCCTCATCATTGGCTCCGGCGCTGCCGGCTGTACGGCGGCGATTTATGCGGCGCGCGCGTCGCTTTCGCCCATCATGGTGCGCGGGATGCAGCCGGGCGGGCAGCTGACCATCACTACGGACGTGGAAAATTTCCCGGGCTTCGAGCATGTGATTCAGGGACCGTGGCTCATGGAGCAGATGGAAAAGCAAGCGGCGCATGTGGGCACCAAAATTATCGACGATCATATTGCGAGCGTCGATTTATCGAAGCGCCCGTTTACGGCAGTGGGCGAATCGGGCGATACCTATACTGGTGATACCC
>Ga0206847_10343_pt1 | contig 12639 bp, 13 predicted proteins | sample Alteio_BWOrgCont_17_FD_152880 | JGI IMG/M metagenome (GOLD analysis project Ga0206847, IMG submission 152880) | Enriched cells from forest soil in Barre Woods Harvard Forest LTER site, Petersham, Massachusetts, United States -... | ecosystem: Environmental > Terrestrial > Soil > Temperate forest >... | reverse complement strand
TTTACGAGGCTGGCTCGCGTGCCGCAAAGCCAGATCCCGACGTTATCGCTCTCATCGAGCGCGTCGCGGCGGAACGCGGCATCGCGAGACGCTCGATCGACGGCGCGGAAATCGTCCGCCGCACCCTGCTGCCGATGATCGACGAAGGGCACAAGATCCTGGCCGAAGGCATCGTCGCGCGCGCCTCCGATATCGATCTGATCTGGGTGTATGGCTACGGCTTTCCCGCGCGAAAGGGCGGTCCGATGTATTGGGAGCGCGAGCTGAAGTCCGAAGATTTGCCGGAGTGAATTTGCACGCAGAGCAGTCGGAATAGTTGACACAATGACGGATCGTGTCACTCTGACGTGACGATCGATATCGACGGATGTTGTCGCTCGTGCGGTCGTCGCGGCAGCTCAAGAGGAACGATCCCGGCATCATATCGACATTTCGCGAAGACAAATTTTGCGGGCATTTCCAACGTGACACTTGCTTTCGACCTGACAGGAAAATGCGCGCTCGTCACTGGGGCATCGAGCGGCCTCGGGTTGCATTTCGCAAACCTTCTGGCGCAGCATGGCGCGTACGTCACGTTGGCGGCAAGGCGGCTCGCTGCAATCGAAAACACCAGTCGGGATATCGCAGCGCTCGGCGGCAAGACAAAGCCGCTCCATCTTGATGTTGCCGATGTCGCCGCCGTCGAAGCAATATTGGCACAGCAACCTGCCTTTGACATTGTGATCAACAATGCTGGTGTCGCCGCCACGCAACCCGCACTCGACATGCAAGAAATGGATTGGGATGCGACGCTCGACGTGAATCTGAAAGGCGCATTCTTTGTTGCGAGAGCGACTGCGTCAGCGATGGTGAAAGCCGGTCGCCCAGGTGCGATCGTCAATATTGCGTCGATCCTCGGCCTTCGCCAGGGCGGCACTCTCTCTGCCTACGCGACCTCGAAGGCCGGGCTGATCCAATTGACCAAGTCGCTCGCCTTGGAATGGGCACGCTTCAACATTCGCGTCAACGCTTTGTGCCCAGGCTATGTCGAGACCGATCTCAATCGCGATTTCTTTGCGACGGAAGCGGGCAAAGCGGCTATCAAGCGCATCCCACAACGGCGCCTCGGACGCATGGAAGATTTGGACGGGCCGCTTCTCTTGCTGGCGTCAGATGCCGGTGCTTACATCACCGGCGCAACGCTTGCCGTCGATGGAGGTCATCTCGTTTCGTCTTTGTGAGGTGCTGCTTGGATTTTTGCATTTCGCCTGAGGTGGAAGACTACCGTCAGCGTATCGCGGCTTTTGTCGAAGCCGAAATCTTGCCGCTTGAAGCTGACCGCACGTCTTATGATGCGCACGGCAACATCACCTTGCCGCTCCTCGACATGTTACGCTCCAAGGCACGGGCGCAAGGGCTCTGGTGCCTTCAGCTCACGCGGGAGAATGACGGTGCCGGGTTGTCGAAGATCGGCATCGCCGTCTGTTACGAAGAAATGAATCGCTCGATCTTCGGTCCTGCGGTGTTCAATGCGGCGGCGCCCGATGACGGCAATATGCAAGTCCTCGAAAAGCTTGGTACAGTCGAACAGAAAGAGCGTTGGCTGCGGCCGCTTGTTGCCGGCCGTGTGCGCTCTGCTTTTGCCATGACCGAACCGCATCCCGGTGGCGGTTCCGATCCATCCATGATCATGACGCACGCGAAAAAACGTGGCGGCCGCTATGTGGTGTCCGGCCGCAAATGGTTCATCACCGGCGCGGCAGAGGCGAGCCATTTCATCCTGATCGCCCGCACGTCGGACGATCCGCGCAACGGCCTAACGGCATTTCTCTACCACAAGGATCAGCCAGGCTGGCGTATCGTCCGCCGCATCGGCATCATGGGGCCGGAGGAGCATGGCGGCCATTGCGAATTGGAGTTCGACGGCCTCGAAATCGGCGAGGACAACATTCTCGGCGGGCTCGGCCGCGGGCTGATGGTCACGCAAACGCGGCTTGGTCCGGCACGGTTGACCCATTGCATGCGTTGGCTTGGCCTTGCCAAACGCTGTGTCGAAATCGCGACGGCCTATGCCAACGAGCGTACCGGCTTTGGTCAGCGCCTGCGCGACCGCGAGAGCATTCAGATGATGCTTGGGGATATTGCCATGCGCATCGAGATCGGCAGGTTGCTGGTCATGAAGGCAGCGTGGGAGCTCGATCGAGGATCTTTTGCGCGCAAGGAAGTATCGATGGCGAAGGTCATGGTGGCCAACGTGCTGCATGATGCGGCGGATGTCGGCATCCAGATCAATGGCGCGCGTGGTTATTCGACCGATACGGTGCTCGAATGGATCTATCGCTATGCCCGCCAAGCCCGGCTCGTTGATGGCGCCGACGAAGTGCACAAAATGGTGCTCAACCGCTTTCTTGCCGAACAGGGGCGTGGGTTCTGGCAATGGTCCCTCGGGGATAAAGATTCGATGACGAAAGAATGAAGCGGTTGTTGCACGTTAGGTTTGCATTCGCGAGAAGGGAGATCAATCGATGCCGCTGGAACCGCATCTTGCGCCCCGTCCCGCCAATCACCGCCCGCTGACCCCACTCGATTCGCTTGACCGAACCGGCGAGGCATTTCCCGATCGCCCTGCAATCCTATGGCAGGATCGCATCTGGACTTATCGCGAATTTGCCAACATGGTATCGCGTTTTGCGGCTTTCCTACTCGATCGCGGCGTCAGGCCAGGCGACGTCGTTTCGATCATTTCGACCAACCGGCCGGAAATGCTCGCGGCCCATTATGCGGTGCCGATGGTCGGTGCGATTCTAAACACCATCAATATCCGGCTCGATGCCGATACGATCAGCTACATCCTCGACCACGCGCAGAGCGCCTTGCTCATTCTCGATCCGGCGTGCGCCGTTCCCTCCGAAGCGAGACGGCGCGTGCCGACAATCGTGCTCGGCGAGACGGCGCCAGGGATGGCGCGGCTCGATCTCCTGAACGAAGCGCCTGCTGCCCAGGCGGTCGATCACCAGCGCTTCATCACGGACGAGTGGCAGCCGATTTCCCTCAACTACACGTCGGGCACCACGGGCCGGCCGAAGGGTGTCGTCTATCATCATCGTGGCGCCTATCTCAATGCGCTCGGTAATGTGATTGCGCTCGGGCTCAACCAGCGTTCAGTCTATCTCTGGACCTTGCCGATGTTTCATTGCAACGGCTGGTGCCATCCCTGGGCGGTAACGGCAGCTGGTGGCCTGCATGTTTGCTTAGACCGCGTCGAGCCGGAGCTGATCTTTGCGGCGATCGAGCAGCACAAGGTCACGCATTTCAGCTGCGCCCCGGTGGTGCTCTACATGCTGCTCAATGGGACGAGCGGCTCTGCCACCAATCCGTCACGGCGCATCACTGTCGCAACGGGCGGCGCAGCGCCAACCACCGCCCTCATCGAAGGCATGGACCGGCTCGGTTTCGATCTCATCCACCTCTACGGCTTGACCGAATCCTACGGACCCGCGACACTCTGCGGCTTACAAGACGAGATGGCCGCAGCTGATGCCGGCGCGAAGGCGGCCTTTCTTGCGCGACAGGGCGTACGACATTTCACGGCGGGGCCGGTGCGCGTGGTGGATGACGCCGGTCAGGAGGTCCCTGCCGATGGTGCGGCGATGGGCGAGATTCTGCTCGCTAGCAACACGGTCATGGCCGGCTATTATCGTGATGCCGAAGCCACCGAGCGTGCCTTTGCTGGCGGATGGTTCCATACGGGCGATCTTGCCGTGCGCCACCCGGACGGCGCGATCCAAATCAAGGATCGCGCCAAAGACATCATCATTTCAGGCGGCGAGAATATTTCGAGTTTGGAGGTCGAAAATATCCTGCATCGTCATCCCGCGGTCCTGCTTGCGGCCGTGGTTGCTGCGCCCGATGCGAAATGGGGCGAGGTGCCGTGCGCCTTTATCGAGCTCAAGGCCGGACAGCAAACGGATGCCGAAGACTTGACCGCCTTTTGCCGCGAGTGGCTCGCAGGCTTCAAGATCCCCAAGCGTTTCGTATTCAGGACTCTGCCGAAAACAGCGACCGGGAAGATTCAGAAATTCGTGCTGCGCGACGAGGTGCGACGGACATGACGCACAACATTGCGGATTTCGATCATGAAACATTGCACCGCTTTCTCGATGCCACCTTTGGCGCCGCCGGCATGCTGCTCGAACGCATCGGCGGCGGCCAGTCCAATCCCACTTTCTTCCTCGACCATGGTCACCGCCGCATGGTGCTGCGCAAACAGCCGGCCGGCCACATTCTGAAGGGCGCCCATGCCGTTGATCGCGAATTCCGCCTGCTGCAGGCGCTCGCGAACACGGATGTGCCGGTGCCCAGACCGATTCTCTATCGCGCTGAGGGCGACGTCGTCGGCACGCCTTTCTACTTGATGGAGCGCGTCGACGGCCGCGTCTTTCACGACTGCGCGCTTCCAGGCGTTGGACCGGCTGAGCGCAACGCCATCTATCTTGCCATGGCGTCCGCCTTGGCAGCGCTGCATCGGGTCGACCCGAATGCCGTCGGGCTTGGGGATTTCGGCAGGCCGGGTAATTATTTTGAACGGCAGATTGCACGTTGGTCGAAGCAATGGCGCGAGTCGCCGGTCAAGGACATTCCCGCGCTCGATCGATTGGCGGATTGGCTCGCCGCTCATCTTCCGCGTGACGATGGGCGCGTCGCGATCGCGCATGGCGATTTTCGGCTGGGCAACCTTCTCTTCCATCCGGTTGAGCCGCGCGTGGTTGCGATTCTCGATTGGGAATTGTCGACCCTCGGCCATCCTTTGGCGGACGTCGGTTTCTGCTGCATGACGTGGCACACGGTGCCGGATGAGTATGGCGGCATTCGCGGGCTCGATCTGGCTGCGCTCGGCATTCCGACGCAAGCAGATTTTCTGGCGCGTTATTATGCCGACGCCTTGCCCACCGCGCGGCTGCAGCCATTCCACATCGCCTTCTCGCTCTTTCGTTTTGCGGTTATTTTTGTCGGCATCGCCGATCGCGCGGCGCAAGGAAATGCCGCTGGCGAGAATGCGGCACAACTAGGTACATTGGCGCGGCGTTTCGCGGAAAGAGGTGTTGAGCTTGCGCAAGTACCGATCAGATCGGATTGATGGCTCGTGCAGTGAACATCGATCCACATGGTTACTTGTCGCCAGCGAATTTACTGACCGGAGAAAGATGTTTGAGCGTTCGCGGCAATAGCGATGATATCACCGCATCCAACGACCCGCCGCCGCGCGCGGCCCTTCCCAACTCGCCGCCGAGCGCGAGGTGGGAAAACCCGTGCGCGAGCGACCAGACCGCGGTCGCCATGCCTTGCGCTTCGGGTGCGAGCGCCGTGTTCAGGGGCGTTCCCGTTGCCGCGCGAATGGCGTTTTCCAAAATCCGATAGGCTTGCTCGCCGACTTCGACAAAGTCGCGGTTCGAATGGTCGTGTTTGTCGACGCGGAACATGAGCTGGAAGCGCGCGGGATACTTGATCGCGAATTTGACGTAGGCAACGCACTGCTCGTGCAGGCGCCGGGCGGGGTCGGATCCGCCGCGCGCGTCCGCTTCGGTAAGCGCTTGCACAAAGTCGCAATATCCGAGCCGTGCGACTTCCGTCAGCAGCCCGATCGCGTGGCCAAAATGATGGGCCGGAGCCCCTGGCGAAACGCCGGCGCGCCGCGCCGCCTCGCGCAACGTGAACCCATCGACGCCGCGCTCCTGAATGATTTGCTCCGTAACCAAGAGCAACTGCTGGCGCAGATCGCCGTGATGATATGACCCAGGACCTTTCGGTGCGTTTTTATCTTTGCGAGCTTTCATCTTGACACTGTTCAAATATCCGGTAACGTAATCTAAACATCGTATAGATAGCGAGGTTTGGCAAAGATGCCAAGGGATTACGTCGTCGGAATGGCACGTGCCGCCATGGTCTTTTTTGCGGCTGTGATCGCGATCCATGCGCTGCGCTATTACGGCGCGCTTGGCAACATCTGGTTCGATATAGATCCCAAGCTGAAAGCGGTGATCCGACACGCGCCAGTCCAGGCGCTCACCCATATGCTGATTGCACCGATTGCGTTGTTTGTCGGACCGTTTCAATTCTATCCGCGATTGCGTGCACGCGCGCCGCGCATCCATCGCTGGCTCGGGCGCATCTATGTGGCTGCGTGCCTCATCGCCGGTATGGGCGCCTTGGCCACCGCGCCCAATGCATCGGGCGGTCCGGTTGCGGGGCTTGGGTTTGGCATTCTTGCCGTCTGTTGGATCATCACGACGTTTGCGGCATGGCAGGCCGCGGTCCAGCGCGATTTCGATCGCCATCGCCTCCTCATGCGCTACAGCTACGCGATGACCTTTGCGGCGGTCACTTTGCGGCTGCAGATTCCGATCGGCTTGGCTCTCGGTGGCGCGAGCTATTCGGCTATCTCGCCGTATCTGTCATATACCTCGTGGATTCCGAACGTGACCCTTGTCGCACTGTATTCGGCTTTTGAGCGACGTCGACGACCGCGCGCGGTTCCAGCGGAATGATGCCGAAGCTTTTCACACTGGCTTTGCTGCGTCATGAATCCACGGCGCATAGGAGATGCCGATGATGACGCCTTCCGGCGTTTGTATTCTCGCGACTATTTGGCCCCAAGGCTCGGTCTTCTTCCCATGCAGCAATGTATAGCCTTTGGCCTGCAATTCCTCTGCCGCAGTGGTCACGCTTTCTTCGTCGGCCACTTCGAATTCGAAACAGGCGTGAGGAGTTGGACGGTCGGCCGGCCATTCCGATATGCCGAAGCAGGCTTCGGCCGCCTGACGCAATGGCCAGACACCGAAATGCTTGGAGCCGCCGATTTGCTCGCTGAAATAATAATCGTCGCCTTCGTGCCGTTGGAGCGGAAGCCCGAGCGTATCGATGAAGAGCTTGCGGCTCGCGGGCGGATCTGATGTCACAATGGCGACGCTTGCTATGAATTGTATTTCCATGTGCTGCCTCCTGAGCAAGGTTTTGACCCTAAGTGATCGACGGCTGATCGATGACCCAAAGCCAAGTTCCGTCCGTCTGGCGACGGGCAATCTCTGCGGTTACGGTGCCGTTGGGAAGGCGCGTCGAGGTAAGCGCAATATCGCCGCACAGCATCGCGGGGCGCTGATCGACAAGGTCGAATTTCCGCCCAGTTGCGATCAGGTCAGCATAGAAGGCTTCGATCGCATCCCGGCCTATGGCCTTCCTTCCGCCGCCGCAAGCCAGAACGGCATCCGGCTCATAGAGCAACGCCATTCCTTTGGCATCGCCGGCATTTTCGCTCCTCACAAGCTTAATTGCCAGCTCTTGCGGATCCCGCGCCGGCTCACGGTCGACTTTGCTGTCCACGAGAACTCTCCGCGGCACATCGCCAACTAGGAAGATGTCTTCCGGCCAGTCGAGCCGCGCGCCTCGGAAGGGTGAGCGGCAAGGACGATTGCCAAGACCATCTTTCCAGCATGATGCCACCGCGGAAGATCGGGCACAACGTTTTTTGCGAGTAGGCGAGGGCGCTCTATGCGTCCTTAGGCGCCAAATCGCGCATATCGAAACACCATTTATTTTGTTTTAATGGTTGAAATTGAAACGCCAGTTAAATAGCTATACACGTGTTCATTAGAAAGGACATGACCATGACTTATCAGGGAGCGAGCCAACGGCCCGGCATTTTCTATGGTTGGTGGGTTGTCGCGGCGGCTTTCGCCATCACATTCGTCGGCTTTGGAAGTGCTTACACGTTCAGTGCTTTTCTGGAGCAATTGCAAAATGAATTCGGTGCGTCGCGCGGGTCTGTGTCCCTCGTATTCTCGCTTGCCGGTTTTCTCTATTTCGGGCTTGGCATCGTCAGCGGACCTCTCGCCGACCGGTTCGGCTCGCGCGCTTTTGCGCTCGCCGGCATGGTGCTCGTCGGTCTCGGGCTCGCATTGGCGAGCGTGGCGCAAACGCTCATCCAGGTCTATCTCGCCTATGGCCTCGGCGTCGGGCTTGGTGTGGGCTGCGCCTATGTACCGGCGATCGGCGCCGTACAGCGCTGGTTCGTGCGCCGGCGCGGGTTCGCCTCCGGCCTGGCGGTCGCCGGCATTGGCGTCGGCACGCTCGTCATGCCGCCACTGGCTTCCTATTTGATCGCCATCGTCGGTTGGCGTGGCGCTTATCTTTCGCTTGGCATTATTGCGCTGTTGCTCGGCGGCGGCATGGCACTCTTGGTGGCGAACGATCCAGCCAGCCGCGGCCTCAATCCCGATGGCGACGATCGGACGGCACAGTCGCAGGCAGTACGGGCAAGCGGTGCGTCAGTCATCGACGCGATCCGCGCGAGCCGTTTCATAAATCTTTATGTTGCCGGCCTCATTTGCTCGTTCGGGGTCTTTATTCCTTTCGTCCATCTTGTGCCGTTCGCGCGCGACCAAGGCCTTTCGGGCTGGCTCGCGGCGCTTCTGCTCAGCATGATCGGAATTGGCAGCACAGCCGGCCGCTTCTTTCTCGGCAGCCTGGCGGATAATATGGGGCGGGAGCGGTCTTTGCTTCTGATGTTTGTCGGCATGGCGGCGGCATTGGCGATTTGGGCAGTATCGACCAGCCTGTGGCCGCTCATCGTATTTGCGTTCGTCTATGGTGTGTTCTACGGCGGCTGGGTCGCGGTTCTGCCTGCAGTGGTCATGGATTATTTCGGTGGCCGCAACGTGAGCGGCATCATTGGGGTTCTTTATACCAGCGTCGCGTTTGGAACGCTGATCGGCCCGAGCCTTGCCGGCTATATTTTCGACCTCAGCCACAGTTACGAACTGCCGATCGCTGCAAGTGCCGGCACCAATATCATTGCAGCCCTGATCGTTGCCTTCGCTCCGAAAAGCGCGCCGGCGAATGCCGAAGCGTCAGGCTGAAATCAAATGTGATCGTATGATGTCGGGATGGGTTTGCACTGATCTCCATCCGTGAATGAGCTGAAGCGGTGACGATATGTCGAAAGAATCGCGAAAATTTAAGGTCCCAGACGAGATTGCAACGCTCTATGACTTCGTCAGCAGCCTGGATTTGCGCCACTTCGTGGAGCACGGGGTGCAGCACCAGCCGAAGGACGATCTGACAAGCCCGTCTGCGCTTGCGGATTGGATGGCGGAGCGGGGCCTGTCGAAATCCGGCGCCGCTCCCTCGCGCAAGACCTTCGAAGAGGCGTTTCGGCTGCGCGGCGCGCTGCGCGACTATATCAAATGCGATCCTGCCGAACGGGATCGGAGGGCCGCCATTCATCAGTCGTTGAGCGCAGCGCTGGAGCCGTTTTCCTTGCGGGTTGCGGGCCTTGGCAAAAAAGGCATGCGGCTTCTGCCGGCGCAAATCAATGCACAGCCGGGTATCTCTGCTGTCGTTGCCGAATTATATGACGGTGCTACGAGCGGCATGCTTGCGCGCCTCAAGATGTGCGCTGCCGAGGAATGCCAGAGAGTGTTTTTCGACCGGTCGAAACCGGGTACGCGGCGCTGGTGCCAGTCGGCTCTCTGCGGCAATCGCATGAAGACGCGAACCTATCGCGAGAAGCACAAGGAAGAGCGCGATCAGTCATAATTGTCGCGTTGTACTATGACCCTAGAGGACCGCCTCGGCGAAGGCTTGCGCTTGTTCCTCGATATATTGCCAGAGCTGATTGGCGATGGGCCCATGCGCGGCTTGCCGTCTGCGTGCCGCAACAATCTCAGCGTCGCCGCCCTGCAAATGCGCGCCCGCAATGCTGACGAGGCGGCCCGCAGCAAGGTCTTGTTCGATCAGATAGCGTGGCATATGTCCCCAGCCCATGCCTTGCAAAATGAGTTCGCGCTTCATGAGCTGATCGCTCACCGTCCAGCTTCGGGCGCCGTCCACGACGAAATAGCTATGGGAGGCGGAATGGCGCGCGCTGTCGCGGATGATGCACTGAACATAGTCGCGCATCTGCTCAGGCGTAATCGTCCCTGAAAGGGGAAATCGCAAAAATCCCGGCGCAACCACAGGCAGCAACTTGACCGCGAACAAGTCACGGAATTCGTAGCGTGGGTCGGCCTTGTCGATATGATGCAGAATGAGATCCGCTTCGCCGTCGAGCAGCCGCTCCCACGGGCCGGAGAGTGCCTCGAAATGCAGGTTGAGGCGCGTGCCGGGACAGCCGTCGAAAAAGCGCCGCAACAGCGACAGGGTTTGCGGCAAGGGGCAAAGATCGCCGATCACGATGTCTAGTTCCGTTTCCTCGCCGATGGCGAGTTGGCGGGCGTGGTCCTTGAGCGCGCCGACTTGCAGCAAGATCAGCCGTGCATGGATGTGGAACGCGCGGCCGTCGTCGGTCAGCGTCACCCGATAGCCGCTGCGGTCGAGCAAGTCGAAGCCGAGCTGCCCCTCCAAATTCTTCACAGCCGCCGAAACCGAGGGCTGCGTGCGGCCGATCCGGTCTGCGGCAGCCTGAAAGCTGCCCTCCGTCACCACCGCGTCGAAACAGTGAAGTTGGTGGATCGTGATATCCATCATAGATAAATCCAATCATGATCATCCAAACTTCAACATATCTATCAATAAACCTTAGATCTATCCATCGGCTCACCAACACATTGGAGCCGAAACATGCGCGCTATCGTCATCAAGGAATATGGCGGCCCTGACGTCCTAAAAATTGAAGACCGGCCAGATCCCGCACCGCAACCGGGGCATGTCATCATTGACGTCAAGGCATTCGGGCTCAACCATGCGGAAATCTACTTCCGCAAGGGTGCCTGGGGTGAGGTTGCGGAAATTTCGGGGATCGAATGCGTCGGGCGCGTGGCCTCCGATGCGGAGGGCGTTTTCGCACCGGGGCAAAAGGTGATGGCGCTTGTCGGCGGCATGGGCCGGGGTCTCAACGGCAGCTATGCCGAGCGGACCTCCGTCCCCCGGACCAACGTGGTCGCGATCGAGAGCGATCTGCCTTGGGAGGATCTCGCGGCTATTCCCGAAGCCTATGCGACGGCATGGACCAGCACCATCGGTATTCTGAACCTTACCGCAGGGCAATCCGTTCTGGTGCGCGGCGCGAGTTCGGCGCTGGGGCAGGCCGCGGTCAATATCGCGCGCCATGCGGGTGCCCGCGTGATCGCCACGACGCGCAATCCATCGCGTGCGAAGCTTTTGGAAGAGCTGGGCGCCCACGAGGTGCTGCTCGAATCATCAGACCTCTCCGCGCAAATTCGACGACGACATGCGCAAGGCCTGGATGCGATCCTCGATATCGTCGGCAACACGACGATACTGGATAGTCTGGCGGCGCTACGTCGCGGCGGCCATGGGTGCCTTGTCGGCTTTCTCGGCGGCGGTGGCCCGCTGACGATGGAGCCCGTCTTTGCTATGCCAAGCGGCGTGCATCTGAGTGTCTTTGCGAGTGCTGTAGTGACAGGATCGCCGGCCTTTCCGCTCGCGGAAATTCCGTTTCAGGCTATCGTGGACCGTGTTGCCGATGGAAACTATCGGGCCAAGCCCGCGCATGTCTTTCATTTCGAGGAAATCGTGAAGGCACATCGATTGATCGAAGCTAACGAGGCGGGCGGCAAAGTGGTGGTGACGCTATCGTAAGTGACTGTGCCCCACCTTCAACCACGCGCAAGATCTAGCAACGCGCTTTCGCTTTGGGAGGAAGCGCTTCGACCACAGCGGCAAGACATGTGGCCGGAACGGTCAAGGGTCTGCCGCGCTGCACTAAATCGGCTGCAGGGGCCATCGAGGCTTGCGCAAGGGCGACAAGATCGGCGCCTTGCGTGAACGCAAGATCGGCGGCTTGCGCGATGCGCCGATAATAGCCATCGGTGTCGCCGCCTTGGAAAAGCGGCCACGCCTCGGCAAGCAGCCGAATCTCGAAGCGTGCTCGTGTCCCTTTGGCGGCATCGGTGAACAATTGCTGGGTCGACGCGAGCGTCGCGGGCACGGTGCATAGCACGACGACGTTCCTTCCCTCGCGCATTGCTTGTGCCGCGAGTGGCGCGTCGGATCGTAAGAGTGGAACGCGCGCATCATGCTGAAGCGGCGCCACCGCCGGACCGAGTGTTGTGCAATTCAAAATGACTGCATCCGCACCGGGGATCAGGGTTCGCAAAGCGTCCTGTGTTTTGGCGGCGATCGCCGGTATCAGGCCACCTGCGGTTTCAGCCTCTGCAAGAAGATCGGCGCGCACATGATGATGCAGAACAAGGCCCGGCTCCGCCGCCCGTGCCGCAGCGTCAAACAGCGCGATATTGCCACGCCCGGTATGCAAGCAATTGATGATCACGTGCCGACCGGAATGACGTCGACGCCGACTTTCAGCGTCTGGCCGCCCGACGATACGATCATGCCTTCGGACGGTGCCACATCCGCATAATCTCGCCCGATCGCGAGAACGATGTGATCTTCCGACGCGAGAATCCCATTGGTCGGATCAAGGCTGCGCCAACCGTCTTCGGGGCCGCACCAGACCGATACCCAGGCATGGGTCGCATCCGCACCTTCCAATCGTTTTTGGCCGGGCGGCGGCACGGTGCGCAGATAACCGCTGACATAGGCTGCGGCGAGGCCGAGGCTGCGCAGCCCGACGATCATGATGTGCGCGAAATCCTGACACACGCCGCGCTTCAGGCGGAACGCTTCCGCCGGCGGCGTCGAGAC
>Ga0206847_10341_pt1 | contig 12677 bp, 13 predicted proteins | sample Alteio_BWOrgCont_17_FD_152880 | JGI IMG/M metagenome (GOLD analysis project Ga0206847, IMG submission 152880) | Enriched cells from forest soil in Barre Woods Harvard Forest LTER site, Petersham, Massachusetts, United States -... | ecosystem: Environmental > Terrestrial > Soil > Temperate forest >... | reverse complement strand
GGCAAGCATTTGTCGGTTGAGCAACTGGGAGACCTGGTATTCAACACGAACCTGCCGATGCAGAAGGAGAAGCAGCCGACAAATGCTCGCGCGGTGGATCCCAATGTTCGCGCGGCGCAAATCCAGATGGAGCAGGCGCTGGGAATGCGGGTGCAAATCAAGGACCGCAAGGGGAAAGGGCGGATCGTGATCGAGTACGCGACCCTGGAAGACTTTGATCGTGTGGTGGAGATGCTGGGAAGGAAGTAGCGGCTACTAGTCAGGGTTTGGTAGCTAAAGCGGACCTGGCTAGATACGAATCAGAACGGTAACTTGTGGGACGCTGGATGAGTTCGAGACCTCTTGTTGGGTTTGGATACGGTATGAATGACGGCAATTATGGGTCTGGGTGGGAACCAGGCTGTGTTACGTAAAGCATATAGTACTGGCATGCCGCATCCACTGAGGTACGTATCAGAACGGTAAATTGTGGGATGGGAGGCCGACTTCGAGGCCCGGCCTCAGTTGGAGCGTTTCTTAACAGCCTCAAAACGCGAGAAATGGGGCACCCCCACGGTAGTGTGGCCTCAGATGACCGAGCGGTCTTCAGGCAAGATCAGTCCTCTGAATACTAAAGTTTGGAGACAATCTCCTCTATACAGAGCAGGTCACTCAGGTTAATATGGCAGCCCATAAGGTTGCTCAAGGTCTGCTCTCGCTCCCACCTTTAATCAACCAGCAACCAAATCTTGTGAGGACAAATTATGAAGTCGTTCCGTAGCCTGAGTATCGCCATTCTGCTTCTGACCGTTTCCGCGGGGCTTAGTTCTGCGCAAACCTGGTCGAAGCTCAAGCATCAACCGACGTTTCAAACCGACACTGCTCTGCTGCTGACCGACGGAACCGTCATGATGCACGAGTATTTCACCTCCAACTGGTGGCGATTGACGCCCGACAACACGGGCAGCTACCTGAACGGAAAGTGGTCGAAGCTGGCATCGATGTCATCCAGCTACGGGCCGCTGTATTTTGCGTCGGCGGTATTGCCCGACGGCCGGGTCCTGGTGGAAGGCGGCGAATACAACTTCGGCGCTCAGGACGAGACTAATCTAGGCGCGATTTATGATCCAGTGAAGAACAAGTGGACCAACGTGAATCCTCCGAGCGGCTGGAGCGAAATTGGAGATTCGCCATCGGTCATCCTGCCCAATGGAAAGCTGATTCTGGGACAAAACTTCAGCACCGCAATGGCGCAGTTTGATGCCACGAACTTGAGCTGGACGTCTGTGGGTTCCGGTAAGAAGGACGCCTTCTCGGAAGAAGGATGGGACCTGTTGCCGGATGGAACGGTGTTGACCGTCGACACCTCCAATACGCCGAACGCGGAAAAGTTCTACAAGGGAAAGTGGATTCCTGCAGGCAACACGATTCAGTCGTTGGCGGAAAACTCCCTCGGCGAGACGGGTCCGGCGTTGCGGCGGCCTCAGGGCACAGTGTTTGCCATGGGAGCCAACGGCAATGGCGCGGGACATACCGCGATCTACACTCAGCCGAAGAAGCCCAATCAGCCGGGCAAATGGAAGCAAGGACCTGATTTCCCGAACGGAAACGATATGGCCGATGCTCCCGCGGCGGTGCTGCCGAACGGCAACGTTCTGGTCGATACCAGCCCGGGCGTCTTTAACTCTCCGGTGACGTTCTACGAGTTCAATGGGACGAAGTTCGTTAACGCTCCCTCGACGGGGAACCCAGGAGCGACCTCGTATGAAGGACGCATGCTGGTGATTCCGACCGGCCAGGTCCTGTTTGCGGTGTCCGACGGCGCGACTATTGACGTTGAACTGTACAACGCCAGCGGAACGTACAAGAGCGCGTGGCAGCCGACCATCACTTCGGTTCCCAGCACGATCACACGGGGCAGCACCTATAAGATCTCGGGCACGCAGTTCAACGGACTCACCGCAGGCGCCGCCTACGGTGATGATGCCCAGATGAACTCCAACTACCCGCTGGTACGCATCACCAACACTTCCACCAGCCATGTCTTCTACGCCCGCACCCATGACCACAGCACGATGGGAGTGGCGACCGGGAAGAAGGTCGTATCCACCAACTTCGATGTGCCCAGCGGCGCTGAAACTGGCGCCAGCACGATCGTAGTCGTGGCAGACGGGATCCCGTCGGCTCCGGTGAATGTGACCGTACAGTAATGTTTGGCGCGCCGGACGAATGGTCAGGCGCTTTTTGATCAGGCTGCGATCCGCAAGGGTCGCAGCTTTGTTCTTGCAGAAGAACGTTCTTGCCGTTTGGCAGTCACGCCGGCTCGTATCTAGTTCATTTCGCTTTATAAGGAGGAATCCATGAAAGCCCTAACCCCAGGATGGTGTGTAGTTGCAGCATGGTTTGCGATGGTTGCAGTGGGAAACGCGGCAGAACCAGCGACCCTGAAGTTCAAGTTCAAGACGGTAACTGTTTCCGGGGCTCAGAGCGCCGCGGTTTTCGGGATTAACAATGCCGGGACCCTGGCCGGTTCTTACGTCGACTCTAGTAACGTACGGCACGGCTTCAAACTCGCCGGAGGGAAACTCACCAACGTGGACGACCCGAATGGCAGCGACACCTACTGCTTCGCCATCAACAAGTCGAATGCGATCGTGGGATACTACGCGACGTCGAACCACACTGCGCAGGCGTTTTTGTACAAAGGTGGAAAGTTCAGCGATATTGGGCCCGCCGGATTGCCTGGATCGCAAGCTACAGGGATCAACGATGCGGGAACGGTGGTGGGGAACTTCGCGGATTCGAAAGGTTCGCACGCATTCGTGTTTAAGGGCGGAAAATACACCACGCTGGATGTCCCCGGCGCCGTCTTGACGCTCGGTGGAGGGATCAATAAAGCGGGTCTCATCACCCTGGTGTGGATTGATTCGGAGGGAAACGCCGAGTCGTCGTTGTACAACGGCAAGAGCTACAAGACCATTGACATTCCGAAGGAAGAGAATTCGGATGCCGGCGGCATCAGCAGCGGAGGCGATATTGTGTACTCCTGGGAAGATGCCCAGGACAACTACGGTGGCGCGCTGCGGCATGGGACGAAGTATTACAAGTTCAGCGACCCGAGCGGGGGCAGGACATTCGGATACGGCATCAACGATCACCACGTAATCGTGGGAGCGTATGTCGACATGAACAACGTCATGCAAGGGTTTACGGCGACTTACTGAAGGGCGAAAAGTTCCTCTCCCGTCGACCACAACCTGCGACTTAGGGCACGACTGAGAGGTCGTGCCCCTTATCCAAAAGCTGTGCCAATCGGAGTTCGGGCGGTGACGCCCACCACCCTCGTGCCATCCTTATGGCACGTCGGCAGACTGTCGCTTTAGCACGGTATCCGTTACCGTTGACATCAGCGAGCCTCCCCTAAGTGGCCGATAGGAATTCACTCCTGGCAATCTTCCTCTTGGCGCGCAGCCCACGTTTGGTGGGCCTCTCACGATCACAAATTCGACCTATGAGGAAGGACTAACGATTATGACAATGAATAGAGCGATTTCTGCATTGGCGGTACTTGCTCTCCTGGTGTCCATGGTTCCGTTCTCGGTTGCGGCATCCGCTGCCGCCATCCACGGAAATTACACGTTCTCTCTGGAAGGGCAAGGACAATACGGGGCGCAGACGATTGTGGGCACCATCACGTTCGATGGCGCGGGGCACATCACCGCCCTCAGTTATACGCAGACCAATACCACGTCGACCGGCGGCACGCAAGTCTGCACCGGCAAACTTTCGGCTAACGGGTCGTACACCATGGGCTCGTCATATGATCTGGGGGCACTATCAATGCCGGTGACGAACTCCTGCAAGAGCGGGAGCAGCACAGTGCAATTGGGATTGTTGGCGGCGGCTCCGGTGAGCGGAATTGCAACCGTGGTCTACCTCACTCCATTGGCAGGCAAGAATGGCAATGGCCCGTCTGGCATGGCAACCAAACAGTGGTAAGGTTTTAGCGGGGGAATGCAGCCTAAGTCGCTGACCTGAGCAATGTGTCTGACAGAGTTTATTTCTGACGCGAGTTCGTGGTCATGTCGATGATCAGGCCTTTCGGGCCGACCGCGAGGGCGTGGCCGTCGCGGCTGATGCTGAGCGCGTTGAGATTCTGGCCGGAAACTTGGCGGCCGCGTTCTTTGCGGATTTCGATGGTGAGCGATGCTCCGACCGCGAGTATCCGGTGATGTTTTCGGTCAAACGCCACGGCTGAAAAGTAGGCTTGGGGCGTCAGCATGGACAGTTTCCAGGTGCGCCCGCCGTCGCTGGTGACGGCGAGATTCGAGCCGTCCTGCTCCGGATGTTTGTAGTCGCCACCCGCAATCACACCATTCTTCGGGTCACGAAAGGCAATCGAAAAGGCTCCCGCTGAGTCCGGGCCGTGGATGATGGGCGTGTCGGCGACCGACCAGGTGTGTCCGCGATCGGCGGAATGAAACACGCGGGCGACTTTTCCTCCAGTGGCGAACCATACATTCGATTTACCTTCCACGGCGATACAGGTTCCGCTGGCGGCAAACGCGCCTTCGCCTTCGACGGCGGGACGAAGCGAATCGATCGGAATGGGTTTCCAGGTCTTACCGCCGTCTTCGGTCGTAATCAGCTCGAAGTCCAATTGCAGGGCAGCGTCCTTTCCGGCTTGCTGCTGAGCCGGCACCGGATCGCCGACCGCGATGCCGTGATCGCGGTCCCAGAAAGCCATGCAGTCGAAGAAGCCTTTGGGGTTCTGGTTGGTGAACTGCAACGTCCAAGTCTTGCCGGCGTCGGTAGTCTTATAGATCCGGGATTGCTCGCCGGGGCCGGCGGCGAGCAGATACGCGAGAGTACCGTCGAAAGCTTCGACGTCGCGAAAATCAAGCGCCTCGGCGCCGGGGACTTGCGCCGGCCGCCAGGAGTTGCCGCCATCGGTGGTTCGCAAGTACGTTCCATGGGTGCCACTCGCCCAGGCAACTTTGCTCGATACCACGCTGACGCCGCGCAGGTTCTCGCTGGTGTTGGATTTCTGAGGGGCGGGGTCCTGGGCGAATAGGGTGGCGGCGAGGAAGGCAAAGAAACAGTGACGACGCATGGGAACGATTGTGCCAGAAGCTGGGATCACGCGTCGCCCAAGAAGAGATATGCTAATGTCGTTGTTCAGTCATTCTGAATCGCAGATTTTTTATGACCCGTATTCTTCTGGAAATTTGTTGTGGTTCGATTGATGACGCGATCGAAGCTGAACGAGGCGGCGCGGAGCGGATCGAGTTATGCTCAGCGCTTTTTCTGGGCGGGCTGACTCCTTCGATAGGAACGATCCAGGAGGCGAAGGACCGGCTGAAAATTCCGGTGATGGTGATGGTGCGTCCGCGGGGCGGCGGGTTCTGCTACACCGAGGCGGAGATGGCCAGCATGGAGCGCGACACTGCGGCGGCCATCGAGAACGGCGCGGATGGAATCGTATTTGGGATTCTTCTGCCGGACGGCAAGATCGATCTGGCAAGATGCAGACGCATTCGCAAGCTCATCGGCGACCGGCAATCCGTGTTTCATCGGGCGATTGATGTGACTCCGGACCCACTCGAATCACTCGAACAGCTGGTTGATCTTGGTGTGACCCGCATCCTCAGCAGTGGAGCGAAGGACAGTGCTCCCGAGGGAGCGGGGCTTATCCGGCAACTGGTGGAGCGCGCCGGCGGGCGAATTGAAATCATGCCGGGCGGAGGAATTCATCCGTATCAAGTTCGCGAGGTGGTGGAGAAAACCGGGTGCAGCCAGATCCATCTGACAGCATGGAGAACGGCGACGGATACGTCCACGCACGCGAACCTGGGGGTGACGTTTGGAGGCGCGCTGTATCCGCCGGAGGACCGCTATTCGATCATCGATCCGAAGCTGGTGCGGGAGTTGGCGGCGAAGTTGAAGTGAGCTGCTACTTCTCGGTGAACTCGGTCAGCACTCCGACCGTTCCGTAGTACAAGCGGATACTACAGAGCTTGGGTCCCATGTGGGCGAGAACCACTTGCAGAGGCTTGACCGGCTGGCTCAGGTTTCCCAGTTCCATGGGCGAGCGGGCCAGGTCCTGAGCTTCATCATATTTGCTGCCTGCGGTGACGTTCTTGTTGACGATGAGCGTCCACTCCTTCTTGTTGGGAATCACATACATACTGAATGCGCCGATTGGAATCTGGACATTGTTGAGCACGACCGGGACTTGAGTGTATAGCGTCATGGGGGCGCCGCCGGGCTCCCAGATCTTGCCGTTCTTGGGTTCCTCTTTGCCCTTGCCCGCGGGAATGAACTGCACGCTGATTTGATTGCCGTCGGCGAAGTTGCAGGATACCGTCTGGGACTCAGAATCGGAATCCTGAGCGATGGCGAGGCTGGCGAACAGCAAAAGGCTGAGTAGGACAGCGCTGAGAACGAGCAGGCGCATATTAAATCCTCCGGGCACTCGGTTTCGGCTGCTCGACTGCGACAGGCAGCTAATTAGACGGCCTATTGTACGTCGGCTGGCGGCGGAAAGGCAGTGATAAAACTGGTGATTCCGCGGTGGCGTCCGGCTGGGGGCTCCAATGGGGCTGGAACCGCAGTCACGTAATTGGGTTTTGGCGCAGTGAGTAGATATGGTAGGATTTTCCTACCGGCCATGGCAACCCACAATCCCAGGCTCGAGTATCTGACCACGACCAAGATTGGCGAAAAGGGCCAGCTAACGGTTCCCAAGCAATTCCGCCAGGAACTTGGGTTGGGAAGCGGCGCGCCCTTCGCGGTTCTGCGCCTGGGCGACGGTCTGCTACTGCTGCCGGAGCAACAGCGTTTTGAGTTTCTATGCCAGCAGGTGACCTCAAGCCTGACGGCTGCCGGTGTTACTTCCGATGACCTTCTTGCCACGCTCCCCGCGGCCCGCAGCCGCGTATATGCGCGCCAGTATGGGAAGAAGCCGTCGAATCATGCTTCACGCCGCCGTGCCGGCAATCACCGCGGGAAGTGACCAGCCACCGCAGAATCCGCTTGTTCCTGGACTCCAATGTACTGACGGGCGGAATTGTTTCCGCCTGGGGACTTGATAAGGCAACGCTGGCGCTCTGTGCTGCCAAGGTGTGCAAGCTGGTGCTGGCCGAGGCGGTTCGCGATGAAGTGGAAGAGAACCTGCTGTTTCACGCTGAACGCCTGCCATCGCTCGATGCCGATGAGTTGATTGAAGGTTATCGCCGTCTGATCAAGTTGGCCAACCCTGAGCTTATACCTTATCCCCATCAAACTCTGGTGCGGTCGAGCCGCCACCCAATCCGGCACGCGGCAGACGTTCCGGTGCTGCTTTCGGCAATCACCGGCCGGCCCGACTGGGTGCTTACGCATAACACGAAGCATTTCACGAAAGCTGTCGCCCAGCGCACCTCGCTTCGCATCGCAACCCCGGCGCAATTCTTCCGGACACTTTCTGCGCTGTTCCGCTCATAGCTGACGCAGAATTGTGGCCACAGGCAGCTGCCGGCTTCGCCGGTCAGACGGCCGGGGACTGTCTCCACGGGGACTTTTAGCTATGAACTGGAGGCCCGCGCCAACATTGGCTCCCAAGGGGGCTTGAACTTCGGTGACGTTTGCGAATCCCTTCCCGATTGCTAACGTGACAAGGCAGCAGTAGGAAAGGCTGGCTTTGAAACCGATGGGGAAAATTGAGAAATCGACGGTGGCATTGAAGATTCTATACAGCGAGGCCGATCCCGAGACGGTGGCGTCGCAGGCAGTTTCCATCCAGCAGGCGGGGCACCTGGTGCAGGCCGCTGTAGGCCGAAAGGCTGTGGAAGATGCGATCCATAAGGACAATTACGATCTGGTAGTTCTGGGGCCGACCTTGACCCGGAATGACCGTCACCACCTGGCATATGCCGTCAAAAAGGCCAACATCCACACCAAGGTGCTGGTGATGCATACGGACGGCGAACGGCATCCTTATGTCGATGCAAACACTGACACAGGTCGAAGCATCGAAGAAGTAGTGGCGAAAATCAGCTCGCTGGCGCCCAGCGCCGCAGTTGACAAGAAGATGGCCAAAGGAGCCGGTTCGGGGAGATAAAACGACGTTAGGAGTGCGTACCGAAAGCCTGGTACCAGAGACGAAGGGCGGCCTTGAGCCGCTCTTTTCTTTTGTGGTGAGTTCCGCCTACAATCAACGCCATCCTCAATCAGCGGATTGAATCTTCGCAATGCAAAGTCATACGCAAGGTAATGGAGCGGCAGACCGGAAGATCTATGTGACTCTGACGGGATTGCCCTTGTCATTCAAGCTGGAGTGGCCGTTTCACAGGTCGACCTCGGGGGCGGATTTCCACGTGTTGCACGCCGACATCCTGCTGGAGAATTCGGCGGGGTTGCACTCACCGGTCGCGGTGAACCTTTCGGTGACGGTGCGGGAGGTGATGCCCTCGCTTGAGCCGAAGGATCTGGAAGGACCGGTCATCAATTCACTGCGCAAGGAAGTTGATCGGCGCCAGTTGGAGTTTGTGAAGTCGGGGAAATTGGTTCCGGTGCATTTTTCCAGCCGTTATTGGGACTTCAAGCGGAACAAGTGGGTGTTTGGCAAAGCCAGCGATGAAGAAATAGCTGTGCTGCTGTCGCGCAAAGTCTACTGGCAGACGAAAGCCGGCGGGGCGGCGTGGTTGGGTGATCCCACGGAAGCCCTGTATGTGGAGACCACGGTGGAGCATTGCATGGAAATCGGCCGGCGGATGCAGAGTGAAGGATTGATCAAGCTGGAAGGCGAGTCAGCGATGGCGACTCCGGCGCTCATGGGGCAAGCAGAGAAGTTTGACGCCGACCGGCAAGCCGCGCTGGAAGAACTGGAGAAAAAGCACGCTTTCGAGCGCGGGTAGGCTTGGCTCGCGGCCTGCGCTGCCTGGCGCGGGGATGTGATTCCTTGGGACTTTCGTCCCGGCTGGACGTGCGCGTAGCTCCATACTCTTTCAGGTTCCCCTCAGCTTCGCTGTGTCAGAGTGTCCATCAGGAGAAGAGTTATGAGTGGTTCGCGCGTGTACCTGCCGGTGTTCACAGTCACTTTGTTGTTAACCGCGGGCTCCATCGCACAAGAGAAGAAGATCCAGCGGTCTGATCTTCCGGCGGCGGTCGAAAAGACGGTTGCGGCGCAAAGCGACGGTGCGAGTATTCGTGGCTTTTCGAAAGAGAAAGAGAAAGGCCAAACCTACTACGAAGCGGAAATGAAGGTGAATGGCCACAGCAAGGATATTCTGATGGACATGACTGGAGCGATCGTGGAAGTCGAAGAAGAGGTCGCAATGGATTCGCTTCCTGCCGCAGTCAAGGAGGGCTTGCAAGCCAAGGCTGGGAAAGGCAAACTCCTGAAGGTCGAGTCCATTACCAAGCATGACAAGCTGGTGGCGTACGAAGCGGTGGTCATGACCGGCGGGAAGAGGTCGGAAGTGCAGGTAGGCCTGGAAGGAAAACCCCTCGACCACGAGGAGTGAAGCAATAACACGGCTAGCGCGTGGACGGGCAAGACGCCCGTCCCTACACTACTCCGCTTTCATGGCGTCGATCAGCTGATATAGCTGAGTGCGGTCGACCACTTCCACGAACGGCTTGCCCTGGGTTTTATTGCTGACCACGTAAATAGTCGGCGTGTGCCCGATGTTGATGTCCTTGCCGAGATCACGGTCCGCAGTGACCTGGGCGGCGAACTTTCCTTGCGGATCGACCACAAAAGGCAAATCCACTTTGTGATCGGCGGCAAACTTCTCAGAAAAACTGCGCAACTTGTCTTTAGTGATCTCCGGCTGGTGCTCGAATACATAGTCGCGATAGTCATTGCCCAGCTGTTTGGAATGTGAGTCGAAATAGCGGGCGATCACGGCGGCGTCGAACGACCACTGGTGGAAGGGTAGAGGAAAGTCGTGGAGCACGAGTGGAATTTTATAGGTCCTGGCGGCTTCTTCGAGCAGCGGCGTGGCCCGGCGGCAGTCGGGACACTCAAGGTCCTCGAAAGCCACGATGGCGACCTGGGCGCCCTTTGGCGGGCGCAGAACGGGATTCACCGGCTCCTGGGCGAAAGCCAGCGAAGCCAGCAGCATGACCGATACGAGCAAGGAACGCTTCTTCATAGATTCCCCGATTATGTGGAGCCGTTGGCTCCCACGTCTGTGTCACTTATGGTAACCGAAGTGAGAGGGGGGTGTCAGGAGGAGATGCCCTACAACAGCCGCAACTGTCGTTGCTCCAGAGCCAGCAGTTTTTCTTTGATGGGAAGGCCGCCGCCGTATCCGGTGAGTTTACCGTTGCTGCCGATCACTCGATGGCAGGGAATAATGATGGGAATCGGGTTGGAACCGTTGGCCAGACCGACGGCGCGGGAGGCTTTCGGATTCTTGATGCGCCGGGCGAGCTCTCCGTAGGAAATCGTCCCGCCGTATGGGATATCGCGAAGGCGGCGCCAAACTTCCAGCTGGAACGGCGTGCCCTCGGGGGCGAGCGGCAGATCGAAGTCTTCCAACTCTCCGGCGAAATAGGCGCGCAGCTGGCGGATGGTCTCAGCGAATGCCGCTGGATGTTCTTTCCACGCTGGATCAGGCCGAGCCGAATAGCGTCCATTCACGAAGAGGATTTGGCGCAGGCCTCCCTCGTCGCCGACGAGGAGCAGCGGGCCTACCGGGCTGTCGATTCGGGTGTAGGTCAGCGACATTTTCTGGTGCTCAGAAGAGTTTTACCACAGAGGGCACGGAGGTTCACGGGGGAGAACCTAGAGAGCAGCGGCGGCTTGGCGGCGCCGGGCTTGGATCTCGATATAGACGTTCACCAGCGATACCGCGGCTGGAGTCACGCCGGGTATGCGCGAGGCGTGGGCCAGGGTGCGAGGGCGGATGTTCAGAAGTTTCTCCTGCATCTCGCGGGAGAGGCCGCTGACCGAGTGGTAGTCGAACCATTCGGGAATGGATCGCTGCTCGGCTTTTTTCAGGCGGTCGATGGCACGCTGCTGTTGCTGGAGGTAGCCTTCGTACTTGATTTCAGTCTCGACGGACTTGAGGTCATTGCGAACCTCAGAGGAAAGCGCGGCCACGGACTCACGCGGATTTGAACGGATTTCGTTGCGGTCGAAGAATGCTGGGGCGAGATCGCGGAGGGCGGGGGCGAGGTGGTCGACTGTGATCTCCGGGCGCTTGAGGAGTTGGGCCAGGGTTTGGCCCAGGGCGGCGGCAAGGTCGCGCTGCGCCTCACTCTGCTCGGGATGAAAGGGTGGGAGAGCGACTATCTTTTCCAGCATGGAGGAAATCAATTTGGTGCCCTCCAGCAACAGCTTCATCTTTGCCAGGCGGTCCTGCTTGGACTGGAAATCGGCCCAGGAGTCGTCGTTGATCAGGCCTAGGCGGCGGCCGTGCGGCGTGAGACGCCGGTCGGCGTTGTCAATCCGCAACTGCAGGCGGAATTCGGCGCGCGAGGTGAACATGCGGTAGGGTTCGTTCGTCCCTTTGGAAATCAGGTCGTCGATCAGGATCGCGGTGTAGGCTTCGGTGCGATCGAGGATCAGCGGCGGCTGGTTCTTCACTTTGAGGGCCGCATTGATTCCGGCCATCAGACCCTGGCACGCGGCTTCTTCGTATCCGCTGGTTCCGTTGATTTGGCCGCCGAGGAACAGCCCGGCAATTTTCTTGGTTTCGAGGGTGCGCTCAAGTTCGGTGGGGTCGATCGAGTCGTATTCAATCGCGTAGCCGGGACGCAGCATTTCGGCGGCTTCGAGGCCCGGGATGGTTTTCAGGATGGCAAGCTGAACGTCAACCGGCAGCGAAGTGCTCATCCCGTTGACGTAGATTTCATGCGTGTTCAGGCCTTCGGGCTCAAGGAAGAGCTGGTGTGTGGTCTTATCGGGAAACTTGACGATCTTGTCTTCAATCGAAGGGCAATAGCGCGGCCCGATCGATTGAATCTGTCCGCTATACATCGGAGAGCGTTGCACGTTCTCGCGGATGATGCGATGGGTTTCCGGTGTGGTCCAGGCAATGTAGCAAGGTACTTGCGTGTCATGGTGAGCGACGCGCCGGGTGCGGAAACTGAACGGGGTCGGGTCGGCGTCGCCGGGTTGAAGCGTGAAACGCGACCAGTCGATGGTGCGGCCATCGAGACGCGGGGGCGTGCCGGTCTTGAGGCGGCATCCCCGCAAGCCGAGGTTCTTTAGAGTCTCGCCGAGCAGGACGGCGTTGGGCTCGCCGGAGCGTCCCGCGGGATATTGCTGCTCGCCGCAGTGGATAAGGCCGTTGAGAAAGGTTCCGGTGGTGATGATGATTGCGGCAGAGCCTACGGTACGGCCGTCGCGAAGGCGGATGCCGTGGCAGGTTCGGTCGTTGGTCGTTGGCCCGTGGTCGTTGGCAAGCCCAGACTCGTCAAAGCTCCTGGCGAACGACGAACGACCAACGACCGACGACTCTTCGACGATCAGATCCGCCACTTCGGCTTGCTTGATCTGCAGATTCGGCTGGGACTCAAGCACCTCGCGCATTTTCAAGCGATAGGCCTGCTTGTCGCATTGGGCGCGGGGAGACCAAACGGCTGGACCGCGGGAAGTATTCAGCAAACGAAACTGGATGCCGACCGCGTCGGTAATTTCGCCCATGATGCCGCCGAGGGCGTCGACTTCGCGCACCAGGTGGCCTTTGGCGATCCCGCCGATG
>Ga0206847_10340_pt1 | contig 12692 bp, 6 predicted proteins | sample Alteio_BWOrgCont_17_FD_152880 | JGI IMG/M metagenome (GOLD analysis project Ga0206847, IMG submission 152880) | Enriched cells from forest soil in Barre Woods Harvard Forest LTER site, Petersham, Massachusetts, United States -... | ecosystem: Environmental > Terrestrial > Soil > Temperate forest >... | reverse complement strand
GTGGCAACCCGCGCAGTTGGCGGCGAAAAGCTGAGCCTGAGGGTTGGCGGGACCTCTACCGCCGCGACCTGCGCCCGGCGCGGGCGTGCCACCTGCGCCTGGGGCGCCTGCAGGAGTAGGAGCAGCGGCTGGCGCCGTAGCGGGCGCAGGAGATTGCGATGCCGGAACCTGGGCCAAACTCACGCCCGTAACGGCTAGTACAAACCCAGCAACAGGCAAAATGTATTTATTCATGAGCCCCCCTTTTTTACCTATTTACCTAAAAAATGGGCCGCAGCATATGCTGCGGCCCTAGAGGGAAGAAATTTAAACAAGCAATGGAAGAAGCAGAACTCAGAGATTGCCGCGAATACCGATCGTGAAGTAACGGCCCATGAGGTCTTCGCCAGACGGCGTTGCGACGCCACCAGGGTTTGAGCCTGACCCGATGGTATTCGGCGGAATGGCATTGAAGGCGTTCTGCACGTTGAAATATGCAGACATGACCGAGCCGTCGCCGAAGTTGATCTTCTTCGTAAGAGTGAAGTCCATTGTGTTGAAGCTAGGTATACGGTTCTGGGCATAGAACGTCTGTCCAGCTCCGAAAACACCGTTCAAGTGCTCGTCACTGAAATAATGCCACTGGGCGTCCACACGCCAGTCACCGAGCGCGTAACCGATGAGCAGCGTGGCATGGTCCTTGGGGAAGGTGATGTGCGTGACAGGAGCGCCGGGGAAACTGCTCGTGGTGTTCACCGGGGCTACATTCAGGAAGGCGCGCAGACTGACATCGCCCGCCACATCGGAGAGCACATCCGCCATACTGAAATTATAGTCAGCTTCGTAGTCTTCGCCTTCGGTCTCATTGAACGCCGCGTTGAGGCTCTCGCTGTAAATGAGCGTGGGATAGTTGGCCGGCGTGGTGTTGGTGTAGGGGAATGGCCGGACATATAGCGCGCAGAACGGCGACGTACCAACGGATGCGTCACAGAGATTCGCAATCGCCAAATTGGTGCCGGAGATGTTGGAGATCGCATTGTGCAAATTGATGCTGTAGTAGTCCGCTGACACGGTCAGGTTGGGAATGAAGCTCGGCGTCAGCACCACGCCCCCGGTATAGGTGCGCGACGATTCCGGCACCAAGTTGGGGTTGCCCCCGGACACGGTTTGGATGCCGCCCGGATTGTAATTGGTCAGGGGATCCAAGAAGGGCCCGCTGTTGGAGACCTGGGGTGAATACAGATCGTTCAGCGTGGGGGCCCGGATGTCGACGGAAGTTGTGCCGCGGAAGCGGACATCGTCGTTCACATGATAGTCCAGACCGATCTTCCAGGTCTCCACCGAGCCGGAAATGCTGTAATCGGTGTAGCGGCCCGCAATGTCGGCGTCCAAGTTCTGGATGAACGGCAAGTCCTTGAGGATTGGAATACCCACTTCGCCCGCGAACTCCCACACATTCTCCGAGGCGGTAACGGATGGCACCGTGTTGTTATCCCACAAGGTCTGGGTAACGGTGGATTGAGCGACGGGGCCCTTGCCAGCGCCGTTGCCGCAAAGCCGGAGGCCAATGCAATTGACCACGGCGGTTGGCGAGGCATTGGAATTGATATCATAGCCGAGCCAACGCATTTCGGCTGACAGCGCCACCCTGAGCGGGCCGGCCGGCAAGTTAAAGGCATTGCCGGAAATGTCGGCGGCCAAATCGTCCAAGGTGTTGGTCTCTGCGAAATGGGTATTTCTCGACCAGTAACTATTTTGCGCGTTCGTCGTCACGTTGTTGCCGAATACGTTGATCGGCACGCAACCGGGATAGATGTTGCCATAGAGGGCGATCGCCGCCGCAGTATCGTTGTAGCAAACGAGGTTGCCGCTGGTCGGGTCGATCACCGCATCCTGGGCCGCATCATGGTACTGATTGTTGCCGTTGTTGATGCCGGTGGTCGACAGACGGGTTTCGCCATGGGTGTAATGCGCTTCCCAGTTGTAATCCTTGAACGCCACACCGTTCACACCCAGGCTACCGAGGAGGTTGCGCGTTACGTTGTTGGTTGCGCGGATGCGGTTCGGGGCGTCATACCATTCCGAAACCTGGAAGAGATTGCTGCCGTCGGTCGCCCAGTTCGGATCTGTAGCGCTGTCATTGCCCAACAACGCTTGCGTGGCGGCCGGCAGGAACGGATTGTTCTTGTAATAATTGACAGTCTGACGGCTTGGCTCTGTCTGCTCCGGGAAGAAATAGTTGAAGACATTGGCCTGCGCGGCCGAGACCTGAACAAAGACCGAGGTGTCGTCATCGATGTTATAGCTGAAGCGCCCGAATGACGTGGCATTCCTGGTGGTGCCAAAGAGCGAAGTGTCATCCACCTTGGCGCAAGTATCGCAGCCGGAGGCGACCGCTGTCTGGCCCGCGGGTATCACGCCGTAAGAGATAGGTCCGGGTATGCCGGGCTGGACGAACTCGTAGCCGTTGACCGAGCAATTCGCGCAGGTGATCTTGCCGTCGGCAGTTGAGACCGTCTGGCCAGCATTAACGATATTGGTCGCCGGCTGGGCCGCGGTCGCGCCGGTAAAGTAGGACCCCAAATGTTCCGCGCCCGACGGGCGGGCGTCAATCAGAATGCCGTCTTGATGTTGGTATCCGATGGCACCTTCGATATGACCCCTGCCGCCGAAAATGTCGGTGCCCGCCGCAAAATTCGATTTGTATTGCATGGCATCGCCATACATCGAAATCCCAGAATTGATATCGTATTTGAAGCCGTCGAAGTTCTTGTTGAGGATGAAGTTGACTGCGCCAGTGATGGCGTCGGAGCCGTACACGGCGGACGCGCCGCCGGTGTACACGTCCACGCGGGACATCAGTTCCTGCGGCAAGGTGCTGATATCGACACTGCCGGCCTGGTTCGAGGCCGGAAGACGCATACTATCCATCAGAACCAAGGTGCGTTGTTGCCCGAAATTGCGCAGATCGAGGAAGTCGCCGCCAGAGTTCCCGCTGGCACTGCCCGCGTTGCGCTGCGTCGAGTCGCCTTGGAAAACCGGCAGCTTGTTCAGGGCGTCCGAGAGATTGCTTGGGGTGGTTTCCAGCAACTGTTCCGTGCTCACCACTGTCAGAGGCGTCGGTGAATCGGCGGCATCCTGAATAACGCGTGAGCCCGTCACGATTACGGTGTCGACGGTGCTGGCGGGTGTATCAGTAGTCTGCGCGAAGGCAGCCCCCGACATCGCTACTACGCTGACTGAAGCAAGCGCCACCGAGCGCGAAAAGCGCGACCTGAACCTCATGTATTTCCCCCTGCGATAACTGTTTTATTTTGCGTCTTCAGTACAGAGACGGTTCGCAGCGAAGAATCCGGTATGACATTTTCGGATCAGTTTTGTTACATAGAGGTAATGGTTTGATGTTCAGCGCAAAGCCCACCAAATGGCAGCCCCTCCGGCCTTTTATGTTGCCGCAGCGGAAACTTCCGCAGACGCAAATATCACTTCACTGCGCCGTGTGTCAGAGGCTGCCACGGACGCCGATAGTAAAATAACGGCCCATAATGTCCTCGCCTGCCGGTGTTGGTATTCCAGCGCCCGGGTTTGCAGACGACCCAGTGACAATCGGCGGATTGGCATTGCCGATGTTCTGCACCGAAAAATACACCTGCATGATGGAGCGAGTATCGAATTGGATCTTCTTGCTGAGGTTGATGTCCACCGTGTTGAAGGACGGCACCCGCGGCACGGCAAAGTACTGCTGCCCCACCCCGAAAATACCATTCTTGTATAGGTCACTGAACCAGTGGAATTCGGTGTTCACCGTCCAATTGCCAACGGTGTAGTCGGCGAAGAGCGCCGCATGGCCCTTGGGGTTGGTGGTGTGCACGATCTGAGAGCCCGGGAACGTATTGCTGTCGATTTTGGGAGCAACATTCAGCATGGCACCAAGCAGGATGCTACCAGGTAGGACATGGTCGATGTCGGCCAAATTGAAGTGATAGTTGGCCTCGTAATCTTCACCCTCGGTCGCGCTGAAGGCGGAGTTGAGATTCTGGGAGAAAATGGCCGTGGGATAGTTGGCGGGGCTCGTGTAGCCGGGCTGGCCGAACGCAATGGGTCGCTGATACAGCGCGCAGAACGGCGATGTGCCGTTGGAACTGTTGCAGAGCGACTGGGCCTGCGTGTTGGAGCCGCTGACCGATCCGATCGCGTTGTGGAGGTTGATATTGTAAAAATCCACCGACGCTTGGAAACCCTCCAACCAGGTCGGCGTGAACACCATGCCACCCGTATAGGTACGCGCCACTTCCGGTACCAAGTTGGGATTGCCTTGCGAAACCTGTTGGGTGCCCGTGCCCGCAAATTGGGTCAGCAGGTCAAAATAGCCGATGCTGGTGGATGTGGTGGGCGCGTACAGATCGTTCAGCGTGGGCGCGCGTATATCGATGGAGGTGGTGGCGCGAAAGCCGATATCGTCATTCACGTGCCAGCTCAGGCCAAGTTTCCAGGTCTGTACCGCCCCCGAGACGCTGTAGTCCGTATAGCGGCCCGCCATGGTGGCATAGAGGGACTGGACGTAAGGAATATCTTTGAGAAACGGAATTACGGCTTCAGCTGCGAATTCCCACACATTCTCGCTAGCAGTGACGCTGGCTACGGTGTTGTTATCCCATAAGGTCTGGGTGGGGCCACCGCAAAGGCGAAGTCCCGTACAATTCACCAGCGCGGTCGGCGAGGCGTCGGATTTGATATTATAGCCGAGCCAGCGCATTTCACCCGATAATGCCACTCGCAGCGGCCCCGCCGGCAGGTCGAAGACATCGCCGCTGATGTCGGCGGCGATATCATCCATGCTGTTGGTCATGGCAAATTCAGTCGTCCTCGACCAATATTTGTAGGCGGCATCCGTGATCGAAGTCGGCCCGAAATTGTTCATCGGGACGCAACCTGGATAGAGATTGCCATACAGCGCGATCGCCGCGGACGTATCGTTGTAGCAAGCGACGTTGCCAGTAGCCGGATCAATCACCGCATCCGCTGCCGCGTCATGATATTGGTTGTTGCCGTTGTTGATGCCACTGATCGAGTCGCGGCTTTCGCCATGGGTGTAATGCGCGTTCCAGTCATACTTCCCTAACAGCTGGCCATTGAGACCGGTTGAGAGGATGAGATCACGCGTCACGGAGTTGGTGGCTCGACCTGGCTGGTTGTCGAGCCATTTCTGCATCGCGAAAGTATTGGTGCCGTCCGTCATGCAGTTGACGTCGGTGGCGCAGTCATTGCCCAACAGCGCTTGTTGGTCCGCCGCCAAATACGGATTGTTCTTGAAATAAGTCGTGGTCTGGCGCCCATAGTCGATCTGCGACGGAAAAAAGTAGTTGAAAACGTTGGCTTGCGTAGCCGCGCCCTGAATCCAGAAAACGGTATCGTCATCCAGATTATAGTTGAAGCGTGTGAAAGCCTCGGCATGCTTGGTGGCGGCGATGGCTGTTGTATTGTCAACGTAGACGCCATCACCACCGATGGAGACCGATCCACCTGGCACAGGCACAATCCCGGGATCGAAGGGCCCGATCATATCGTTGGTGACGAACTGCTCACCGTTGACCAAGCAATTCGTGCAAGCGATTTTACCGCCGAAAGATTCGGGATTCAGGCGGCCCTGCTGGATGTTGGTGATGGGCGAAGCAGCCGTACCGAGACCATAGGAAGACCAATTTGCGGCCCCGCCCGGGCGATTTTTCTTCATGACACCGTCGGAATCATAATATTGCAGCGAGCCTTCGAAATGGCCGCGTCCACCTAACAGGTCGGTACCCGCCGCCACACCACCCTGATAGGAAAAGCCGTCGCCATGGTCCGAAATGCCCGCATTGGTTTCGTACTTCACCCCGTCGAAATTCTTGTCGAGGATGAAATTGACCACGCCAGTGATGGCATCCGAACCGTACACTGCCGAAGCGCCTCCGGTCACGACGTCCACGCGGGTCATCAGCATTTGCGGCAAGGTGCTGATATCGACGCTTCCGTTCGCGTTATTGGCCTGGACACGCATGCCATCCAGCAGGACCAAAGTGCGCTGCTGACCGAAATTGCGCAGATTGAGGAAGTCGCCGCCATTGTTGGCACTGGCGCCGCCCGCGTTGCGCTGGGTCGAACTGCCCTGAAACACCGGCAACTTGTTCAGGGCATCCGAGAGGTTGCTCGGGGTATTGGCAAGCAATCGGTCTATGCTTATCACGGTTAGCGGCGACGGCGAATCCGTGTTGTCCTGAACAACCCGCGAACCCGTCACGATTACCGTGTTGATGGTATCGCCGGCGAACGGTGATCCGGCTGGCGGTTCGATGGCGCTGCTCTTGGGCTGGCGCACCACGACAAAAGCGCCCGAAGCTCCGCGCTCTGCCGTGACATTCGTTCCCTGTAGCAAACGGGCAAGCGCCTCTTCTGGCGTGAAGGTCCCACTCACCGCTTGGCTTTTCAGGCCGCTAACGTCGTCGGCCTTGTAGACAAGCTCAACGCCCGATTGGCTGATATAGGCATCGAGTGCGCTTTTCAGGTCTTCGGCAGGTATATTGATATTGCGGGTCTGTGCTAAGGCGCCCCCCGCCAATGCCGCCACACTGACCGAAGCCATCGCGAGAGAGCGCAAAAAACGCGCTGCGAACATTGTTTCTTCGTTTCCCCAGAATATTGATTATATTTTTTTCCCACCCAGATGAGCGGCGGCGGAGAATCTAGTGTGGCCCCCTTTTCTTCAGTTCGAGATTACGGTTTTATCATCAGCCTCGACAATTTTCAGGCCGAAGCCGTCTCGCAGCAGCTGCTTGAAGCCTTCGATGTTGTCTCTGCGGAAACTTCCGCCAATGCGGATATTGCGCGCCGAGCCCACCACATCGATCTCCCGGGTGTTGTAACGATTCATTTCGTCGGCAACATCCGCCAAGCTTGTTTGGTTGAAGACCAGCATGCCTGAGCGCCAGAGCAGCTCATTGTCGATTTCCTGCTGGGGCTTGATAGCCACCAGGGTTTCGGCCTTGCGGGCTACTACGACCGTGTTGCGTTCCGCCACGACCGGCGTACTTGTGGGGTCCGCTGCGACCAGGTCGATGCGCACTTGCCCTTCCTTGACCACGACTTCGACGCGATCGCCGTCACGAAAAACGGAAAATTTCGTTCCCAGGTCGGTAATGCGGCGATTGCCGGCTATCACCACGAAGGGACGACGGGCGTCGTGCACGACCTCGAAATAGGCCTGCCCGCGATCCAGCCTTACTGTGCGAGCCCCCGACGACATGGATGTATGGATGAGCGTATCGGTATTCAGCTCGATATGAGTGCCGTCCGCCAGGTTCAGCGAACGCTGCATTCCAACGGCCGTTTCGAACGGCTGCCCGGCCGTTTTGTGCGCCTGCAGATAAGCCACGCTCAAACCTGCACCAGCGCAGACGATTAAAATTGCCGCTATCGCCTTCAGCCAGAGGAACGGGCGAGGCTCCGGTGCGGCATCCTGCAGCCGGCGCAATGCCGCAAGCCTGTCCGCGCGCTGCCATGCCGCCTGAAGTCGGATAAACGCGATGCGGTTTTCGGTCGAAGCGGCTTTCCAGGTCTCAAACGCGACCTCACCCTGATCATCAAGGCCGCGGTCGAGACGCGCCAGCCAATCAGCGGCTTGCGCCTCGATATGCTCATGATCACTCATTTCGACAAAATTCCAAGCCGGCCCATGCGCCGACGGGCACCCGACACCACGAGCATCCGGCTGCCGTAAAGCGACTTCGCAAGGAGGCGTACCCCCTTCGATACCTGGTGTTCAACCTTGTCTTCCGTAATACCCATTTTTTTCGCTACTTCACGTTGGGAAAGACCGTCGATCTTTCGAAGCGTTACAACTTCCCGGCAACGGGCAGGCAATTCTTTAAGGGCGGCCAGTAAAATATTCATTTCTTGCCGTGCCGCCGTCGATCTCTCCAGGTCGGGCAGGTCTTCGCCCGCATCTATCGCCTCAAAATCTCCGAAAGAATCGAAGAAAACCACGTTTTTTCGTCTCAACCGGTCAACCATCAGGTTGCGTGCAACCTGAAAAAGAAAATGCTTCGGGTTGAACGGCTTCTCCCGCAGTGCGGCCTCATAGACACGGATATAGGCATCCTGGCGTATGTCCTGCACTTCGCTTTGGTCATGCCAACTGCGGCGCAGATAACTCTCCAGCACCGGCTCCAGCGGTAGAATTTCGCGGGCAAACCATTGCTCTACATCATCTTTCAACCAACGCTCCCCCCAATAACATCCCCGGGCTTCCGGCCTTTTTGCCGGATTTGCCGATGTTGTTTGTTATTAAGACGATTGGACCACACAAATCCGGTACAGAAAAGCTGCGGACGGTTAACTCCTCTCAATCCCCCATTTAGGGAGGACTGCGTATCCGGCTATCCCCGGGCTAAAAAAGCGCTGCGCTCTGGCCGCGCTCTTCCGTTTCGTCAGGCCAAGCACCTAGTAGCCGCTGGGGGTGATCCAAATGCTTTCGTTCCAAGAATCGCCCGGAGCGACGTACTGTAACTCGTTGTACTGCCCCTTCTGCGCCATGTTCATCGAATCCGTAATGCCGGCCATGGGTTCGATAGCGATAAAGCCGCGCGTATTTCGAGGCATATCGTTCGGAGCGGTCAGCGGAACGACCGGACCATCATACGGAACGGGCGTAGCCTGCGGGCGAACCGGCGGTGTGCCTGCACCTGCCGCGGGTGCGCCGCCGCGCGCGCCTGCCCCTGCCCCCGGAGCGCCGCCACGGCCAGCAGCAGCAGCAGCAGAGCCAGGAGGCGCCAAGATTTCCGAGTAAAGGAGGAAGGTCTTGATCTTAGGACCGGCGGTCACCTTGATCGAAGTCGTGTCGCCCTTGATGATCACGCTGGCTCGGCCTTGCGCATCGCGGTCCAGATCGCTGAACACCTCGTCGAACCGCTTGTCGGTGAAGCGACTGAGCGGGACGTTATGGTGATCGCCGCCGAAGAAGGTGTCAGACGATTCCTTTTCGCCGGTCGGCAGATGAGCATCGGTTTCCAGCCAATGGGTTTGGGCGCCGAAATCAAGCGACCAGTGGTTACGATCGGTCTCGGGCACGGCGAAATAAGGGTGATAGCCGATCGACACAGGCAAGGGCTGGCTGCTGAGGTTGTCGATCCGAGCATTCACTTCCAGCGTTCCGTCCTTTAGCCGGATGGTCATGGTGTAGGTCTGGGCGAATGGGAACTGCTTCATCCAGTCGGGATTGCGATAGAAGTCGAGCTTGTTGACCACATAGGCGCTGTTGGCGTCGGCCTTGGCCTTGACCAGCTTCCAGTCGTGCGTGCTGTTGACGAAGCCCTGCTGGGGGATAGGAGCCCGGACATTGCCGAGACCCGGATCGAAACTGTACTTCTTGCCGTTGGCATAGAAAGCCATCTCGTCCAGCCGGTTGGCGAATGGAGCCAGGAACGGTATGCCGTTCAAGCCCGGGTTATTTCGCAAAGCGGTTGTCGAAGGGATATTCATGCTGATCACGTTCTTGCCGTGCACCACAAATTCATAAGCATTGCTGGTACCGATCAGCACCGAGACCGTCGAGTCGGTCTTGTTATCATGCAGTTGCACGATGTCGCCGATGGTCTTGACGGAATAGCGAGCGGGAGCCTTGGCGGCATTGGCCATTCCCGGCAATGCCACGGCGCCGGCGATGATCATCGACGTTACCGCCATCTTCCACTTCAGGCGTTTCAGCATTATCCCCCTCCTCTATGTAATTTTGGAACCGACTTATCCAGACCACATACAACGTCGACTTTCCAGCCGCACAGCAGGCAAGTCTTAGGACAACAGGTCACGACCAAATATAGGTCATCACCCGTTAGGTAAACCCTCAACATTTTAGCTACCGTGGCCAGGCGGGAATTCAGCAACGATATTAACGCATACCTTCCGAGGGCTAAGGATTTTTGCTTGCCCAAAATATCTGTAGGCCATGGCTTAAAGAATGCAGCCTTTGGCGGCCACCAGGACATGCAATCCCTCGACGTCAGCACGCAAAAGCAGTCGTTGCATCAGACATATACTTCCGCCTCGCCTTGACCGCGGCGCGTATCCGGATAGCACCAAAAGCAACCGCCGATTAGTCGAAACTGCAAGAGCGTTTACGCATCCGCATTGCGATCAAGCCGCCATACCCGCGCACCAGCCCGACGACCATGCCCATTGAAAATTGTACCCGCCGAGCCAACCCGTGACATCGACCACTTCGCCAATGAAATAGAGGCCCGGCACAGCTTTTGCCTGCATAGTCCCCGAATTCAGATCCCGCGTGTCCACACCACCAAGGGTGACTTCCGCCGTTCGGTATCCTTCCGTGCCAGTCGGGCGCAAGCGCCAATCATTCACGTGCGCCGCCAGTTTTCGCAATTTCTCGTCGGGCAAGCTGCCCAAGGTGCCTTCGTAGGCCGGCGTGTCGCCAATCATTTTGGCAAGACGGCGCGGCAACTGCGTCGAAAGGAAGGTGTGCACGGATTGCCGGCCATTTTGTTGGCGGGCGGCACGCAACGCAGCAAACGCATCGGCACCCGGCAAAAGGTCAACACCAATTTCCGTGCCTTCGCGCCAATAAGAAGAAATCTGCAGGATTGCAGGCCCGCTAAGGCCACGATGAGTGAATAATAGTGCTTCATCGAAAGCCTTTCTGCCGCATTGAACGCGTGAAGGCACCGCGACGCCTGCGAGCGGAGCCAGCCGCTCCAGCAACTCGCCATCGAAGGTCAACGGCACGAGACCAGGCCGGGTTTCTGTTACCCGCAGACCAAACTGCGCTGCTAGCCTGTAGCCGAAATCGGTAGCCCCCATCTTAGGAATGGATTTGCCGCCCGTCGCCACAACCAGTGCGCCGCATTCCAAAACGCCGCCGAACGACAATTGTAGGCAAAATCCTCTGGCGGTTTTTTCGACATACGCAACAGTGACACCCAGGCGCAGATCAACGCTTACCACCTTCATCTCTTCCAGCAGCATCGCGATGATCTCACTCGATGAGCCATCGCAAAAGAGTTGGCCCAGAGTTTTTTCGTGCCAGCCAATATGATGGCGCTCCACCAGAGAAATAAAATCCGCGGGACGATATCGACTTAGCGCGGAGATGCAGAAGTGTGGATTGTCGGAGAGGAATTGCTCCGGCGTCGCGTAAAGATTGGTGAAATTGCAGCGGCCACCGCCGGAAATGCGGATCTTCTCGCCAGGGGCCTTCGCGGCATCCAGCACCAGCACATTGCGGCCACGTTGACCAGCAATAGCAGCGCACATCATACCCGCCGCACCTGCGCCAATGACTACGACATCCCGCCATTCCATAATTGAGGTTATGCAGCCATCGGGCGCAGTTTAAAAGTAGGCATCTATTAGGACGAATGCGCCATCACCGCACCCTTTATGCCTGCTTTACGCTGCCAATAGCGGACGCTCGCGGCGGCTACCATAACTCAAGCTGGGCGTTGAAAGCCCCGACTTTGTTTCGGTTCAATATTCGTAGCTAAGCCCAACAAGAAGTGATGCGCAGGTGGTGGGTGCAGTCGGGGTCGCGTTCGCGCTACGTTAAGACGAAAAAGTTCATTGATCAGGGTCGAAAGGGCGTCACTGTCACCACGGGCAGTGCCCCAGCGTCGCCTTCCGGCAATTCTGAGCCCTGAGTGATGTAGACCGTGCGCTCATTGAACGCGACGTAGAGGTGCAACAGCTTGAGCAGATCAGTGCCAATCGTCAGCACGGGCTGGGGTGTGTGGCTGAAATTGCGAAGCAGAGTTCCGGTCTGGGGACCAGAATTGGCGCCACGCGCCAGCGCAGAGTGGGTCCACACCAGATGCGGATGGTAGATCACCACGCCGTTGCCAAACGATAGGCTACCGAAATTGTAGTCCTTAGGACCATTACCCTCCCGCCTCACGCCGGGCGGGTTGAAATTGAGGTAGAAGAAGCTGTCGACGTCGTCAAATTGCAACTCGCTGCGCGGATATGCGGTGTCGATCACCGCATCCATTTCCTGGCCGTCGACGGTGGCCCGCACGATGATCTGGCCATTCTGAAAACGGAAGGGCAGCTTGGCCACACCAGGGGCACGCCAGTACAGAACCTGGCCCTTACAATGGTCAGAAGCAAACATGTTGAACCGATGGGCCGAGAAGTTCAGATCGATATCGTATTTCTGGAAGAACCCCGCGCTCAGGATGCCGCCGCTTCCGGGATTGGGAATATCGGTGACAACGAATTGCAAATGATCAGTCTGCATCGACCCCAGAGTGAAAGGCTTGGCATCCGCCCAGCTGTGGAACATGGTGCCCTTGGCATTGTAGATAGCGATGGCGTTGCCGCTTATACCGCCGCCGATGGATTCGACCGTAGAGCGTCCGATCGCTGACCCGTCGATGTTGGTGCCACCTGCTTCGGTCATACTGTAGCTCCCGGCGCCGCCATTGTTCTGGGTCGGCTCAAAGTCGATGGCAGAAAGTCCGAAATCAGTCATCGCATCCTTCCCCATCAGGTTGTCCGGAGCGGCGGTGCCGATCTCGAATAGCTTTTCCTTGGTTCCGACAGAGGCGGGCACCGTGGCGAGGTTGTCGGTGACCGTCAGAGGCACGGAGTTCAGAAGCCTGAGGCTGCAAGTTTCCGCCGAAGCATCGCCCGCCGGCCACACCACCGAAAGCAGCGTCGGGAGTAAT
>Ga0206847_10336_pt1 | contig 12805 bp, 9 predicted proteins | sample Alteio_BWOrgCont_17_FD_152880 | JGI IMG/M metagenome (GOLD analysis project Ga0206847, IMG submission 152880) | Enriched cells from forest soil in Barre Woods Harvard Forest LTER site, Petersham, Massachusetts, United States -... | ecosystem: Environmental > Terrestrial > Soil > Temperate forest >... | reverse complement strand
CACGGCGGGCGGCAGTTCCGCAGGCTGAGCAGAAGCGACGCGCGGCGAGCTTGGAGCCCCGCTTTGGGCATAGTCAAGCGGCGCACTCGCGGCGCGCTGTGCAGGCTGTAGCTGATCCTGCCCAGAAACATCACCGGACCAAGGTTCAAAACTCGATACGGATTTTGGATCACATGAAGAAGGACTCCGGCAATGCAGAGGTGCAAGGCCGGCCACAATACAAGAAGCGCGAGTAGCGTGCGAGCCGGCGTCTCGGCTGAAAACTGCGGAATCATAACCAGTCCCAATAACATGCAGAAAGCGGGCAGACGTCTGATCCTGGGCGATCGCGGGGCGAACATTGCCAGCAGACATCCCACCGCGAGATTGTCGGCCACGGCCGGAAACGTGCCGTATCCGCCGTTATGAACCTTGAGTGCATAACATGCCATGCTATAGATGGGAGCTACCGCCACGACACATAACAGGATCGCCCTCCGATAACGGAACCACCTTTTCAAAACACTTGGCCACAGCAGGTAAAACTGCTCTTCAACCGCGAGAGACCACAAGTGTCCGATGAACCACGGGCGCGCGGGATCGAAGTTAACCAGGTACAGGACCGCTGCAGCCGCCTGGTACCAACGAAGGTCGTGCCGGTACAGAATCAGCACCGGGACCATGAACGCGAAGGCTGCGGGCAGAATACGATAGGCCCTCCGGACGTAGAATTCGGGCAAATTGATGGTGGATGTTTTTTCGTGTTCCCGGAGCAGTAAAGTCGTGATCAGGTATCCCGAGATCACAAAGAAGATACGTACGCCCGTGTTGGCATAGCCAGACCAGAAGCCTATCCACCCACGTTCTTCGAAGAAATGTCCCGCGATCACCAGGGAAATAGAAATCGCCCGCATCCCGTCGAGAGAAGGAATCCGTTTCACTGCTGCGAATCATAACGTCACGTCGTCATCTTTCGGAGTGCCTTGGCGTAGTCCCATCGGCAAACTCGAGGTGATCATTTTTACGTAATCATTACAACCTGATTACCTTGTCACGTGCAGCATGGGTTTCTAATGGGCTCATCGCCGTTCGAACAAAATGAAGTTTCCCGGCGAGCCAAGGAGTGTATATGAATAACGCAGCTGTACTGGTATTGACCGCCGCGCTGACGATGACAAGCGCGTGGCCGATTGTGAAAACCGTTTCTGCCGCCGGCCATGCTAATCAATTTGCTGTCAACCACTCAACGGACGCTGCCTATCGCGACGGCCTCTATCTCGGCCGGCTGGATGCCGAGGCTGGCCGGCGCCCGCATCTGGCCATCGCCCGCTGGAACCAGACTGCCGACCGCAATCTGTTCCGGGCTGGTTACAACGAGGCATATTCGCAGGCAATCGCTATGGTTCAATGAGCGTAAGGACAGGGGCGGGCGACTTCACCTGAGTTGGCGCCCGCCCCCGTGGCGCCCTCTGAAGGCAAACATCTGAACGACGGAGGGGTGCTGCTTTCGGCACTATTCCACTCCGGGCCCCTCCCACAAACCCACCGTTCCGTGGTACAATATTTCTATCCTAAACAGCACCTAACATCCTTTAAATGCAATTATTTACATCGACAGCCAGCGCGCGGAGAGACCGTCTGAAAGAAGCTGCTCGCAGCACTGAGAACCGACAACTGAGAACTGACCATGCCTGACGACGAGAACCCCCAACTTCCTTTAACTCCTCCGCCCGGCGGCGGAGACCGCCCCGGCATTCCCGGCGCGCTCAACATTCAGCCCGTCAACATTGAAGAAGAGATGAAGCGGTCGTATCTCGACTATTCCATGTCGGTGATCATCGGCCGCGCTCTGCCCGACGTTCGTGACGGATTGAAGCCGGTGCATCGGCGCATTCTGTATGCCATGTACGACATGAATCTGCTGCACAACCGCAAGCACAGCAAGTGCGCCGGCGTGGTGGGAGAGTTGTTGAAGAAATATCATCCGCACGGTGACAGCGCGGTTTATGACGCATTGGTGCGGCTGGCGCAGCCCTGGAGTTTGCGTTATCCGCTGATCGACGGGCAGGGAAATTTCGGCTCGGTGGACGGCGATCCGCCCGCGGCCTACCGATACACGGAGTGCCGCATGACTCGGATCGCCGAGGAAATGCTGGCCGACATCGACAAAGATGCAGTCGACTTCGTGCCCAACTTTGACGAGCAAACCAGCGAACCGACGGTCCTGCCCACGCGAATTCCCAACCTGCTGATCAATGGCTCAAACGGAATCGCCGTCGGCATGGCGACCAACATTCCGCCACACAATCTCAGCGAGATCGTCGACGCAACCATCACTTTGGTGAACAATCCGCACACCACGCTGGCAGAGATTTTGAAAATTGTAAAAGGCCCCGACTTTCCGACAGCCGGAATCATTCATGGCAAATCCGGAATTCAGGAAGCCTATACCCACGGCCGCGGCCGCTTTATGATGCGCGCCCGCGCCGCCATTGAGAACATCAGCAAAGAGCGCCAGGCGATTATCGTCACTGAAATTCCCTACCAGGTGAACAAGGCGCGGCTGGTCGAGCGCATCGCGCAGCTCGTCAACGACAAAATCGTGGATGACGTTTCCGACATTCGCGACGAGAGCGACCGCGACGGCATGCGCATTGTCGTCGAACTGAAGCGCGGCGGCGAGCCTCAACTCGTGCTCAACCAGCTTTTCAAGCACACCTCGATGCAGGAAGGTTTCAGCATGATCTTCCTCGCCGTGGTGAATGGGCAGCCCAAGGAAATGGGGCTGATCCAGGCCATCCAGCATTTCATCGATCACCGCGTGGATGTCGTCCGCCGGCGCACCGCATTCCTTCTCCAGAAAGCGAAAGATCGCGAGCACATTCTCGAAGGCTATCTCACCGCGCTCGATCACCTGGACAACGTGATCACCATCATTCGCGCCAGCGCGAACCGCTCCGACGCCCGCGATAACTTAGTCGCCTATTTCGCCGGCAAGAAAATCGACATCAACGTCGCCGGCCGCGCGCCCAAACTCAATCCTGAGAAGCCGTTCACTACGATTCAAGCCGACGCGATCCTCGAGCTGCAATTGCATCGTTTGACCCGGCTTTCAATCGACGAAATCTCAAAGGAACTAGCCGTCACTCGCGACAGCATCGCGGAGTTCGAATCCATTCTCGGCTCGGAGAAAAAGCTGCGTGGCGTCATCATCAAGGAACTGGAAGAGATCAAGAAGCTCTACGGTGACGAGCGCCGCACTGTGATCGAAGACGAAGCGGCGGAGATCATGCTCGAAGACCTCATCGCCGACGAGCAGGTGGCCGTAACTGTAAGCCACGGCGGCTATCTCAAGCGCACACCGATCTCGACCTACCGCATGCAGCGCCGCGGAGGCACTGGCCGTACCGGCATGAAGACGCGCGACGAGGATTTTGTCGAGCATCTGTTCATCGCCTCCACCCACGCGTACATCCTGATTTTTACCAACACCGGGCGCGTCTACTGGCTGAAAGTCTACGAGACTCCCGACGTGGCCGCAGCAGGCAAAGGCAAGCACGTTGGCAACCTGGTGGCGCTGCAACCCGGAGAAACCGTGCGCACCCTGCTGGTAGTGCGCGACCTGGAAGAAGCAGGCAAGTACATTTTCTTCGCTACGCGCAACGGCACGGTGAAAAAAAGCGAGTTGAAAGATTTTTCGCATGTGATGTCACGCGGCATTATCGCGATCGGCATCGAGAAAGACGACGAACTCGTCGGGGTCACCCTGACCGACGGCAACCAGATCGTGTTTCTGGCTTCGCACGATGGTCAGGCGATCCGTTTCGACGAGGAGGATGTGCGTCCCATGGGTCGCCCTGCCTTCGGCGTCCGCGGCATGAATCTCGAAGGGAAAGACTACATCGTGGGCATGGCAACCACCACCAAACCCGACGTGGCGGCGACGGCTGCAAAACAGAAGAAAGCCGACGATGCCGGCGAGGACCTGATCCCTGAAAAAGGCTCACTGATTCTTTCTGTCACCGAAAACGGCTACGGCAAGCGTACTCCGGCGGACGAGTATCGCCTCACCAATCGCGGCGGCAAGGGTGTGATCAACGTCAAGACCACCGAACGCAACGGCAAAGTCGTCGGCATCGCGCAGGTCACGGAAGAGTCCGAACTCATGCTGATCAGCCAGTACGGCAAAATCATCCGCATGGATAGCGGCACCATCCGTGAATCCGGCCGCGCCGCGCAGGGCGTGCGGCTATTGCAGCTTGAGCCGGGAGATCGCGTAGCCGCGGCGGTGGTAATCCCGCCCGACGAGGCCCCGAACGGGAATGGGAGTCTGATTCAGTAGGTACAACGCTCAGTGGAAGATGATCCCGATGAGTGTTAGACGGTCAGTCCTCGGCGAGATAGGAACACGCGAGGGCCAGCGGCTCTCGGGGATCGACATAGGGTCTTTGGTTCGGCGGTTACTCCTATTTGATCGTACCGTTATTACGTCCTTCCGGCTCAAGGAGGTCCCGTTCCTAGTCCGGGCCTTCGGAAAGGTCGGACTCTCCGAGCTATTGAATTCTGGTTCACTCGGCTTCTTATGCGGATTTACCTCGATCGCTATCGACTTTAATCGGAATGGTGTTCGGTCCGTCCCGCTAGATCACTTCACGTTCGGCATTGTCTCCGCCGCCAACCCTGATGCAGATCTCAGGTCGGAGCTTCGAGCCTTACAAAGCATTCCCGGGCTCAAGAATGCAGAGAGGACCTCGCTTGAGGAAACCGTATGGCGTTCGCTCGTCAGACAGCCCGCGACATACGGACAGGAGCTCCTAAGTCAGATCGACGGCGATCTCCGGACCAACACCCCAGCGCTGAAGGCAGCTTTAATTGAGCGGCTAGGAGTGGAATTGGGCAATCGAACGCCCTCAGCCAGCGAAATCGATATCGAAGTCGAGGAAACGGCCAACCGGGTTTTTCATATCAAGAACACTCTGCCGAAGCTGTTCGGAATCAGCCCCGAGAAGACGCACATGACACTACAACACGCCGTGTCCGGCGTAGCGGGCCTCAATCAGAGGTAAGCTGACATGCAGGTGTGCTCAGCAATTACCGGGTTCCGTGACAGCGAGGCACCGCTCCTCTTTGGAAAACTCGCGGGCCTTATCGCGCCGTTAAACCCGCAGACGACTGAGAAGCAGTTCGAAAGGGTTATTGAACTCGCTAACATGCCAGATTTCAAACCCGGTCAAAGGGTGAATGTCGATCTCCTGCTCAAGGCGCGCGACAGCGCTGAATGCAGAGAGTTTAGAGAGTGGCTTCCCACGCTTGAGGAACGCACCGATGCAGAGATTCGGGATGCGGTATCGGGCATCCGAGCTAAGATGGCGTCGGCCGCAGGCAGCACCGGCGGAAAGCTGGTTAGGCTTGCGGCAACGACCGGAATCGGCCTGATATCGGTCGTTGGTCCAATCGTGGGCGCCGCCGCTGGCGCGATCGACTCGTTTCTAATTGACAAGCTGCTTCCCAGATCAGGCATCGTCGCGTTCCTGAGCGAAACTTATCCGTCGTTGTTTGTTTCGACCTGACGCCTCCCTGCTAACATCCCCCTCCCACTATCGTCTATACTTCGTCTCCAGTTCCGGGGCCGTTCTATCTCTTGACGGAGGAATCGATGCAATCCAGATCCTGCCGCTTCGTTCTGATTTATGCCGTCCTCGTGCTTTCCCTGGTTGCCTCGTCCGCCGCTCTTCCCGAGCCGCAAACCCAAGCCACCGACTCGCAACTCGCCGCCCGCATCCAACGTGTCGAAAATGGTATTCCTCCCATCCCTCTCGGAGAAAATGAGCCGCCGCTCCAGCTCAACCTTCAAGACCTGATGAAGCTTTACAAAGTCCCTGGCCTCAGCGTCGCTGTGATCGACAATTTCAAGATCGCCTGGGCCAAGGGTTACGGCGTGACCGAGGCCGGCATGAGGAATCCGGTGACCGTGCACACTCTTTTTCAAGCGGCTTCTATCAGCAAGCCGGTGACCGCGATGGGCAGTCTTTATCTCGTCGAGCACGGAAAGCTGTCGCTGGACGAGAACGTGAATGCAAGGCTCAAGTCGTGGCAGCTGCCTGACAACGATTTCACCAAAGACCAGAAGGTTACCTTGCGACGCCTGCTGAGCCATAGCGCGAGCCTTACGGTTCACGGGTTTCCCGGCTACGAGGTCGGCAAGCCGATCCCGACCATCGTGCGGATTCTCGACGGTGAGCCACCCGCTAACACCGCTCCGGTGCGCGTCGATGCAGTGCCCGGCACAAAGTTCAATTATTCCGGCGGAGGCATCGTGATCGAGCAATTGCTGATCACCGATGTGACGGGAAAGCCCTTCCCGCAGTTCATGCGCGAAACCGTGCTCGACAAGATCGGTATGACGGACAGCACTTACGAGCAACCGCTGCCTGCCTCAAGGGCCAGTTCGGCAGCAACAGCAACGCATCCCGACGGCGCGTCGGTCCCGGGGAAATGGCATGTCTATCCTGAGATGGCGGCAGCCGGTCTCTGGACGACTCCAACCGACCTCGCCAAATTCGCCATTGAAGTCGCGCTTTCGAAACACGGCAAAGCCAACCATGTGCTTTCGCAAGACATGACCGCCCAGATGCTCACGCCGCAAATTCCGCCAGTGGGATTAGGCCCATTTCTCGGAGACTTCAAGAATCCTGAAGAGTTCGGCCACACCGGATCCAACGAGGGTTTCCGGTCGATGCTGGTGGCCTTTGCCGATTCCGGTAAAGGTCTCGCCATCATGATCAACTCGGACAACGGGCAGGTCGCCATGCCGATCGTGAACAGCGTGGCCAAAGAGTATGGGTGGAACTACACGCCTCAGCCAGAGTCTGCTGGCGACGTACTCATGCTGATCGCAACTGCTCGCGGTCCCGAGGCTGCGATTTCACGTTACACCGCATGGAAGAAGATGGCTCCGCCGCCCTATGCCATCGACGAAAACACTCTCATCAATCTCGGATATCACTTCCTGACTCCAGGGCAGACCGAAACCGCAATCCAGGTTTTCAAGCTGGAAGTGCAGGATTATCCAAAATACTGGAACGCCTATGACAGCCTTGGCGAAGCCTATATGAAGGCTGGGCAGAAAGATCTCGCTATTCAGAACTACGAAAAATCCATCGAACTGAAGCCCGACAATCAGAGCGGAATCGACATGCTGAAGAAGCTAAAACAGCCGAACTGACGAGCGACTGGTGCGCTGGCACCCAAACATTCTTCAGTCATCACCGCCGGCCCTTGGCCGCTTCCAGTGCCTGCACCCGGCTGTGTTTCTGACTATAGGTGAAGTACACCACTAGCCCGATGGCCAGCCATCCGATCAAGCGAATCCAATTCCACTTGCCCAGGTTAATCATCATGTATCCGTTGCAGATCACGCCGAGTATCGGGATTAGCGGCACCCACGGCGTGCGAAATGGCCGCGGTTGCGAGGGATTCGTATGTCGCAGAACCATTATCGAAATCGAGACAATCACGAAAGCCAGCAGCGTGCCGATGTTCACCATCTTCCCCAGCTCGGAAATTGGCGTTACGCTCCCGACGATAGCCGCCAGCAGCCCCACTAGAATTGTGTTCTTCCAAGGCGTGCGGAATTTTGGATGGATGTCAGCGAAAAACGTCTTTGGCAGAAGGCCGTCGTTTGCCATCGAGTAGAGCACACGCGTCTGGCCCAGCAGCATCACCAGCATCACACTGGTCAGCCCGGCCAGCGCGCCCAGCGTGATGATGTGCGACGCTGTGGTCAAGCCCCGGTCCAGAAATGCCCGCGCCACCGGAGCCTCAATGTTGATTTGCTGCCAATGCATCATCCCGGTCAAAACTCCAGCCACTGCGATATATAGGACCGTGCAGATCGCAAGGGAGGCGATCATACCGATCGGCAAGTCTCGCTGAGGGTTCTTAGCCTCTTGGGCCGTGGTCGAAACTGCATCGAAGCCAATGTAGGCGAAGAAAATGTAGGCTGCTCCCTGCCATATCCCACCCAAGCCCTGCGGCGCATACGTGTGCCAGTCCATACCCCAGTTTGCACGGTTGATGTAGTGAGATCCCAGAGCGATCACAAAAAGCACGACGGACACCTTAATGACCACAATGGTCGCGTTGAAGCGGGCGCTCTCCTTGATTCCAACGACCAGAACTGCGGTGATGATCAGCGCGATGAGGAATGCCGGCAGGTTGAATCCGACTTCCATTCCAAATAGATGGGGCGCGCCCAGCATATCGTGTGCCCGCTGCAACAACTCGGGAGACTGCCCGCTTATGATCGCCGATACCTTATCGAGAAACGCCTGCGTGCCCGGCACCAGGGACGAGTCCGAGGCTTGTGCCATTTGACGAGCAATCACATCCTCTGCGGTCTTTAGCGCCGTCCAGTAATCGTAGGCGAGCCACAGTGGCATCTGGATATGGAAGATCCTCAGCAGTTCGATGAAATGATTCGACCAACCCGAAGACACCGTGCTCGCACCCATGGCATATTCGAGCGTCAAGTCCCAGCCGATGATCCAGGCCAGCAACTCGCCCAATGTGGCGTAAGCGTATGTGTAAGCGCTGCCCGCCAGCGGAATCATGGCGGCAAACTCGGCATAGCAGAGGCCGGCAAATGCGCATCCCAGCCCGGATAGAACGAACGATAAGGTCAATCCGGGACCAGCATAATGCGCTCCCAGCCCCACCATGACAAAAATGCCGGCGCCTATGATCGCTCCCACACCGAGTGCCGTCAGTTGAAAGACGCCGAGAGTCCGCTTCAGGCTGTGCTCGCCCGTCTCGCGGGCTTCCTCCATCAGCAGGTTCAGCGGTTTGGTAGCCAGCAGGTTCGCCATCCGGTTGTTTTCTCCTTACGTTCTTAAGCTGACCTAACTGCGCTTCGCGAGTGCCGCGACCAGGCAAAATAAACCGGGATTCCCACTAACACAATGCCGAGTCCCGGCCATGTATATTGCGGCTTGTAGCGTAATAGTACGACATCGATAAACAGAGCCATCACAATATAAATCGCGGGTAGCACCGGATAGCCAACTGCCCGGTAGGGCCGTTCGGCATTCGGATGCGCCCGCCGCAGCATGAACAGGCCCACAATCGTCAAAACGTAAAACACCAGCACCGCAAATACGATGTAGTCGAGCAGTTGTCCATAGCTTCCAGACACGCACAGCACGCAGGTCCAGACCATCTGCACCATCAGCGACACGGCCGGAGTCTTATAGGTGGGATGCAGTTTGGCCACGCCGCGGAAGAAAAGGCCGTCCTTGGCCATGGCGTAATAGACTCGTGCGCCCGAGAGGATCAATCCGTTATTGCAACCAAACGCCGACAGCATGATCGCCGCCGCCATCAGGAACCCGCCCAATCTGCCAAACATCTGGCTCAGTACTGCGGTTGCCACACGGTCTTCGGTGGCGTACTTAATGCCTCGCTCAAAAATCGTTACGCCGTTGCGCGCGCCATCGAGCGGCAGCACATTCAGATAAATCAAATTGCATCCGATATAGAGCGCGATAACGATGCCCGTCCCCAGAGCCAGCGAAAGTGGAAGGTTGCGGCTGGGGTTCTTGACCTCGGCAGCCGTGAAGGTCACGTTATTCCAGGCGTCGGCTGAAAACAGCGAACCCACCTGCGCCACCGCCAGCACAGTCAAGGTCCCAACCAGTGCGCCGCCGCCGATGTCGTGCAGCGCCCCGAGTCCAGCGTTTCGCCAGAAATTACCCTGGAAGTTTGCCGCTAGAGCTTGCGCGTTGCGGCCCACGAATACGCCAAGCAGCACCAACCCGAGAAGCGCGGCAACTTTGGCGCTGGTAAAAACATTCTGGATGAGCGCGCCCGTTCTAATCCCAAAAATGTTGACTACCGAAAGCGCAATCACAATCAGGATTGCCACTAGATTCTGCGTGTTCAGGCCGACATCCATATTGCCCAGCGCCATCGGCCCCAGGTGGATGGGAGGCACTTTCCAGAAATGCACAATCCAATTCGAGGAAGAAACCGACGGAAAGAAGACGCCGAGGAACTTGCCGAAAGCCACGCCCACCGCGGCAATGGTCCCGGTCTGAATCACCATGAACAGCGTCCAGCCGTACAGAAATCCCCATAGCGGCCCCAACGCCTCTCGCAGAAATACATATTGTCCGCCGGCCCGGGGCATCATCGCGGCCAACTCGCCATAGCAAAGCGCCCCGACGATGGTCATGAACCCGGTGACCAACCACGCCCCAATCAGCAGCGCGGGCGAATCCACTTCTCTTGAAATTTCAGCGGAAACGATGAAGATGCCCGACCCGATCATCGATCCCATCACCAGCATTGTGGCGCTGGTCAGCCCGAGCCCTTTGACCAGTTCCTTATCTTGATGGGTGTGAAAGTCCCAGGCGGTCGAGACAGTCGCTGCGGTCGTCGTCTTGGTGTTGGCACTCACAATCTTGTCCGTGTGGCGCGGGCGCCCTCGCCCGCGATCAGTGCGCCTACTCTATCCTAAGATGCGCCAAAAATCCTCTGCTGATTTTCGGGGCTCCCGCATCAGGTCGGATATTACCGCCACCGAGTCTGCCCCAGCCTCGATCACCGACCGGCAGTTGGCCCGCGTGATCCCGCCGATCGCCACCAGCGGCTTCCGCGTCAACTGCCTCGCCCGACGCACTCCCTCCAGCCCAATCACCGGATCAGGATTCGATTTGCTCGCAGTCGAAAACACCGGCCCAATCGCAATATAGTCAGCCGAACTGTGATCGGCCTCGCGCACTTGCTCAGGAGTGTGTGTGGAAACTCCCAGCCAGAGTTCAGGACCAATCACCTTCCTCGCACCCTCAGGCGAAAGATCATCCTGCCCCACGTGCACTCCATCGAAACCAGCCACCAGCGCCAGGTCCGCCCGATCATTCATAATCAGTTTGACGGAATTCCCCAGCCGCCGTTTCAGTTCCCGAGCTTCCTCCAACATCTGCCGCGCATTTCCGCTCTTGTTGCGATACTGCATCAGGGTAACGCCGCCCGATGCAAGCTCATCGGCCGCGGCGCATAAGGTTTCACCGTTCTGAGAACAAGACCAGTCGAGAATCGCGTAAAGCCTGGGCAGGCTGCTCATTTTATTCTCGGCGTTCTTCGCGTCCTCGACGGGTTGAGCTTTTCCTTCCTAGATCCCGGCTGCCTTCCCACCCTTCGCCAGGAATTTCTCAATGAACGTCGTATCTATATTCCCCGCGCGAAAATCCGGGTCCGCCAGAATCCTCCGATGCAGCGGAATCGTGGTGAATATCCCCTCCACGATGAACATCTCCAGCGCCCGCGCCATCCGCGCCACCGTTTCGTCTCTATCTTTCCCGCGCACAATCAATTTCGCAATCAGCGAATCATAATACGGAGGAATCACACCTTCCGCATACGCTGCCGTGTCGATGCGCACCCCGGTTCCTCCCGGCGGATGAAACGCGGTAATCTTCCCCGCTGAAGGCGTGAACTTCTCCGGATGTTCGGCGTTGATGCGGCACTCCATGGCGTGCCCCCGACGCACGATCGGGCCGTGCAACACGCTCTCCAGCCGCTCTCCGCAAGCCAGCAGAATCTGGCTCTTTACCAAATCCACATCCGTCACCATCTCGGTCACCGGATGCTCCACCTGGATCCGCGTGTTCATCTCGATGAAGTAGAGCCTCCTGTCCTCATCCATCAGGAACTCGATAGTGCCCGCATTCACGTAGCCAATGTCGGAAAGTGACTTGACCAGAATCTTCCCAATTTCTTCCCGCAGTTCCGGCGTGACCTGGGTCGAGGGCGACTCCTCCAGCAACTTCTGGTGCCGCCGTTGAATACTGCACTCCCGTTCGCCCAGGCTGACCACATTCCCGTATTGATCGGCCAGAATCTGGAATTCAATGTGCCGCGGCCGCTCGACAAATTTCTCCATGTAAAGATCGCCGTTGCCAAACGCGCCCGCCGCCTCTGATTGCGCCGTCTTGAACAGTGCCGGCAGTTCCGCTTCGCTGCGCACAATGCGCATGCCCCGTCCACCGCCCCCGGCCGCGGCTTTCACAATCACCGGAAAGCCGATCAGCTTGGCCCACTCGATCGCTTCATCCGCGCTGGCGATAATCCCGTCCGACCCCGGCAGAATCGGCACCCCAGCCTTCTTCATGGCAGCCCGAGCTTTTTCCTTCTCACCCATCAGCCGCATCACTTCCGGCGGCGGCCCGATGAATTTAATGTTGCTGGTCTCAGTGACTTCCACGAAGTTCGCGTTTTCCGACAGCAATCCATACCCAGGATGAATCGCGTCCACATTGGCAATCTCCGCCGCGCTGATCACCGCCGAGATATTCAGGTAGCTCTGCGCGATGGGAGGGGGGCCGATGCAGATCGCTTCATCGGCAAAACGCACGTGCAGCGAGTGCCGGTCCGCCTCGCTATAAATCGCGACGGTGCGGATGCCCAGCTCTTTGCACGCGCAAATCACTCGCAGGGCAATCTCCCCGCGATTGGCAACCAGGATCTTATTGAACATTCAAATTTCGGGTGGAACACCATACAACCCGGCAAGCCGAGTACCACCGGATAACCGCTTACTTCCGACGCACAAAGGGCGCGCCAGGCGCGCCCCGAGTTTGATCTGCGGAACTCACGCCTTCGCCCTGATCAGGAACAGTTCCTGCCCATACTCAATCGGCTGCCCATTCCCGACCAGCTTCTTTACGATTTCCCCCGCCGCGTCCGCCTCGATCTCATTCATCAACTTCATGGCTTCCACAATGCAAAGCACCTGCCCCACTTCCACCATATCTCCGGCCTTGACAAA
>Ga0206847_10296_pt2 | contig 12810 bp, 7 predicted proteins | sample Alteio_BWOrgCont_17_FD_152880 | JGI IMG/M metagenome (GOLD analysis project Ga0206847, IMG submission 152880) | Enriched cells from forest soil in Barre Woods Harvard Forest LTER site, Petersham, Massachusetts, United States -... | ecosystem: Environmental > Terrestrial > Soil > Temperate forest >... | reverse complement strand
GTGCCCCCATTGCCGCCGGCCGGCGGCGCCGACGCGGCTTCAGGCGCGGCATTTCGAGCGTTACCGCCTGCCGGCGCCCCCGGCACTCTATGAGCCCGGGGGCTGCCCGCGCTGCGGAGACCGGGGCGCGGCCGGCGTCACACCGCTCTTTGAGCTGTTTTATCCTGCCGTGCATTCCGAACTCGAGGAGGCAATCGGCCGGGCGGACCGCGAGAGTTTCCGCGAGGATGCCCTGCGTTCCCGCTGGCTCGACTCGGGTGGATCACCGCTGGTTCAGGAAGGGCTGCAACTGGCCGCAAGCGGGGAGATAGCGTATGCGGAGATTCTGAAATTCGAACGAAGGCCTCCTGCCGAAGAAGATTGAACCGCCTTGTTATTATGCAGGCATGGAAATTGTTTCGTCGGACGCAGGTATCAGCCCCGGCGGCGCCGAGCCCGACGCCTCGCACCGGCTTCAGGCGGCGGCGCTGTGGCGGCGGTGGATCGCCCGGCGACGGCGCCCCGCCTCCGCCCGCGCGGCGGATGGCGTGCCCAAGCAGGTCGCGCTGCCGCCGGCGACCTGGCGGCATTACCGGCACTTCTCATGGGTGATTTACGAGCAGCGGCGATCGAGCTGGCCGAGACAGGCATAGAGAGTTGTGGTCTTGCCCTGGCCCGTGGGGCCCGTGGCGACGATCAAACCCTGGCTCTGCCGGAGGCAGGCTTCGGCGAGCCGGCGGTGGCGCCGGCTCGTGAACGGCAGGCTATCCATCCGGCTCAACTGCAATTTCCGGTCCTGCACGCGGGCAACCAGGCTTTGTCCGTGGATGGTGGGCGTGATTTCGATCCTGAGGTCCGCCTGCCGGCCTTCGCCCAGGGGAACGCTGGCGGCGCCCGACTGCCAGGTGGTCACGGCCTGCGTGGGCAGGCCGGCGATTTCCTTGAACGCTTTCAGGAGGATCGCCGAGCAAGCTCTCTCCACCGGCGGAAGAATTTCCTTTTGGCCTCCGACCTTGATCGCCACGTCCATCCATTCCTCCTGTTCGTCCAGGAGCAGATCGGACGCCCCGGCCGCAAAGGCGAAGCGCACCAGCTCGACGGCGATCTCCCTGGCGCTGCGCCGGTGAAAGTCCCACGACTCGGGGCGCTGGAGCGGCTCATCAGTGGCACGGGCTTCCAGCCCGTGAGTGGAGGAGAACAGCCCCGACTCGGTCGGGGCGCCACCATCGGGCGCCTCCAGGATCGCCACGGCCCGGTCGAAATCCTCTTCGCTGATTCCAAACCGGCGCACTTCCTGGTGCGTCATCCGTCGGATCGCACGCACCGCGGCCTCGTCCGCCGGCGCAACCATGGCCACCTCCAGCAGGATCCCATGACAAAAGGCGGGCAGAAACCGGAGCCGCCGGCATTCGGGCCGCAGCACCGCGTAAACCAGGCGATCCACATCCTCCGCCGAAAACGGAACCAGGGCGAATTCGTGCGGCGCCTCCGAAGCCATGAGCCAAACTATAGCAACGGGACTTGCTTTAATTGACGGCATGCAACCGAAAATTCCGCACTTGCGCAGCACCCGGCTTGAAAACCTGAGCCTGGAACCCGATGGGGCTAGGTTGGACCTCGACGGACGGACCGTTAACATTACCGGCGATGCCGGCGCCCCGTCGATGGCCGCGCTGCGCGCATTCCAACAATCCGCGCTTGCGGATTATCACGCCCGCCCGGCCACGGCATCCCCACCCGGCTGGTTCTCCCGCCTCAGATCATGGTTGGGAGGTTTCTTCGAGAAGTCCGATCCCGCCCAAGCCCCATGGCGTGGCGCAGCGGAGACGGGCTTGCCGCGGCATAGCCCCGCGCTCGGCGGGGCGAAGCGGGACGCAGCGCCACGAGAAGTCAGGACCGAGGCGGACCTCGCCGTTCCGAACCATCCCAGAATGCAGGCCGCCTTTGCCGACAGGGAAGGCGTTCATCTGATCTGGCAGGTATCCGGCCAAAAAGTGCCGTCTTCGGAGGTCGAATTTACCTGCCGCCTCGACTCGGAAGTGGCGGACAAGTTGCAGGACTGCTACGGACACCTGGGAAAGCTGGGGCATAAGGTCACCGGTCTCGAATTGCTGCGGGCGCAGCCCGAGAAGCCCGTGGCCAGCGCGAAAAGTCCGCCCGCCGCCCCACGCGAAAAGAATGACCGGACTGTGGTGATGGAGATATTCCACGCTCCGAGCCAGGAGACCGCGAAGGAGCCGGCTCCCCTGCTCGCCGCGCCCGGACGGATATTGACCGCCCTGCGGGCCGGCATGGATCCAGCCCGGCCGGCGGAAGAGCGCCTGACCTACCTGCGCGGCACCCTTGGGAAAAACGGGTTGAAGATCGTCGAGGTCGGACTCGGCGAAGGCAAGGATCACGCGCCGTCCCGTTGGGAGGACGCATCCCAATGGCTGGCCCGGCAGGCGGAGCCGGAAGCGCCGGCAAAACGGGAGCGCCTCGCAGCAGCTGAGGTAGGTCCGAAGCATGCCCATCCGGTCCCGGAGCCTTGATAGCAGTCCGGTTGCAAATCCGGACCCCTTTGGTATGTTCAGCACGCTATGAAAACCATCCTCGCTCTTCTCGCTTCCCTCTCCCTCGCCGCTTTCGCTGTCGCAGCGTCCGCCGAGGTTACCGATATCTCCCAAAAGGACCTGCAGGCCGCCGTCACCAGCAAGTCAGCCGTCATCTTCGATGTGAACGGCACCGACTCCTACCGCGACGGCCATATCCCCGGCGCGATCGACTTTATCGCCCATAAGAACGAAGTCGCGGCGCTGCTGCCGGCCGACAAGAACGCGCTCGTCGTCGCCTACTGCCGCAATGAGCAATGCACGGCCTACCGCGCCGCGGCCCGCGCGGCTCTCGATCTCGGCTACACCAATGTGAAGCACTTTGCGCCCGGCATCGAAGGCTGGATCAAGTCCGGGGCACCGACGGAAAAGGCGGATTGAGGACCTACTGGCACGCCTCGCAAATCTCGCCATTTTTCATGGCTTCGATGCTGCAGGCGTTTTTCTCCTCCGCGGTGTAAATGCGGCCGCCTTCGGCCGCGATGACAAGTTTCTCCTCCGCGCCATTGGCATGGGAGCCCCCGGCGTCGCCGGAGTTCTGGCCGCCGTCGGCGCCCTCCTTCACGGCCCCGCGGGTCTCCTTCTTCGTGGCAACGGTCGCCTTCTCGATGTTGGAGGCGCCCAGGCTGCGGAGGTAATAGGTGGTCTTGAGGCCCGCATGCCAGGCATGCCGGTACATGTGGGAGAGCGTCTTGAGGTCGGGGGTCTTGATCCAGAAATTCACCGACTGGCTCTGGTCGATCCACTTCTGGCGGCGCGCCGCGGCGTCCACGATCCACCGGGGATCGATGTCGAAGGCGGTCAGGTATCTCGCCTTCAGGTCGGCCGGGATGCGGTCGATGTCCTTCACCTCGCCGTCGAAATACTTCAGGTTGTCGATCATGTCCTGGTCCCACAGGCCGCGCGCCTTGAGATCCCGCACGAGGAAGGGATTGAGGACGATGAACTCGCCCGAGAGGTTGGATTTGACGAAGAGATTCTTGTAGGTCGGCTCGATGCAGGGCGACGTGTTGGTGATGTTGGAAATCGTGGCGGTGGGCGCGATCGCGAGGACGTTGCTGTTGCGCATCCCCTGCGCGGCGATCTTTTCCCGCAGCGAGTCCCAGTCCATCCTGCCGCCGCGCGGGACCGCGACCGGAACGCCGCGCTCCTGCTCGAGCAGATCGAGCGAATCCTGGGGAAGGATGCCCCGGTCCCATTTGGATCCCTTGTAGGAGGAATATGTGCCGCGTTCGGCCGCAATATCCGAGCTGGCCTCGAACGCATAATAGGCGACCGCCTCCATGGCCTCGTCGTTGAATTCCACGGCCTCGGTGGAGGCGAAGGCGACCGCCTTCACGTAAAGCGCGTTCGCCAGCCCCATCAGGCCGAGGCCGATGGGGCGATGCCGCTGATTGGAGCGGCGGGCGGCGTCCGTCGGGTAGAAATTGATGTCGATGACGTTGTCCAGCGCCCGCACGGCCACGCGGATCGTCTCCCTCAGCTTCACCCGGTCGATCGAGCCGTCGGGCAGCAGGTGGGTGTCGAGGATGATCGAGCCGAGATTGCAGACCGCCGTCTCGTCGTTCGACGTGTTGAGCGTGATCTCCGTGCAAAGGTTGGAGGAATGGATCACGCCGACGTGGTCCTGGGGCGAACGGATGTTGCAGGTGTCCTTGAAGGTGATCCAGGGATGGCCCGTCTCGAAGAGGACCGAGAGCATCCGCTTCCAGAGGTCGATCGCCTCGATCTTCATGCCGTACAGCTTGCCCTGCTCGGCGAGCTTTTCGTAGGCGATATACTTCTCCTCGAATTTCTTTCCGTAGAGTTCGTGCAGGTCCTTGACCTCATTGGAGCGGAAGAGCGTCCAGGGCTGGCGGGCCTCCACGCGCTTCATGAACAGGTCGGGGATCCAGTTCGCCGTGTTCATGTCGTGGGTGCGGCGGCGATCGTCGCCGGTGTTCTTGCGCAGCTCCAGAAACTCGAAGATGTCGTTGTGCCAGGTCTCCAGGTAGGCGCATCCCGAGCCCTTGCGCTTGCCGCCCTGGTTGACGGCGACCAGCTGGTCGTTGTGGAGCTTCAGGAACGGAATCACCCCCTGGGACTCCCCGTTGGTGCCCCCGATGTACGCGCCCGTGCCGCGGACTGCCGTCCACGAGCCGCCCAGCCCGCCGGCCCATTTCGCCAGATAGGCGTTTTCGGCGATGCCGCGCTGGAAGATCCCCTCGATGGTGTCCTCCACGTAGTAGAGGTAGCAGGACGAGAGCTGGGAGTGGAGCGTGCCGGAATTGAACAGCGTGGGCGTGGACGAGCAGAAGCGCCGGGTCTTGTAGAGGGTGTAAAGGGCGGCGATCTTGGACTCGCGATCGGCTTTCTCGTCGAGGAAGAGGCCCATCGCCACGCGCATCCAGAAGAACTGGGGCGTCTCGATGCGGCGCGGCGTCCGGGACACCTTGTCCACGATGAGGTACCGGTCGTAGAGCGTCTGGATCCCCAGGAAGTCAAACTCGAGGTCGGAGGAGGGGTCGAGCGCCGCGGCCAGCCGGGCGATGTCGTATTCGAGCAGGCGGGGGTTGAGGCGCTTGATCGCGACGCCGTGCTCGATGTATTTCTTGAAGCACCTCTGGTGGAATTCCTTCAGCTTGCCGATCCCGTCGTTCATGATGTTCCAGCCCAGCACCTCCTCGTAGATGTAGGTGAGCTGGATGCGGCCGGCGAACTTGGCAAAATCGGCGTCCTTCTCGATCAGGGTCTTCGAATTGAGGATGATGGTGGAATCCAGGTCCTTCTGCGTGATCTGATCGTAAACCGCCCGGCGCAGCTCGAGTTCGATCTCCTCGGCCGACAGGCAGAGGTCGAGTCCGATCCGGGCAAATTCGATGCGTTTGCGGAGGTCCGCGCCATCCCACAGGGCGTTTTCCCCATTGGACCGCTTGACGACAACCAGCGTCTCCTGCTGGGGGGCGATGGCCTCGACCGCGGGCGCGTCGGACGCGCCGGCCTCGCGGGCGGCCGTCCGCTCGGCGCGGAAAAGGATGTAGGCTTCGGCCACCTTGTAATGGCCGGCTTTCATCAGCTCCTCCTGCACCATGTCCTGGATTTCCTCGATGTGAACGAACGCCTGCTTCGAGGACTGCACCCGCTCGGCCACGGCCCGGGTGATGCCCACGGCGGGGGCCGAGTCGCGGTGGAGGGAGAGGAAGGTCTTGCGCACCGCGATCTCCACCTTCTGCTCGTTCCAGGGAACAATCTGGTTGTTGCGGCGGATCACGCGAAAGGCGGTCTGGGCCACGGCGCTGCGGTCGAAGGAAAGCTTGCGGGCGCGGTTGATCAGCAGGCTCTTGGCGACAAAGTACTCGTTGTTGTCCACCAGCGTTTTCTCGATCAGCTCGTAGAGGCTGTTGAGCGTGAGGGTGACGGGCGTCCGCTCCCGCGCGAGCTGGTTGAGGTTGCCGGCGAGCTCGCGGCAGATGCTGACGACCCAGGCGCGGCCGGCGTCGGTGAAGATCTCCTTGTCCCCGCGGGCGAGGCACACGTTGGTGTACGCCTTGCCGAGCGTGTCGGCGACCTCGGCCAGGACGAAGCGCTCCTCCCCGTGGGGGCATAGCAGCGTGATCGGGGGAAGCGGAATCTCCTCACCGGCCAGGACGTCGCGCCAGGCGTAATGAGGTTTTTGTTCGACGGGGGTGTGGACGGTGCGCTTGAGGGCTAAATCGTGCGCGAGAGAGGGAGTGCTCATGGGAGGTTAAGACGCCTGGGAATAGGGCGTTACGGGACGGGACGATAACCCTGGGGGTAGTTCAGAGTTCGTCGTCCGAGGCGACAGCGAGGGAGGAGGCTTTTTGATATTCGGTGACCCGCCCTTCGAAGAAGTTTTGCTCCTTCTTGATGTCCATCATCTCGGCGAGCCACGGGAGGGGGTTCTTGATGCCACTGGAAAGCGGCGCCAGGCCGCAGCCTTCGAGGCGGCGGTCGGCGATGTAATCGATATAAGTGAGAAAATCGTCGAGGCGAAGGCCGACGGCGTTGGCCGGAAGGCAGTCGCGGATGAACTCCTTCTCCAGGGCGACCGCCTCCTGCATGAGGCCGGTCAGCTCGGCCTTGAACTCGGCCGTCCAGATTTCCCGGTTTTCCTCGATCAGGTCCATGAACAGGTTCCGGAAGACCTCGATGTGGTTCGACTCGTCGCGCAGCGTGTAGCGGAACATCTGGCCGATGCCCGGGAACTTGTTCTGGCGATAGAGCGAGAGAACCATGCCGAAGAGCCCGTAGAACTGCGTGCCCTCCATGCACTGGCCGAAGACGAAGATGTTCTTCGCCAGCAGGCGCTGGTTCTCCCGGAGGGTGAGGTCGAGATCGCGGCGGAGGTCGCGGGAAATGCGGGTGACGAACTCGTTCTTCCGGACGATCGTGGGCACGTCCTCAAACATGGCCTCGCACTCGTGGGGGTTGATGCCCAGCGACGCGATCATGTAGAGGAGGGAATCGGCGTGGATATTCTCCTCGTGGGCGTGCCGGCCGAGCACCAGCTTGAGCTCCGGGGCGGTGACCAGCTCCCGCACGACGTGCTGGATGTTGTCGCCCACGATGCCCTCGGCGGCCGAGAAGTAACCGATGCCCATGCGGATGATCCAGCGGTCGACGTCGGCCAGCGCCTTCTCGTCGCGCCATTGCTCGATGTCCTTGCCCATCGGGATATCCTCGGGCTCCCAATGGTTGGCCTTCATCTTCCGATAAAGGTCGTAGGCCCACTGGTACTTGAGTGGCAGGAGGTTGAAGGTCATGGTCGCCCGGCCGTTGATGACCTTTTTGGCCGCAAACGCGGCTTCCGCCTTGGCCTGGTCGAGAACGAAGGTCTTTGAGCCGACTTGAAAGATTTTCTGCATGGCGAAGGGAGGGAAAAGGCGGGCGATAAGGGCGGGACTTGGGCTGTTTGTGACGCGCGGGGGGCGCACGCGAACAAAAGTTGTTTGGAACTTATTTACGGGTTGTTGACCACTACAGGATGTGGTCCACGGGAACAACAGCCACAACCTATTGGACTCCGGGTTTTAGCCGTCAACAGGTTTATTGAAAATTTTGTGCCGTTTTTTGACTGTTTTTTGACTGTTTTTGGCTTGCGCAGCGGCGAAAAAAAGCGCCGCAAGGCGCCCGCCCGCCGTCGCCGGGCGTTGGAAACCCGGGCCGGGTTTCGCGATCCCAATCCCCGAAAAAGCGTATCTATTTATATAATACAGATCCGGACCGTATCAGGACAAGGAAGCACAAAACGCCGAAAAAGCAACGGCCCCCGATCAGTGGCGCGCCAGCTCCGCGGCTTCCAGCAGTTGCGAGCGGGCCTCGTCCCTCCGGCCCAGCGCGCGCAGCGCCAGGCCAAAATTGTAGTGGGTCACGGCGTTGGCGGGATCGAGCTGCAGCGCCCGCTCAAAATGCGGAATGGCTTCCGCATACCGGCCCGTCTGGCTCAGCGCATTGGCGAGATTGACGTGGGCTTCGGTATAGTCGGGGTCGAGCCGGACGGCCTGCTCCAAATGGGCGATCGCCTCGGGGAATTCACCGGCTTCGACCAGGATCAGGGCCAGATTGTAGCGGGCCGCCCAGGCCCCGGGATTGCGCTCGACCGCGGAGGTCCAATACGCCCGCCCGCTGGAAAACGTCCGGGCATACGCGTGGCTCTCGAAGGCCAGGGCCGCGACAATGGCTGAAACCACCACCCAGGAAACGATTCGGATTTGAGCACGCCGGTTTTCGGGCGCACCTTCGAAAACCGCGCCCAGGCCCGCCACCGCCAGTCCGATCAGGCCCACCAGCGGCACGTACGCCAGATGGTCCATCACCCACGTGAGGCGCATGAATGAAACGGTGAACAAACCGGAAACCGGAATGAGATCCACCAGGAAAACCCCCAGCCCAAACAGGACGCCGCGCCTGCCCGTTTTCCAAAGCAACCACGCCAATCCCCCGATCACCAGCCAGGGCAGAAACTGGGCGGCCGAGGGCGGATCCACGTCCCAGCGCGGGTAAATCGGCATCAGTCCCACCGGCATCACGAATTTCCAAAAATAGAACGCCGCGGCGAGGCCCTCCACCGCCACCCGCGAGAAAGGCCCCCCCATCGGCACCACCAGCGCGGCCATCGCGCGATGCCGCTGCAGCCACAGCGCGGCCACCCCCAGCCCAAGCGAGACCGCAAAAAAAGGCAGGCTCGCCACCAGGTCCCTCCGCGCAACCCTTCCCCGCCTCCACCAGGCATGGAGCAGCAGGATCACCGGAAACATCACCACCGACGCCTTGCTGAGCATGGCGGCGAGGAAATAGAGCAGCGACAGCCCATACCAAAGCAATGCAGGCGTGGCACGGGCGTCCCAATCAATCCACGCGTCAAAGGCCAGCAGCAGGAACGCGAGCGACATCGTGTTCTTCACCTCCACGATCCACGCGACGGACTCGACCGTCATCGGATGCACGACCAGCAGCAGTCCGCCCAGCCACGCGAACCGCAGGCCGAGCTTGCGCAGCACGCGCCAGAGCAGAAATCCGTTCAGCACCTGCATGCAGACATTCGTCAGATGGTATCCGAACGTGTCCATGCCCCACCACCGCCACTGAATCCACTCCACGCTCATCTGCAGCGGATAATAGTCGAGGCTCTGCGGCGCGAACCAGATCTTCCAGAGCGCCGCCGGATCCCGCATCAGGCTGTTTTCCGTAATGTTCGTGTTGTCATCCCACAGCCAGCCGCCGTGAAACGCGGGCGAGTATATCCACCATCCCGCCAGCACGATCGCGGCGGCCGCCAGGAAAAGGAGCGCCTTTGCCTTCATGGTCCGCGTGCCCGCGCCGGGGACTCCAAGGCCTGGAGCTGAAGCAGGCAGTCGCGCGCTTCGGGAAAATCCGGATTCAGCCGCAGCGCCCGCTCGAACTCCGCCTGGGCTTCCTGCAGCCGTCCCTCCTTGCCGAAGGCGAGCCCCAGATTGTAGTGACTGACCGCGTTGTCCGGGTCGAGCCGCAGCGCCTCCTCGAGCTGGACCGCCGCTTCCGGCCAGCGGCCCGCTCCGGCCAGGGCGACTCCGTTCTTCCCGAGCGCATCGGCCAGACTGCGCCTGGCTTCGGGAAAATCGGGCCTGACCTGCAGCGCGCGCCTGAACTGCGGGATGGCCTCCTCCAGCCGTCCGGCCACCTGGAAAATGACGCCCAGGTTGTAGTTGGCCTCCGGGTAATCCTGCCGGAGCCGCAGGGCTTGCTCGCACTGGGCGATCGCCTCGGTGATCCGGCCCGCCGCATTCAGCGCCGTGCCGAGATTGAGGCGGGCGTCGGCGTAATCGGGCTTGAGGCGCACCGCCTCCTCGAATTGGGCGATCGCTTCCGGCACCCGCCCGGCCCGGATGAACGCGGTGCCCAAATCGAGGTGGATATCGGCCATATCCGGCTTCAATTCGAGAGCCTGCTGATACTCCGCAATCGCTTCCGGAAAGCGCCGGTCGCGAGCCAGCGCCACTCCCAGGTTGTAGCGGGCCATCCAGGAACGGGGGTTCGTCGCCAGCGTCGTCCGATAGAGCGTCTCGATGTCGCGGTAATCGCGACACTGGCGCCACGTAAGCGCGCCAAGCGCACAAATCACCACCACCGCGGCGATCCGCCACCTTCCACTCTTCCCCATTCCTCCGCAAACCAACGCAATGACCCCCATGCTCGCCAGGTATTGAAAGTGGTCGGCCACGTAGGAGAAGACGAACGGATAGACATTGAAAAAACCCAGGACCGGAAACAGCGATCCCACGTAGAAAAGCATTCCGGCCAGCGGCCCGCGGCTGCGCCGGCGCATCGCCCAAAGCGCCGCCAGCAGCGCCACCATTCCCGCCGGGAAAAGGTACTGCCACCACACGCCGGCGCTCACCTGCCAGCGGGGATACACGAATATCAGGTTTGCGGGCCAGAAAAGCTTCGCCAGGTAGAACCAGATCACCCGGCCGGCGAGGAGGCAGCGCTGCAGGGCGTCCAGGTCGAATGCCGTTCCCCGCGCGCCGATGTACCGCTGCTCCACCCATGCTGTGAACAATCCCCCGGCCATCCCGATCACAAACCACGGGAGGAGAGGCAGGATATCGCGCTTCCCCGACAAACTCCCGCGTTTCCACCACAAGATCACAAGAAGCGCCGCCGGCAACGTGGCCGTCACACTCTTGCTCAGCACGGCCAGGATGAACAGACCCAGCCCAAGGAAATAAAGGGGCTTCTTCCGGTCTCGGTCGAAATTCAGATACGCCAGCGCCGCCAGCAGATAAAACACCGTCGACAGCGTGTTCTTCTGCTCCGAGATCCACGCCACCGACTCCACGCACACTGGATGGAGGGCAAAGATCAGCGCGGCAATCCACGGCCAACGTAGCGCCCCGACTTCGTCGGGGCAGTCGACGGTGGATGCACCGATTTGTCGGGGCGCTACTTTGCATAATGCCAACCCGAACAGCCACGCCGCCGTCGCATGCAGCAGGATATTCGCCAGGTGATACCCCACGGTGGCATCCCCCCATAGCCGGTGCTCCACCCAGAAAGCGCTGTGCAGAACCGGGTAGTACTGCTGGGTCGCGCCGATTTCGAACCAGATCCGTCTCAACCCGTGCAGCGACTGCAAGGACGGCTTGGTGACATGCGCGTCGTCGTCCCAGACAAAGCCCCCGTGGATGGCCGGAATATACGCCAGCAATGTCACCGCGGATATGCCCAGCCACGCCCGGAAGGCGGCGAGGCAACCCGGTGACTCTTTGGTTTTTTCCATGGGAGATCGCGTCAAAATTTGATCCTATCTAAGGCCGGAACCCAAGTCCGCGAGCCCGGGCAAACTCAATCCTGGCCTCCGATTCCCTGCCGATTGAATGCAAGGCAACCGCAAGGTTGTAATGTCCTTCGGGGAAGCCCGGCTTCAAGCGCACGGCCTGTTCAAACTGGACGACCGCTTCGGAAGTCCGGCCCGCGTCGGCCAAGGCAAGGGCCAGGTTATAGTGAGCCTCGAAGAAGTCCGGCTTGATCTGGAGCGCCCGGTAAAAGTCATCGATTGCCGCAGGGATCCGGCCGTCGGCGCGCACGGCCACTCCGAGATTATAAATGGCTTCCGCATACCGGGGCCGGATGCGCAACGCCTCGGTGAATTCGGCGATGGCCTGCGGTATCCGCCCCTCGTCAAAAAGGGCGCTGCCCAGGTCGTTGTGGACGTTGGAAAGCGAGGGGTCGATCTCGAGCGCCCGTTCGTAATGGGAAATCGCCTCGGGCAACCGCCCGGTGGCGGCCAGCGCGACGCCAAGATTGGTGTGAGCCATCCAGCATTCGGGATTTCTCTCGATGGTCGCCCGATACAGCGTCTCCCCGTCGCGGTAGATTCGCGCCTGGCGCCAGGTCAGGACGCCAAGGACGCAGACTAACGCCAAGGCTCCCAGTCTTCGCCATCGCGACAGCGGGCCGAAGGCGGACGCGGCCAAGGCAATAATCCCCATGCTCGCCAGGTATTGGAAGTGGTCGGCCACGTAAGAATACGCAAATGGGTAAACGTTGAAAAAACCCAGTGCCGGAAAAAGCGATCCCACAAAAAACAGCACGGCGGCCAGCGGGCCCCGGTGTTGCTTTCGGACCAGCCATAAAGCTGCGACCAATCCAATCACTCCCAAAGGAAACAGGCATTGCCAGCCCATCCCGGCGCTCACCTGCCAGCGTGGGTAAATGAAAACCAGGTTCTCCGGCCAGAACAGTTTCCCCAGATAGAACCAGGTGATCCGTCCGGCGAGCAGGCAGCGCTGGAAGAAGCTCAATATATATGCCGCTCCCTCCGCGCCTCCAAAGTGGCGCTCCACCCATGCCGTGAGCACCCCTCCCGCAATCCCGATCGCCAGCCAGGGAATTAAAGGAAGAACATCCCGCTTCCCCGATAAGCTCCCGCGCTTCCACCATAGCACCACCAGCAGCGCGGCGGGAAGCGTGGCGGTCACGCTCTTGCTCAGCACGGCCAGGATGAACAGACCGAGCCCAAGGAAATAAGGGGGCTTCTTCCGGTCCCGGTCGAAATTCAGATACGCCAGCGCCGCCAGCAGATAAAACACCGTCGACAGCGTGTTCTTCTGCTCCGAGATCCACGCCACCGACTCCACGCACACTGGATGGAGGGCAAAGATCAGCGCGGCAATCCACGGCCAACGTAGCGCCCCGACTTCGTCGGGGCAGTCGACGGTGGATGCACCGATTTGTCGGGGCGCTACTTTGCATAATGCCA
>Ga0206847_10335_pt1 | contig 12835 bp, 12 predicted proteins | sample Alteio_BWOrgCont_17_FD_152880 | JGI IMG/M metagenome (GOLD analysis project Ga0206847, IMG submission 152880) | Enriched cells from forest soil in Barre Woods Harvard Forest LTER site, Petersham, Massachusetts, United States -... | ecosystem: Environmental > Terrestrial > Soil > Temperate forest >... | reverse complement strand
CTCCTGGTCGGTGGCAATGCGGGTTGCGGAGAGCTCCTTGAGGCGCGCGATGGGGAGCATTTGCGTGGAGGCCTTGGCGGCGAAGTGGAGGGGCTTGGTTTCATCGTAAGCCAGCGGGTTTTTCATGTCGGATTCCGCTTCATCGGGCAGATCCTCGGGGGAGGGGAGTTGAATGTCCGCCGTGAGGCCGTGGAGCTGCGTGGACTGGCCGTTGACGCGGTAGAACTTGGCGATCGTGAGCTGCAAGGCGCCAAGCTGGTCGCTGTCCTTCGAGCTTACATTCTGGAGGACTTCACCCAGCTCGACAATCGTCTGGACGCTGCCCTTGCCGTATGTCGGGAAAAGGCCGCCCACCACCACGGCCCTGCCGTAATCCTGCAATGCGCAGGCCAGCAGTTCCGCCGCCGAGGCTGTAAGGTGATCGGTGAGGACCACTAGCGGGCCGTCGTAAAGCCGGTGTTCCTCCGCTTTTGAGACGTATATTTTGCCGGTGCGATCCTTTTCCTGCACGATCGGCACCGGCCCGAGGAAAAGGCCCGCGACGCCCACAGCCTCCTCAAGTTCGCCGCCGGGATTGTTGCGCATATCGATGACCATGCCCGAGACATTCTCCTTCTTGAGGCGGATGACCAGGTTCCGCACATCGCGCGTCACGCTCCGTGCGCCGGACTCGCCCGGTTCTCCGTAAAATGAGGGGAGCGAGATCCACCCGAGCCGCTCTTTTTTGCCATCGGGATGCTGGCGTTCCACGAGATCGGCCTTTGCCGCGTCGTCGATCAACTCAATATTGCGGCTCACGAGATTGATCTCCCTGCGTCGTGCAGCAGCCGCGGAATCCGGAGAGATCACCCGCAGCCGGACACGCGTGCCCGGCTTGCTCCGGAGGAAGCTCAGCACGCGGTCGATGCTCATGCCCGAAATATCCACAAAGCCCCCGTCGCCCTTCGCGATCGCCACGATGCGGTCATTCACCTTCAGGCGGCCATCGGCGGCGGCAGGGCCGCCGGGCAGCAGGCTTGTGATTTTCGTATAGCGCCCCTCAGCCTCGATCACCACGCCGATGCCCACCATCGAGAGGCTCATGTCGGAATCGAGGTCCTCGAGGTCCTCCTTGCGCAGATACTCGCTATGGGGATCGTAGGCGCTGGCGAGGGCATTCAGGAAAATGGCGACCGCGTCCTTCTTGGATTCCTTGAGGAGTTCATTGCGCAACAGGTCGTAGCGGTTCCAGACCGTTTTCTTGCACTCGTCCAGCGGTGTGCCGTTCAGCTTTTCGTCGAGCAGCTCCCCCTCGATGCGGTCGTGCCATGTCTGGTCGGCGGTGGAATCATCCGCCAGCCAGGGGGCATGGTCGCGGTTCAATTCCACCGTGCGGGTGCCTGTGAAATCAAACAGGCCGGTCCTGATCAGCGGGCTGATCTTATCCACGCGCTCGTTGACACGCTTTTTGTAGAGATCGAAGATTTCAAGCGCCGTGTCGAGCCGCCCCGCGAGCACATCGTCGCCGATGGTCGCGGCATGCGCGGTCATGATGGCATCGACATCCGCCTTGGTGAAGAAAAGATGGTCCGCATCGAGATTATCGAGATATTCCGCGAGGAACTGCCGGGAGAGGTCGGAATTCAGGGGCTGCCGGGAATAATGGGCCTCCTCCAGCACATGGGCGACTGTGCTGGAAATCGTGCCGTAATCGACGCTGGCAGCGGTCAGGGTTGAGACTGCGGCCAGCGCTAAAAATCCATGGATTGTGCTGCGAACCAGTTTCATTTTTAAAAAACGTTCCGAGATTATAGCACAAATTCCAAAAAGCAAAAACTGGAATTCGACAAAGGGCGCCTGAATCAACCACCAAGGCACCAAGACACAAAGGGGGAAAGATAGGGGATGTCAGTGTGGTTCCGGAATACCATGTGTTTTGAGGTAATCTGAAATCGTGGTCGTGCAGATGACAGCAGTACCTTTCTTTTGGTCTTCCTGCCATTGGAGATACTCGGCCGTGTACATCTCGGGATAGAGCGAGATCGCCTTTGCCGGGCGAATCGCGCTGCGCGCCAACGCATCCGCTGTAACGGCCAGGTGGACGCAGACCCATCGGACGGATGACGGCTTCGGATTTGAATGACCTGAAGCCGGGGAGCTTTTTTTCCCGCTAAAGACACTCACGTGAGCGATGCCGGTAAGCTGGATATCTTCCTTGCTGTTGTGAATCTGCACCCAGGTTACCGTTTTTTCCGTTTCAGCGACCACCCAATAGCCCGAGGAGTAAATATCCACCGGCGGGCCCGCTTTCAGAATGGGAGCCAGAAGCAATATTCCAACGATGAAAAAGATCAGGCGCCTAGGCATTGTGGACCTCCGCGGTTGTGATGCCGTGTACCATGAGAAATGCCTTTGCGGTTTCAAAGTGATCCGGCGAAATCCAGACGGCTGAGTAAAGGTCGCCCTCGTTGACGTGGAGTGACAGCAGGCGCCGGTTTGCATTCCGGTTTGCGCGCTCGAATTCCTCGAATTTATCCTTCGGGCGCCCCGAGCGGACCTCGACGGATGCGCCTTCGGGAAGTTGCCAGAAAAGGTAGCGGGTGAGTTTGTCGGGCGAAGTCTCCGAGTAGGCGGTAAAAAGCCTGAGATTCCGGCAAAAGTCCACCGCTGCCTGTGCAAGATCGCGCGACATCCAGCGCGTGAAGCTGTGCTGCCGGAGAAATTCCGATTCGTCGGTGAGAAGTTTCGATGGGATGTAGTTCATGGGTGATTTCATGCTATCAATTCGCCGCGGCGGGTTTTGGAATTTCGACCAGTTCATCAATGAGGAAGTAGGCGTCAACAAGATTGGGATGCGGCGCGGATGGTTTTTTCCGGACATCGTAGATCACAAAGACGATTCGCCGGTAATCATCGAATTTAGATAAGCCATTCAACCAGCCGAGTGTGGCAATGACCGTGAATTTAAGGCCATCTGCTTTCCAGTGGCCCTCAAATGTACGACCGCTTTGACTGAGCGGGCCGGAGTGGAATGATCCATCCTTGGAGAATGTGAAGAATGAAGAACCATCGGCAATCGTGATGCTTCCGAACTTTTCGATGGCTTTCAAAGCCGGAATAGAAGGCTCCTCGGCGGCGGTGACGAATTTAGCGGATAATAGCAGGAAGAATAACAGTGCGATTTTCATGGTAATCGTCGTTAGACGGGATTTCATGGAAGAAGCTCGTCCTGTATATCCAGTTCGTAAATGCGACGTGCCGCTACCACGGGAAACGGGTGGGCGATTGGTTGCACCTTCTCAATCGTCCAGGCGAGCCAGCCCGGCTCAAAAGTAGAACACGCTGCATCGGCCTCTTCCCGGGTCCATTCGTGAATGTCGCCAATGCGGACCATCGCAACAGCGCGGCCATCGGGGTCGATGTCCCCTGCGTGTGTCAAACGGCGGTTGTTCTCGACGATGAGCAACCGTTCAATCGGGACAGAGCCGGGACGCCACGAACGAATCTCCAGGGTTTTCTCTCCATGGGCGATGCGGGTTCCCCACGGAGCCACGACTGAGAGCGCTTTGATTTTCATAGGAGAGTTTTGCCGCTGATTACTCAGTTAACGGGCCTGAAATCATCGTGTTGACGCGTTGGATGGCTTCCAAGTTGTAGCGTAATCAGGCAATTCGCTTTTATATGGCGATGATCATGTTATAACAACGCAAAATCAAATCCAGCTTATGAATCCAAACAGTGTTCTATTTATGGGGATCAGGGGAAAAGTGACCGCTTTGAATAAACGAGATGGCAATATCCTCTGGACGACCAAACTGCCGGGCGGGATCGGAGACGATTTTGTGACACTGACTTGTGACGATACGCTCCTTTACGCGGCGGTGCGGGGCGAGATCCATTGCATGGATATTTTGACGGGCAATCTGCTTTGGACCAACAAGTTGAAGGGGTATGGCATCGGGGTGGCTTCGCTGTGTCTCTATGGATTTCCCCCGGCTCCCGATCCCGCGGCTTATGCACGCATTCTTGCGGCGAAACAATCGGATTCGAGCGCGGCGGCGAGCTGAGCCGGGAGAGACGGCCGATGAGGCCGTGGCTACAACGTCTGATTGCTGCGACGAATTAATCCGCAGCGACGTGGGCGCCTTTTTCGGCGACGGAGCGTTTCATGAAGAGGACGAGGAATACGAGTGTTACGCCGACCACGGAAAAGAGCCAGAAACAATCGAAGTAGGCGAGCGCCGAGGCCTGCTGTGTGCGGAGGTCGTCGAGCGATTGCACGGCCATCTGCATCGAGCCCACGGCGTCGCCTGTTATTTGCAAAAAGGAGTCGCGTGTCTGCTGGAGGAATGTGGTCAGCGCGGGATTGAGCGGATCGAGAAACTCATTGAGCCTCAGGAGGTGGAACTGCTCGCGCCGCTCCTGGAATGTCTGCGAGATGGTGGTGCCGACGCTTCCTCCTTCATTCCGCAGAAGCGCGAGGAGGCCGATGGCGGCGGGTCGCAGTCTTTGCGGGATGTAGAGGTATGCGGCGACATTGAGCGGGGCGAAGATCATTGAAAGGCCAACGATCAGTACGACGCGCGGCCAGACGACCTGCCCCGGGCTGATGTCGAGGTTCATGTGCGCCATCCAGTAACTTGACACGGCAAGTGTGAGCAGACCCGTGGCGATGAGTTTGCGCGCATCGACACCGCGCCCTATCAGGGTGCCGACGATAATCATCATCATGATCGAGAAAAATCCGGCGGGTGACATCACGAGCCCCGCGTGCGTGGCATCGTAGCCAAAGAGGACCTGCAACATTGCCGGCAGAGTTGTGCTGCTGCCATACAAGACGCCGTACGCGCAGAAAATAATGATGCAGCACATGGCAAAGTTACGCTCCTTCAAGGGACGGAAATTCACCACAGGCCTCTCCTGCCGGGTTTCCCAGAAAATCAGGCCGCCCAGCCCCAACACGAAGAGTGTGACAAGAGTCTGGACGCGATAAAACGGATCGCCGAACCAGTCCCACTCCTGGCCTTTGCTCAAGCCCACCTCCCAGCAAACCATCACAATGACGAGCAGGCCGAGGCCGATGGAATCGAAATGGAACGGCAGTTTTTTCAACTCTGCACGGGCCTTTTTCAGATATTCCGGATCCTCGAGCAGGAAGTAGGAGGATGTGAAAGCGATGAGACCGACGGGGAGATTAATATAAAAGATCCAGCGCCATGAGTAATTATCCGTGAGCCATCCGCCGAGGGTGGGGCCGAGGATGGGGGCGAGGAGCGCGGCGACGCCGAATAGAGTCATCGCCGAGCCTTGTTTCTCGGGCGGGAATGCATCGATGAGCACGCCCTGGCTGGAAGGTTGCAGACCGCCCCCGGCGAGGCCCTGCAAAACGCGGAAACAGATGAGCTCACCCAGGCTGGTGGAGAGGCCGCAAAGCATGGAGCTGATGGTAAAGACCGCGATGGAAAGCAGGAAGTAGTTGCGCCTCCCGAGTTGGGCGCCAATCCAGCCGGAGATCGGCAGGATCACCGCATTTGCAGCGAGATAACTGGTGACGACCCATTCGCTATCGATGACGGCCGCCGAGAGACCGCCGGCGATCTGCCGCAGCGCGACATTTGCGATGGTGGTGTCGAGCACCTCCATGAAAGTGGGCACCACCACGGCGATGGCGACGATCCATGGGTTGATCGGGCGCCGGGCCGGGCGGACCGGTATGACTGTGCCTGCCGCAAGGGCCGCGTCGCTCATTGTTTCGCCGGTGCAGGAGTTGGCGTTGAATCAACCGAAGCAGCAGCCGCAGTAGCAGCAGGAGGCGCGGTATAAGGCTGGAGGAATGTGCCTGCATCCGGGCCGGTGGGTGCTTCCTTGATATGCACCTTCGGAGTGACCGAGATGCCGGTGAAGAGGGGCTCTTTATCCGGATCGTAATCCATCACGTCGATGCGCACGGGGAGGCGTTGCACCACTTTTACAAAGTTCCCGGTGGCATTCTGCGCGGGGAGCAGTGCAAGCGTGGAGCCGGTGCCCATGGTAAAGCCGGAGATGCGGCCCTTGAAGACTTTCTTGCCGCCATAGAGATCTGTCTCCAGATCCACGGGCTGGCCGATGCGCAGATCGGCGATCTGTGTTTCCTTGAAATTCGCATCAATCCATATCTCACGGAGCGACCGCACAGCCATGAGACTCTGGCCGACCTGCACGTTGTTGCCCGGGTTGACATTGCGGCGCGTGACCACGCCGTCGATGTCCGAAATGATGTCGCAATACCTGAGGTCAAGCTGCGCCTGCGCAAGGTCGGCCTCCGCGGATTTGAGTTTTGCCTGGGCCTGCTTGATGGGAGGTGCGGTTTTTATGATTCCCTCGTAAATGCGGTCGATGTTTCCGCCGGGATCGCGCCTGTAAAATTCGTCCAGCATTTGCTTGGGCGAGAGGTCGTAGGAGGAGGGGACGACGCTTAACTGCGCCGCGCTCTGCATTAACTGCGCCTGCGCCTCGCGGACCGAGGAAAAAGTCTGCTCAAGATCGGCCGGCACCTGCGTGAGATCGTCGCTGCCCTCGGGCTTCGCCGGGAGGCCGAGTTCAACGCGGCTCTGGTAAACGGTTTCGAGAGCCTGTGTGTATTGCGCCTGGGCAACATCGAGCGTCTCCTGGCGCTGGTCGAACTCCTCGTGGCTGGTGACCTTGGTCTCGATGAGCTTCTTTGCGCGCTCAAACTCGGCCTGGGCGAGGGTGAGCGTGGCTTTTGCCTTGTTCATTGCGGCCACATTTGTGCGGATGGTGGCGATCTGATTATCCACATCCTCGATGGCGTGCTGCAGTTTGAAGCGGCCGCTCCTTGCCTGCGCGACCATGCCGCGTACGGTGGCATCCGCGGCAACCAGGTCGGCCTTTGCTGTATCTACAGCGGCTTGCTTGAGGTCGACCTGCACCTGGTAGGGTTCCTTGTCGAGTTCCACGAGGATGTCGCCCTTGTGCACGCGATTGTTATCATCGACCAGCACTTTCATTACCTGGCCGGAGACGCGGGGTGCGACAAAAGTGACGTGGCCATTCACGTAGGCGTCGTCCGTCGAGACGGTGTTGAAGGCATCGATCACCCACGGGATGCCTTTGAACAGGATCACTAGCACTGCAATAATGCCCAGCACAAGCAGGATGCCGCGGCGTTTGCCGGGCTGTGGAGGGGCGGGTTGTTTTACGGGAGTGGGAGCCGGGGGCGTCACGACCGGAGGAGCGGGGTGGCCGCCGGCCTTTTTTTCATCGGCGGGATTTGCGGGTGCGGGTTCCTGATTCATCAAAATTTCCTCCTCGCATGGATGTTGCAATTTTTCCCCCTGACAGTGTCATGTGATGGCATGGTGTCCCCCCGTAAGCATAATAGTGGCCTAAATACCACCCCTATCGCTGTGAAAATATTTACCGTCTTGTCCACGCAAAGCAAGGGATTTATCGGATGAGTCCGGGCTTGTTTTCCGGTGCGGATACAGGCAACGATGTTCCAGGCATGCAAAGGCTGCGGGATATGCCATTACTTTCCTGCTGCGTTCATGGCAGTTCCACCAAATGACACCGGGCAACGGCATAACGGTAATAGACACCATTGTAACAAGCGTATTTGCGTTTGCCGCCACCAATATTGACGATCTCCTTGTCCTGACGATGCTATTTTCGCAGACCGGGGACGGCCTGAAAAAGAGGCAGGTGGTCGCCGGGCAATACCTGGGCTTTGTTGCTCTGCTGGGAATCAGCGTTGCCGGTTATTTTGGAGGCTACGTTCTGCCCCAGGCATGGATCGGATGCCTGGGCTTTGTGCCGATAGGAATCGGGATAAGGCGGTGGATTTTCCGCAATAAACAGGTGACGCCCAAATACACCGGGGCTTTCTCAACGGCGGGTGTGGCGATGATCACGGTTGCGAACGGGGGCGACAACGTCGGGATTTATACACCGTTGTTTGCGAGCTGCAATGGGCCGCGTCTGGCCATCATGCTGGTGACGTGTCTGGGGTTGCTGGCACCGTGGTGCCTTATCGCGGATGCGATGAGCCGGCATCCCGCGGTGGTGAAGGCGCTTGCGCGTTATGGACACATCATCGTGCCGTTTGTGCTTGTGGGAATCGGCGTGGAAATAATCGTCGAAACTGGAGCACTTACGTTGTTCAGGTTATAAGAAGATCTGCGTCTATAACCTGCCGCTACTTACGACCTTGGTGTGCATCTCGGCGGTAAGCACTTCAATCTTCTGGGTCAAATCCCTTATGGTCTCGGTGAGTTGGGTATTCTGGCGGAGGAGATCGGCCAGCACGGCAGTTTCTTTTGCGGCGAGCAACTGGCGTTCCTCGCTGGCTTTTGCGAGATCTTCGCGGTGCTGGGCATCCGCCTCGGAATGCGCCTTGTCGCGGTCCGCCTGCCGGGTCTGTGCGAGCAGGATAAGAGGCGCAGCGTAGGCGGCCTGGAGGCTGAACGCGAGATTAAGCAGAATAAAAGGGTAAACATCAAACTGTGTGAGACCGCAGACATTAAGAAGTATCCAAACCGCAACAACGACAGTCTGGGCGATGAGGAAAATAGGTGTTCCAAAGAAGCGGGCAAAAGCCTCGGCCTTTAAAGCAAACCAGTCGCCTCCAAATACCGAGGCGAGGTGTGCATGAGGAAGATGAAAACGGAAATGATGCTTTTGGGAGTCATGAGGCTTTGAAGCAGGATTGGATGGTTTGGTTTGTGGTGTTTCCATATTTCTCGAGTGAGGGATTGTTTTCTTTTTCCGTTGCCTGATCATCTCTGGCATTAAAGGATATGATGGGCAAGCCTATATTCCGCATGAATCAAGAAGGTAACCGCAAAGCAAGGGTGGATGGGGGACAAAGAAGCCTTAACGCATGCAACAGTAACCCGGCGAGGTAATGCAACGCCCACGCCGTGCGCGGGCGTGGAGGAGTTAACTGTGATCAGTCATATCAACTTTAAAGGGGGCGGACTTGCAGTTGGTATCAGATGCAAACACGGTTTAACGTGTGACCGAGGAGAATAGTTGACGGTCACTTATGCATGGGTTATTACGATTGCCATGTCTATATCACTTCAAACACTCAAAGAAGCTGTTCAAATCAAAGAGCAGATCTCGCAACTCGAGGCCCGGTTGAGCCGCATTCTAGGAGGTTCCCTCCCTTCAGTTAAATCCACCGGCGCTGCGAAAGGCGCCCGCGGAATGAGCGCGGCTGGAAGGGCTAATATCATTGCCGCTCAAAAAGCGCGCTGGGCCAGGGCGAAAGCGGAATCGGCGCCTGCCGGCAAGCCTGCGACCGGGACAAAGAAAAAAAATAAGTTATCCGCAGCCGGACGGGCAAGGATAGTGGCCGCGCTAAAAGCAAGATGGGCTGCCAAAAAGAAAGGAACGCCAAAGGCCAAGGCAACTGCCAAAGCGGCATCCGCACCAAAAAAGAAAGGTGGTCTGACACCTGAGGGCAGGGCTAGACTGGCTGCGAAGATGAAGGCGCGGTGGGCTGCACGCAAGAAAGCAGGCGCGCCTCCATTGAATGCCCCAAAAAGAAAATAATGCTCCTTTTTAACGACAAGGCGCAGCTTCTGTGAGATTTATCCGGAATTAATAAAGGAATAGGCGGCAAGTGCCATAAATACAGCATTTCGCCGCCGTTCTCCTTATTAGCAAGCCGACCTCGGGAAGACCCTCCACGGGATAAGTCCAAATAGTGCTGGGACCGACTACGGGTGAGACCTCAATCACTACCAAGCAGAGACTCTTTTGTTACTCAAGCGTAGGAACTACTGCATCGGAGAAGGTGTGGGCGAGGCATCAGGAGTAGGCGTTGGTGTGGGAGCCGTGGCATCGTGGATGGCGGTCTTTGCCTCTTCGAGTTTTTGCATGCCTTCCTTCTGAAGTTCCTGGATCTTGGGGGCGGCTTCTTTGTTTAGTTCATCCGCTTTTTTCTCGGCTGTTTTCTCCAGTTCCTTGGCTTTTACTTCCAGGTCGTTCGTGGTTTTAGCCACGTCCTTTTTGATTTCTTCTGTCTGGGCATCAGCGTGATCCTTGGCGTCCTCAGCTTGCTTTTTCTGGCAGGCGGAGAGGCTGAGCGAAGCGATCGTGGCAGCGGTGAGGAGGGGTATAAATTTCATAGCTGTGGCCAAGGTAGCATTTTTTTTGGAAATTACAATTTCGCGCTGCAAGGCAAATTTTTTTAAAAACAAAAAAAGCCCCCCCGCCCGAAATTCACGGCACAAAATCGCCCTCGAACCGGCTTCCGTGAAGCACCGCCTGCACTTTGCGCAGCAATTTGTCGCTGTTGTATGGCTTGCGCAATATCCCTTTCACACCCAGCGCCTTCAGCTCCTCCAGGCGCGATAGCTCGGGTTGCCCCGTGGATGCGATCACCTTGACGTTTGGATCCATTTTTTTCAACGCGCGGGTGAGCACCACCCCATCCACCCACGGCATCATAACATCGGTGAGCACGAGTTTTACCGCGCCTGTTTGCAGCGCATATTTCTTCAGGGCATCATTTCCATCGGATGCCAGGATGGGTTTGTAGCCATTGCGGGAGAGAATTCTCTCCAGCATGATCCGTATCTCGGCTTCGTCGTCCACTGCCAGAATGATTTCCCCGTTTCCTGTGAGGGTCTCGGTAAGCGCAGGCGCCATTGGCGGGGATGCCGGTTGATCGCTCGCCGGCAGGAATACCTTGAAGATGGAGCCCTTGCCGGGTTGCGATTCCAGATTCACAAAACCATTGTGGCTTTTTACAATTCCTATCACCGTTGAGAGGCCCAGGCCGGTACCCTTGCCCTCCTCCTTGGTTGTAAAGAATGGGTCGAAAATCTTGTCGATAATTTCAGGCGGGATGCCTGTGCCGCTGTCTGCGACGGTGAGAACCACATAATTGCCGGGAGCCACGTTATGAAATGTGGCGACGTCGGATTCCACTTTCACGTTTTCCGCGGAAAGGATTATTTTTCCGCCCTTCGGCATGGCGTCCCGCGCATTGATGCAGAGATTAAGCATCACCTGATGCAGTTGGGTGGGATCCCCGGTCACAGTCCATATATCGCGCGGAGCCTGGTTGAGGATGGAAATGGATTTCGGAAAAGTCTCGCCCATGATCTTTTCCATTTCCCTGATCAGATGCTTGGGCTGCAGCGAGAGATGCTCGCCCTGCACTCCCCGTGCAAAGGTCAGCACTTGTCTCACGATTTCCGAGCCGCGCTGCGCACTCTCCTCGATTGTGCACACAATGTTTTCATGCAGATCAGGCGAAAGTTGTTCGCGCAGCATCGCGGCGGACATCAGGATGGGCGCGAGAATATTGTTCAGATCGTGTGCCACCCCGCTGGCGAGGGTGCCGATGCTTTCCAGGCGCTGCGCACGGAGGAACTGGTCCTCAAATTTTTTCTTTTCCGTGATATCGGTATTGATTGAGAGGATGGACTTTGGATTTCCATCCGCATCGCGGAGCAAGGTCCACCGCGCATCGATTATGAGATTCCTTCGATTTTTGGAGACCTGCGGGATTTCGCCCTCCCATGTGCCTTGGGCGAGCAGATGTTGTTTCGCAGTCTCGAATTCAGGCGCATCCGTGTAAATAAGGTCCGTGATCTGGCGCCCGATTGCTTCTGCAAACGCCCAGCCAAACAGGACTTCAGCGCGTCTGTTCCAAAACTGGATACGTCCTGCAAGGTCCAGGACCATGATCGCGTCATTCGCCAGATCAAGCAGGCTCGCCTGCTCCAAAATCCGGGACTCGGCATTTTTCCATTCCGCATGGAGCCGCCTTTTTTCCAGGGCTTGTGCCACGGATTGGCCGAGGCGCGCCATGCGGTCTTTCATCACATAATCCGCCGCGCCGTGGCGCATCACCGAGACGGCCATTTCCTCGCCGATCGTGCCGGAGACAAGGATGAAGGGGACATCCAGGGCCCGCTCCTGCAGTAATTTCAGCGCGCGCAAGGCATCGAAGCCGGGCAGACGGAAATCACCGATGATGACATCCAGGCCGGGATCGAGACTGGCGAGATAGTCCACCTCGCTTTCCACACGTTCCCATTGCGGGTCATAGCCTGCGGCGCGCAAGGCGTGGAGAATGAGTTCCGCGTCGTCGGGTAAATCTTCAAGTATGAGAACTCGCAAGGCGTCACTCATGGATTTTCCACCCCCGTTTCCCCTCTAATGAGGCACGGGTGTTGCGATGATATTCTAAAAATCAAAATGTGTGGAATCATTCAATATAGGGGATTTCACCTAGGCGCATTGCAGCTTTGCCTGCCCGGATTCCGGCTGGAAGGGAAATAAAAACAGCCCTGAAACCAGGCCTACGCCGCCATCGACGAAGGATTCTTTAACAACGCCCAGTAAAGTTTGAGGTGTGCGGTCACTTCGCTGAGATTGTTGAAGCTTACGGGTTTGACAATGTATGTGTCTGCTCCCAGCTTGCGGCATTGGGCGATGTCGCCGTCGTGTTGTGAAACCGTGAGAACGATGACGTGGATCGATTTTGTGCGATCATCGGCTTTGATCTGGCGAAGGACCTCGATGCCGCTGACCTTCGGCAGGTTGAGATCCAGCAATATCACCTGCGGACGGTCGTCGATGTATCTTCCCGCGTAGCGATTCCGGCAGAAGACATAATCCAGCGCCTCTGCCCCATCGTGAATGTGCCGGATGCGGTTGGAGAGCCGAGCTTCCCTGAATGCGTGTAATGCGAGCTCGGCATCGTTCTCGTTGTCCTCGACCAGCACGATGTCCACTGAATCAGCGGGGCTTCCGTTATTCTTCGTTGGGTGGGATTGGCTGTCCGCGTTGAAAAAAAGACTCGCGATCGAGATTTGCAAGGCAGTTGCGAGTTTGT